>Ga0190359_1000105_pt1 | contig 52617 bp, 53 predicted proteins | sample 48721823_MG_FD_161269 | JGI IMG/M metagenome (GOLD analysis project Ga0190359, IMG submission 161269) | Hydrothermal vent microbial mat bacterial communities from Southern Trench, Guaymas Basin, Mexico - 4872-18-2-3_MG | ecosystem: Environmental > Aquatic > Marine > Hydrothermal vents >...
ATTTATTAGTAAGTGTTTGACCAGATTTTACAAGTTTACCTGTTGTATCACATAATACATATTCCGCTGTTGTATCCCCAGCAACTGAAGGTATAATTATATTACCATCGACTGTTAAATCATCCCTGTAATGCATACCCGTCGTTGTCTGCTCAAGATAATTCTGTCTCCCGGATGTCATTACCCTGTTAGTACCATCACTACTCACAGCAACAAAAAGGCCGTTGCCGTAACAAACTGAAAGCCATTGATTATTTTCAGCGGCAGTACGGGCCGTCCATGTTACCCCATCCGGGGAAGTCATGACTCTATGAATACCGCTATTACTCACAGCAACAAAGAGACCGTTGCCATAACAGACTGAAACCCAACTATTATTCTCAGTGGCAGAACGAGAAGTCCAGGTTATTCCATCCGGGGAAGTCATCACCCTGTTCGTGCCATCAGTACTCACAGCAACAAAGAGACCATTACCATAACAGACTGAATACCACCAATTAGCCCCAGCAGCAGTTCGGGCTGTCCAGGTTATCCCGTCAGGAGAAGTCATTACCCGATTCGTACCGGTATCACTCACAGCAACAAAGAGACCGTTGCCATAACAGACTGACCGCCATTGATTATTTTCGGCAGCGGTACGGGCCGTCCAGGTTATTCCATCCGGGGAAGTCATCACCCTGTTGGTACCGTCAATACTCACAGCGACAAAAAGGCCGTTGCCGTAACAAACTGAAAGCCATTGATTATTTTCGGCAGCAGTTCGGACTGTCCAGTTTACTCCGTCAGGAGAAGTCATTACTCTATGAGTGCCATCATAACTCACAGCAACAAAGAGACCGTTGCCGTAACAAACCGATTCCCATATATTATTTTCAGCGGCAGTACGGGCCGTCCAATTTACCCCGTCTGGGGAAGTCATCACTTTGTGAGTACCGTAAAAGCTTACAGCCACAAAGAGACCGTTGCCATAACAGACAGAACGCCATTCATTAGCCTCAGCAGCGGAACGGGCCGTCCATATATTACCACGGTCAACAATCTGACCTGTTACTTCTAACTCTGTAGTAGGGTCAGTAGTTCCTACACCAACCTTACCTTCTCCTGTTATTGTTACTCTATTAGCGTCATTTGTATGAAATTCAATAGGCTCATTTCCTACCTGATTGATTATCAGTCCCGAGTTTTGTTCTGATATCAATACCCCTTTATCTTGAAATTTAGTAGGAATATATGTTGGTGGACAAGCAAAGATACCAATTCTATTATCATTATAAGAAACAGCATCAATTCCAGCGGTTGCCGAGGTAGAATCAGTTGTATTAATTACTCTGATAAGAGTATGCGTGTTTTGATCTTTTACTATTTCTAATTCATTATCAGGAAAATCTGTTCCTATGCCAACCCAACCATTACTGGTTACTATCATCCGTTTATTAGCTGCTACATTTCCTCCAGTATATATTTCAATTTTGCCGTCAGATTTAGCGGATACAAGTGCAAGACCCTTAGAATCTGTACCAGCATATGCAGCCACTTTATTTTGCAATTCAGTTGTACTGAAAGTTGAACTATATGACACAAAATAACCTGTAGCTGAATCTGATTTAACTGAAAGAATAGCATGAGCATTATTACCGGAATTAGTATTTTCAATAAGAGTAGTTACTTCAGTATTCGCATCCTTTCTGACATGTACCTCTTTTATTGGAGAATCTGTTCCTATACCAATATTACCTCCGACCGACAAACTATCCCTGTAATGCATACCTGTCGTTGTCTGCTCAAGATAATTCTGTCTCCCGGATGTCATTACCCTGTTAGTACCATCACTACTCACAGCAACAAAAAGGCCATTACCGTAACAGACTGAACGCCAATCATTAGCTTCAGTAATAGTTCGGGCTGTCCAGGTTATTCCATCTGGAGAAGTCATGGCTTTTATGTTACCAATACACACAGCGACAAAAAGACCATTGCCATAACAGACTGAATACCACCAATTAGCCCCAGCAGCAGTTCGGGCTGTCCAGGTTATCCCGTCAGGAGAAGTCATTACCCTGTAAGTTCCACTATAACTCACAGCAACAAAAAGACCGTTACCATAACAAACTGAACGCCAATAATTAGCTTCTGGAACAGAACGGGCCGTCCAAGTTATTCCGTCTGGAGAAGTCATTACTCTATTGGTGCCATCAACACTTACAGCGACAAAGAGGTCATTGCCATAACAAACCGACCACCATTGATTAGCTTCTGGAACAGAACGGGCCGTCCAGGTTACCCCATCAGGAGAAGTCATTACTCTATTGGTACCATCAATACTTACAGCGACAAAAAGACCGTTGCCATAACAGACTGAATACCATTGATTAGCCTCAGCAGCAGTTCGGGCCGTCCAGGTTATTCCATCTGGAGAAGTCATGACTCTGCTTGTGCCATCACTACTCACGGCTACAAAGAGACCGTTGCCGTAACAGACGGAATACCAGCTATTAGCCTCAGCAGCAGTTCGGGCTGTCCAATTTACCCCATCTGGGGAAGTCATTACTCGGTTTATACCATCAGAATTCACGGCCACAAAGAGACCGTTGCCATAGCAGACAGAACGCCATGAATAAGCTTCGGCAGCGGAACGGGCCGTCCATATATTACCACGGTCAACTATCTGACCGTACACTTCCAATTCTGTAGTGGGAGCAGTAGTACCTATACCAATTTTATCTGTAATTGTACTTGGATATAAATACCCATTAGTAGTATCTCTGTCCCAGTATTGAGGAGCTATACCAGTTTCACCCTGTATTCCTGTCTCTCCCTGTACCCCTGTCTCTCCCTGTACCCCTGTCTCTCCTTGTATTCCTTGAACTCCTGTCTCTCCTTGAACTCCCTGAACTCCTGTCTCTCCTTGTATTCCGGTCTCTCCTTGAAGACCAGTCACTCCTTGAACCCCTTGAACTCCTGTCTCTCCTTGAACTCCTGTCTCTCCTTGAACTCCTGTCTCTCCTTGAACTCCTGTCTCTCCTTGAACTCCTGTCTCTCCCTGTACTCCTGTCTCTCCTTGGACCCCTGTCTCTCCTTGAAGTCCTGTCTCTCCTTGAAGTCCTGTCTCTCCTTGAACTCCTGTTTCTCCTTGAACTCCCTGAACTCCTGTCTCTCCTTGTATTCCGGTCTCTCCTTGAACCCCTTGAACTCCTGTCTCTCCTTGAAGTCCTGTCTCTCCTTGAATTCCTGTCTCTCCCTGTACTCCTGTCTCTCCTTGAACTCCTGTTTCTCCTTGAACTCCTGTCTCTCCTTGAATTCCTGTCTCTCCCTGTACTCCTGTCTCTCCTTGAACTCCTGTCTCTCCTTGAAGTCCTGTCTCTCCTTGAATTCCTGTTTCTCCCTGTACTCCTGTCTCTCCTTGAACTCCTGTCTCTCCTTGAACTCCTGTCTCTCCCTGAAGTCCTGTCTCTCCCTGAATCCCTGTCTCTCCCTGGACTCCTGTCTCTCCCTGTACTCCTGTCTCTCCTTGAATCCCTGTCTCTCCCTGGACTCCTGTCTCTCCTTGGACTCCTGTCTCTCCCTGTATTCCTATCTCTCCCTGTACTCCTGTCTCTCCCTGAATTCCTGTTTCCCCTTGAATTCCTGTCTCTCCCTGTATTCCTTGTACTCCGGTTTCTCCTTGGATCCCAGCTCCTGTCTCTCCTTGAACTCCTGTCTCTCCTTGAGCTCCTGTCTCTCCTTGAACTCCTGTCTCTCCTTGAACTCCTGTTTTTCCCTGTATTCCTGTTTCTCCTCGGACCCCTGTTTCACCCTGAATTCCTTGAACTCCTGTCTCTCCCTGTACTCCTGTCTCTCCTTGGATCCCTGTTTCACCCTGAATTCCTTGAACTCCTGTTTCTCCCTGTACTCCTGTCTCTCCTTGGATCCCTGTTTCACCCTGAATTCCTTGAACTCCTGTCTCTCCCTGTATTCCAGTTCCTGTTTCTCCCTGAGACCCGGTTTCTCCTTGAAGCCCGGTTTCTCCTTGAAGCCCGGTTTCTCCTTGAAGCCCAGTAAAACCCCTTAAACCAGTTATACCCTGAAGACCCGTTTCTCCTAAACCAATACCTGTTTCCCCCTGGATCCCTGTCTCTCCTTGAAAACCTGTCTCACCTTGTATTCCTGTCTCTCCCTGAATTCCAACTCCTGTCTCTCCCTGTATTCCTGTCTCTCCCTGTATTCCCTGAATTCCTGTTTCACCAATACCAGTAGCGCCGGTAGGTCCGGTTACCCCGGTTGCTCCTGTAGCTCCTGTAGCCCCTCCACCAGGAAAGGGCAAAGGATTCGTTCCATCACTTATTCTAAGAAACCCGGAATCAATAAAAGCTTTTCCTTGTATAGCCGGATTAGAAGAATCATAAGCTGTACTATCTAAATACATGGAATCAGATTTTATAAAATGAGTAGAATCAAAAACTAATTTAGCGGAATAAACTGTTGAAGTATTATCAGTAGTTATATCTCCATGAGTAAAAAAATTTCCAGAATTATCTATATACCAATTATTTGAAGAAAAATCCATTCCAAGACTATTATTATTCAATAAAATAGCCGCTGCAGATGAATCAGTCCTATCATGAATTATTTTCAAAGCTGTATCATAGCCCTGATTCCAAAGTCTTATCCCCTCTCCTGTTTTATCATTTGATTTATTAATTCTTAAAACCGGCCCACTCTCTAATCCCGCAACAAAAATATCTAACCCGGGATATGTAGAATCACCAACATGAGATATTAATTCACCCGGTCCTGTACCTGTGTTATAAACCCCTAATCCAACATCAGAACCACGATTATTTATTTCTAACCCCCGACCCAATCCGGTAGAATCTTTATTCAGAACCATTAACACATCATCACCAGATTGAGTTATTGTAATAGCAGGACCACTTAAATTAGTTATTTGTATGGCATTTTCAGAACTGGAACTTGTAACATCAAGTGATATTCCTTGTGCCCCTGAATGAACTATATGAATATCATCACTATAACCGGAAGAATCTATATAAATACCTGTTGCATCATCATTATTCTTTAAATTAATCATCGTCCCATGAGTCTGATCAATACTTATACCCGTTGTATTTGATACTGAATTACTATAAATTTTAAATATGGGATCAGTACTATTACTTCTTACATCAAAAACAGATCCATGAGCCCCGGGAGCATTTTTTATTATTATGATAGAATTATCACTAGCATCATCTCTAAGTTTAAAGAGGCCTCCTTGATAACCGAGATGAGATAAACAAACATCATACCCTATTCCCAGGTTAGTAGCATCAATTATACAATTTGTCGAATCTATAGTATTTCTTTCAATATGAAATATTTTACCAGTACCATCAGATTCAATATTAAAAACCGGATAATTACCGGTTGTATTTGAAACTTGTAAACTATATGCAGGATATTGAATATTATGAAAATGTGAAACTCTTCCATATATACCGACTGTATCATCATAAAAACCTGTTGAATCTCCAAGGACCGTAGAACCTTTTACAATAAGATTGTCCATTATTGCACTAGTTCTGAAATCTTCTACATTAATAATGCCTTCAACAATCAGATCTCCTCCAATTGTCGTATCACCAGTTACATTTAAACTACCTAAAGTATAATCACCTGTTATATCCATTTTAGATGAAGTAACAGCACCATCTGCTAATGCTGAAGAGTCTAAACCACCTGAAGATAACAATGCATTTAATTCGGAAACTGTATTTATTACTGTTCTTAAATCTGTAATATCAGATTCTTTAATATCATAATTAAAAGGAGAGCGCTGAATTTTGGCAAGAGAACTTGTATAATGTTGAACAGTACCATCAGGGGAATAATCAACAGGAACGGGCCAACCTTCAGATACTTTAATATCTGATACAATTCTTAATCTATTAGCACTTGGTAATCCCACTAAAGAATCTTTAAGATTTGTATCAATATATTCACTTCCTGAAGTAGAATCAGCCGAAACTTCTCCTAAATGAAAATCAATATAAACATAATCAGTTCTATATTTTTCCCAAGTTGTGGCATCAAATGTCCTATAAATTTGACCGCCGGAACCTACTATAAAACCTGTACTATCATTAAAAGAAATAGATTCAAAATTTACTCCACTGGCAATAGTAGTAGCATCCCAGTTTGAGCCCCCGTCACTTGTAACTGTAATTATACCATTATCCCCAACAGCCCAACCTGTAAATCTATCAGCAAAATAAAGGTCATTTAAATTTTCTGTGGTATCCGAAATTTGATTAGACCAAGTTAATCCACCATTATTTGTTTTTGCAATAATACCAGAGTTACCCACAACATAAACAACAGTACTATCAATAGCTTGAACTCCTGCCAAATTTGCGGAGGTGCTGCTACTTTGTGGCGACCAAGATGTCCCATCATTAGTATGAATAATTTTACCATCAGTACCTACAGCCCATAAATGAGATGAATCCGCTGCTGACACCCCATTTAAATCAGAATCGGTTACCCCACTACCTTGTATGAACCAATTACCACCGGCATCTAAAGTCCTCAGAATAGTTCCGGATTCTCCTACAACCCACCCTAAATTTTGAGTCAGAAAAGTTATACCATAATAAGTAAGAGTATCATAAGGAGAAGAGGGCCCTACATTTGCCTGCCATGAATTTCCACCATCAGTAGTTTTAAGAACTGTACCATTTTCACCACAGGCATACCCTGTACTTGAATCTCCCATGGAAATATCATATAAATTTTTAGAAGAAACTGTTGAAGGAGTATTCCAACTTATACCCCAGTTTGTTGAATCAATTATAGTACCGTCACTACCACAAATATGAAAAACCGAATTTTTTAAAGTAATACTTTTTAAATCTGCAAGAGTACCGGTTGGGGTTGTTAAAGCCGGTAATCGGGTTTCAGTATATGCATCATCAGTTATTAAACCGGTATTAGTCTGATCCTTATAAGTAATATTATTTTTTAAAAAAAGTCTATAACCTTTAAGATAATAAACTCCCGGATTATCTAATGTGTTATTTCCGCCAGTTATAAGAAAATTATTTGAAGTATCAGTATCTTCGGCTATTTTAAAGCCGTTTCCTATAGCCGCATTACCAATTTGTTCCTGAATAAATCTACGAACATAGGAATTTGATATATTATGAAGATCTCTGAGTTCGGCGTCTGTTAGATTAGCCTGTTGCTGAGCTTGAAGCAAATAATAGCGCTTTTCTTCATCATATAAATCAGGAGCATAATTTCCTGTATAACTTTCAGACATTTTTTACCTCCAACGATAGGGAATACGACTCCCACCAAAATTTTTCCGAGCTATTTCCATTTGTAGAGAAGAAGAAGGCCTTTTAGTGTAAATAGCATTTCTTTTCTGTTTACGATAATATTTTTTATAAGTCTGCCCGGATCCTGCTGATTGAATCTTTTTATTATTAAGATTAACCCCTTTATTTAAAAATTGGGTCGCTTCCCATACTGAACGTGCATATGCATCCGATAAGTCATCGTGCATACCTTTAGTATCAGGAGCTGAAACAGTAATTAAATATTTAGAATGTTTTACAGCCTTTAGTGTCAATAATTCCAGAACAAGGTCTAAGTCATTTGTTTTTTTATTATTAACAATTCTCTCTTCACCTTCAGGAATTCTGAGAGAATTATCTAACATTTTAGACATTAAATTCTGGTAAATTTTTGAATTAAAGTCTCTACTAACACTTATAGGTTCTATCTGTTTATATCCTTTATCATCCAAAACAGGATAAATAGATAAACCATAATACTGATCCATAAATCCTTTAACTATGTAAAATTTTTCAGCATAAGAAATTATCCATTCAGCTATTTCTTCCGGTTTAAAAAACTCTTTATTTTCATCAGCAGCATATCTTACATCTATTGCATCCAATTCAATTAAATCCTGCATCATACCATCAACTAATTTTTTTGTGATATGAGTAATTGCAATAGCAGTCCCGTCATTTTTCAAACCAACATCAATACCCATAAAATGAGGAATACGTTCATAACTGATTTTTTTAAGTTTTAAACCGGGAATAATATTTACTCTGAGTATTTGAGGATTATCAATCCAAGCCGTAACACGGTCACTAAACTCTGCCCCAAATTCAGACATGTAAGAAACGGGATTTTCTATATATTTATTTCTAAGATATTTGGAAGATAAAGTATAATCAATTTCCCAAGAAGGGGCCTGAATCATTAACCAATCAGTACAACTCTTCTCCAGACTCCTTTGATATAATTCATAAAATTTTCCGGTTTTATCATTAGGAGAAGAAATACATATTACCTTTCCATCATGTTCTCCTTCAGGTGTGTTAAATTTTGCCACCGATGGAGTTGCTGATTCATATATAGCTTTATCTGATTTATTAGAAGAACCCTCGCTTTCAAAAAAATGGGCCATTTCATCCATTACAACAATAATATTATTATGACTCCTTATTCCCCGGGCGCTACAAGGAGCGGCCATAACTCTCAAAGAATGTCTATCATGACCATATTTTTCTATGTCTCTTTGTGTTGAAAGCTGCATATAATATTGAGTAGGAGTATTTCGATATTTCTTAAAATAATCAGAGCGTTCCAAATGCCCACAAATTCTACGGAATGTTTCTGAAGCCTGCTCTTTATCAGATGCAATACACATAAACCAGATTTCATCATCCGGCATTATACCATAATATTCATGAGGAGAAACTTTTTTTAAAAGCTTATATATTTCAAAAGACACTAAAAGAGCTATAGTACTTGTCTTTAAACCTCTACGACCAATAACAAGAAGTAAGTTTTCCCTTTTATCTGAAGAATCTCCTGTAACTTGTGAGATATTTATCCGACCTTCATCTCTTAGAAATCTGAGATATTCAACCTCATTAAAGCGATAACGCTCCTTTTCATTAAACTTATCTTTAATGATTATTTTTCGTTCATCAGACTTGTTAGACAAGGGTATGTTATAATAACATTTAAGAAGAAATTTCTGAACAGGAAATAAAGGTGGAACACTGGGTGTTGTCCCAAGACCTAAACCCCATGGCGCCTCCACAAATTCAATAATATTTCGTTCAGTATCATCTTTTAATTTTGTTGAACTTATATAATTCGTACATAAATCCGATAAACTCATCTCTTTAAACCTTAGGTGTCATGGCTTTAATTAATTTCTCTGCACGATCTTCCCAACCTTCCAAATTTCTTGATAATGCATGAAAAAACATCTCTTTATATTCAACAGGAATCTTTATTTCTTCGAAAGTATCTGATATAGTATTAAGAAGCATTTTAAAGATCTCTCTGAATTTTGGACCTCTTAAATCTAATTCTCTTCCCATGCCACCTGATAAAGCCTGACGCTGGAGCAAAGTTTCAGACATATATTTTAAAAGAGTACCGCGTTTCAAAGAAATAAAAGAAGTATCTTTTCCATCTTTTGTCCGTATTTGGCGTAAATTTTTTAATGATGATTGTTCCTCAGCAAGACCCCATAAAACTGCTTTAAGAATATTATCCGGAACATCATCTTCTTTCACAGCAGCGCACACTTCATCATCACTAAGTTCTTCCGGGTCCTCTATTGGAATCTCAATAAGATCAAGAGGAAGATCATCACCTTTTGGAGGATTAAAGGCCCCCTCTATTTCTGATTTATTTTTAGACATAAAAAGCCTCTATTACAAGATATCTTCGTAACCTGAACTTTTAACACTACCAAGTTTTATATTCAAAGATTTATTTTCAGGCATAGAATCTACTTCTATATCTGTATCAGCCCCATCATAAAAGCTTAAAATTTCTTGTATTTGAGAAGAAACCGTATCGGGATCAGGTAATGTTTGTTTCTCAGGAAGATCCGCAACAACTTTCTTTTTTGGCTTGTTAACATGAACATTAGCCTTTATTCCTGCTGACACTTCATTAAATTCTTGTACTGCCTGAGAAATTATTTCATAGGCCTCTTTTCTTGAAACCTTTTCAGCTAATTTATCCAAAATAGTATTAACTGAAAAACCTCTTTTTAAAGATTCGACCGCAGATGCGCAAAGATTAGAATTACTTTTCTTTTTTCCAGTCAAAGCATATAAATAACTCTTTATACCTGCTGTTTTTGGAAATTCCTTAAATTTATACTCATCAGCGCTCTTTATCGGGTATTTTTTAATCAGTTTCTTCAATTCATTTCCCGTTTTTCTGCTAATTCTATTTTCTTTAACGAGTCTGTCCACACTTTCAGTCGTGAATAGATCAGAAATAGCAAATTTAATATATTTAGCAGATTTTTTAATATCCACTGAGGCATATTTACGACAGAGTATTTCTTTTAAAGCATTTCCATTTTTTCCTTTAGACATTTGTTCGCGAATAAAAGAAATAATAGGATAAGCGCTATGAAATACCAACTCTTCTTCAGCCAGCTTTTGAGAGACAGAATTAATTTCTGCGTTTTTAGAAAGCCCTTCTGCTATTCTTTCTTCAGATAATTTTTTCTTTTTTTTAGCAGCAAATTTTGTTTTCTTTTGTTCCGGCTCAGAAAGAAAAGCCAAACGAAGGCTCTCTTTAGAGTCAATAACATAATCCTTTGAAATCTTTCCTGAATCTTCAAGATATGGACGATATTTCTTAAAAAGGTCTTCATTATAACTAATATCAGATATAACATTCTTGCGAAATTTTCGCGCTAAATAATTAGCTATGACAGGATCAACTTTTCCAACTACAATATCTCGTGCCAATCTGTTACGATACTTTTTCAAAAACTGTTCCGCCTCAGTAGCAGATTTAAATGCAGAGGCATCTATATAAACATTCCCCAAAAGACCAATCTCCTTAGAAATTGATGCCAATTCTTCTTTTGCAGTAATAATTTCATTCGCAGTAAATCGGGATCTTAAATGAGATGCAAGTTCAGAACCCTTTAAACCCGCCATAATAGCTTTCTTCGCCTCTCTTATCACAGCCCCTTTATCATTAATTTTTACATCTCTGATTCCAAGAGGTTGCACAGAATTAGGTATAAGATTAATACCTGTATCTCCAGATTCATTATTCCACATTTCAGAAAGTTTTGGCTGAATTCTCACGGAATTATTATCTGAGGGATAATTATCATATGTATCTGGTTTGAGCCATTCCTGATTAACTATTGAAGGATATTTTGGATCTGTTCCAATTATTTCAGGGGAAAGGTCTCCTAACATAATATCTCCTTTATTAATTACAATAAAAATTTACAAGTGATTTTTTTATGGCTGCGGTTAAAATTTTACTATTCTTTTCTACTAATTCTTCAGAAGTAACAACATCCTCAGGAGTCACCTCTTCTTCATTCTCTTCCATTTCTTCTTCTACTTTTTCTACAGCCTTATCTTTTTCTTTAATGAGCTTTTTAATCTCTTTATCTTCATCACCATTCCATTTAGGATTTGTCAGTTCGTCAGCAATACAATCTGCAATATCACTTAAATTATGAACTGCATTATTCACAGATTGTTTAATATCTTTTATTGGAATTATGTAACCTATTCCTCCTAAAAGGCCATCAGGACTTATATCCGGTCCTTTAATTTTTGAAAATTCATTGAGAATTGAAGTCAAAGTACCCAAAGCTACATTAGTATTATGCAAGATATGTTTTAAATGTTTTAACTTTGATTTGTTATATTTATAATCATCCGGTATTTCTCTTCTGACTACAACAGCTGTTTTAAGAAATTCAGGATGATCAGTTAATCTTTTTCTCATACTAACCACCTAAACTTTTATAGGTTCATCCAAATCCGGTTTAAAAAGGCGCTCAATTATTATCTCTCCTTTTTTATTCTCACTAATTCTCCAAAGATCTTTTTTTGATTTGTGAACGAGAGTGTCTTTAGCAATCCTATAAAAATCATTCAAATCGTTAATAGATGCTACTTTTACAGAATTTGGAGATAAAAAAGAATCTAACCCACTAGGATCTGTCTCTTCAAGCCCCCTTAATGATGAGGAATTTTTTAAAAGTTCTTCATATATATCCATATTTTCTCCTTCAGTTATTCAATATTAGAGGGAAATCCATCTATATTACCACCAGTAGGAGGTTCTACTATTTCCATATCCAAAGGATTTGGACCATCCCCTCTTGGCTTTACTGCATTAAAAAGAGGATCTGATGGAGTTAAAAAATCTCCATGTCCTATATCTATATCTCTGACAGGCCTCTCTCCTTGCCTGGTATAATCAAACCTGACCATATCATCATTATCATACACATTTCTTAAACTATCTAAAATCTCATCATAACCTTGTGGCTGTTCTTCATCAAAATAATAAGGTATATTTCGAGGCTGGGGCGTCACTTCTGAGCATTTCCAAATTTCAGATGCAATTTTTCTTAACAAAGATGCAACTTTAAACGGATATCCCGGCCACACATATATTCGACCCCATTGTTTTAAAGCACTTTTCATTTTTTCCCGCTCTTTCTTATCTTTCTCAACCTCTAATAAGCGTTTTATCTCATCCGGGGGATAATTAATGTATGGATTTGCCTCTGAAGTCCCGGGCAAATTACTTCCTGATGGTGGATGAAACACGTAATCTGAAATCTTCAAAGACAAAATAAAAGCCCCTATTGATATACTAAACCACAATATTTATTATATAAGAAGATTATTACGATAATGAGTAGGAGGGCCCACGACTAAAGTCATGGGATAAAAGTCAATTTCTAACAGCGATAGTGTTGAAATAAACTCTTGAAAGTCTACGGTTAAAACCGTAAAAGCAGCCACATTAATAAAAAAGGGGCCTTTAACTGGACAATTAAAATCAATTATCCAACTGGAATTTTATTTAACATTCCCTCAGAATAGCCTTTTAAATCTCTCATTCCTTTAGATTTAAGTTCTTCCAGCTTTTCATGAAAAACAAAATAAATTGTCATAATAGCATCAGGAGCATTTTTCCAAGAATCTAATGGATAGGAATCAGAAATTAAATCCTGTTTTATTTTAGCTCCCGCTCCAATCGATACTTCTTTTACTTTAGTAGCTTTGATTCTTTTCTTTACAGATTCATCTTTAACTATTTCAGATCTTAAATGATAAGAAGAAGCAGATTTAATTGATAATTCTCCTTCAGAAAAAGAACAAGAAGCTAACGACCTTGAACTTGAATTATGAAAAGTATATATTCCTGTTCCTGAATTTAAATTATGAAAAGCATATACTCCTGTTCCTGAATTTAAATTATGAAAAGCATATACTCCTGTTCCTGAACTTGAATTATCCGATGAATAAATATACAAATCTGTACAATCAGGACCAATATAATCTTGTTTTTCTTATAATTCTATATTCTTCTCTTAATTCTTCTCTTAATTTTTTAGGTGTATAAAAGGCAAAACCAAAAGCAGGAACAGTGTTCTCTCTCCCAATTAATGCAGAAGACACATCCCTCATCAGTTCTTCAGTAAAAAAGAACTGACGCACATTACCATCCTCAGAGCGATATCCGTCCCACAATAATAGATTAGGATATGCCACATAATTCTGACAGGGCCATTTATATCCGCACTCCTCGCAAAATCTATCCCCTATAAAATCACAACCATGTTTAGGGCATTTATCTTCATATCTCTCTAAATGAAATCCTGAAGTTTTTAAACCTGTTATTGGATTACAACCTTTTACTGTAGGAACAATAGCTGTATTTTTGTCACTATTAAAAGTCCAGTCAAACCATAAACCTGTTTCCGGTAAAACCGAAACAACAAAAATTCCCGGACCTTTCATCCAATTTTCCGGATAGTTTATAAATTCATCCGAATAATAAATATCTAGAGGATCACTAGGAGGTAAGACATGAATTCCATCATCTTTTAATCTTGGTGCTTTCATTATTTGAGCTTTAAAATTTTTATACGATATTATTTTCATAAGATCCGCTACTTTCTGTATATGCTTTTGTAAGCGTACATGATAATTTTTCTATTTTTTTCCACAAAGGTTTAAACTATCCAAATACATCAATAGCGATATATCATAGGCCATAACTAAAGTACAGGACCCTTCTTTTAAAATGTACGATTCCCGAAAGATCTATTCCCATCCTGAAAAAACGGGTCTGCAATTGAAGGACGATTCATAATAATTCGTAATTTTGGGAAATTATTAACAAGTTTAAGTTCATCAAATTTTTTTGCAAGAGACGGCCATGTTTGTTTTAAATCTTCTATACCTTTTTGAGCACTTACATAAACGGCTCTTCTATCAGAAAAATTATTCCTATTAAATTTAGGAGATTCTGAAATAAGATTAATAAATGCCCTTTCATCATCTCCAATAGATAAAAAATTTAATTCACATTGATCACAATAACCCCGATATAAAGTTTCTCCACAAAGAGGACAAATTTCAACGATCCTATCCTGTGGATTTAATTCAGTAATTTTATAAACGGGTAAAATTTTTCCCTCTATTGGGATCATAGATGGATTAGTTCTCTTCCTCGAGGATTTCAAGAGTTCCATTGTAAGATCAATATCAATCTCTTCTTTTCCAGGTTCATATTTTCCCGGCCTCAAAACAATAAAATTCTGTCCTTTAGCTCTTTTATGAAGTTCCTGTTCAATACAATTTTCTTTATCTTGAGCATATCTCTCTATTAATTCTCTATCACCCATTTGCTCAACAGGACGATTAGCCTTTATAATCTCTGTTAAAGTTTGATATTGAGAAGAAGCATCAATCACAGACATTTTCTGTTTAGAAAAAGGTGTAGCTTTTTCTAAATGCTCACCTTTAAGAATAGACGCCGCAGCTTTTAGTTTTAATCTTGGAACACCGTTAGCACACCCTGATTCAAGAATACTAACTAAATCATCAATAGTAGTTGTATTCGCATTAAGTAATAATAAACCTGTTGAATCATTTTCTATTCCAGATTTTTTAAGGTCTTGTATAAGGGATTTTGTTTCAACAGAAAGAAGTTTTGCAGATTCAGAAATACGATCAGAAAAAGAAATTAACCGAGCCATATAAACTCTCCTTTTTTGTAACCTTTTACAGTCACGACTTTGAGCATCTCGAATGGCGGCTCACCCACGCATGCATTTAAACCTGCATGCTCGGTTTAACTAGTACTAATTATTATTAATTTAAAATAAAAATTTAAAAATGTCAACAACTTTTTTAAAAGATTATTAAATGTGCAAACTAAACAAAGCATATGCCCCTCTATCAAAATGTGGGAGTTTTACCTCATGCAATTTATATAAATTATTTTTTATAAATGTAAGAAGCTCCCAATAAATTTCTAAATCAGGATTATTCTTTTTTTCTGATTCTAATTTTGCCAGACATTTTCCAAATCGATGCCTGACTTTAACCTGAGTCATTCTTTTTTTCTCATCTACTAACTCATATTTTTCATTAATTAACTGTGCTGTTTTACTCTGACAGGTCGTTCGTATCATATTTATTATAATTTCTAACTCTAGGTCATTAAAAAACTCAGACAATCTATTTATTATTTGTCCTTCAGTTATCTTAGGCAATTTTCTCAAAAAATGTAATCGTTTTTTAGCCCGAGACAATCTACTTGAAACAGCTCCTTGAGTAACCCCAAAAATTTTCGCTATATCTTTTTGATTTTTACCCTTATTATAATATAATTCAATAAGATCTATTTCTCGAGGAGGCAGCCGGTCTAAAAAAGGTCTTATTTCATTATAAGAAATAGAAGAATCTTTAAATTCATTATATTTTATTGCATCCTTATTAGAAAAACGCGTATCTATTTCGGTGTAATCTACTTTTTTTAAAACGGAGTCTCTTTTCATCTTTAATCTCCATCATCAAATAATGAGTAACTTTTTACTGCCGGACCTTTTTTTATATGAGAAGGAATATCCATAAAAATATTCACATATTCATTTGCTCTTATCGACTTTATCTCATATTTATTTAAAAAGTAATCCAACTGCTCAGAATTCGGATTACCCTCAAATATAGTTAAATCTAAGTCATCTCGTAATTTCATTAATTCAAAGTTTATTATAGCTTGTTCTTTGAAAGCAGTCAATGTATCTCTCTGATATTTAGTAAGTGATTCTTTATCCAAATTTTCATATACAGAATTTATTGTCTTATATTTATTTACCAAATTAATTAAAACTGATGAGGAAATCCGTTTAGTGCCTGGAATATTATCTATACTATCTCCTCTAAAAATCTGAAATAATAAAAAATCTTTAGAATTCACTCCATATTCATTTTTAACCATTTCTTCATCATAATACTTCTCCGGATATTTTTCAGATTTTGGCCTAATTATTATCACTCGACCATCTTGTACTAATTGAAAAAAATCTTTATCAGAACTGTAAATAAAAATCTGATTTTCATCCGTACTATATTTTTTTACAAGAGAAGCTATAACATCATCAGCTTCCTCTCCATCACATTCAGCCTGAGTTATGTTAATATTAACTAAAGCCTGTTTTAAATCATCTTTATCAAAAAAACTAACAGAATGATTTCTATTAGCTTTATAATCTGCAAAAACCCGTTTTTTTCTTTTAGGATCTTTATCCCAAGCTACTATTATATGACAATAAGGAAACTTATTTTTAACTGTTCTTAAACCTATTAAAAAACCGTACATACAACCAGAAGATATTCCAGTGGTTGTTTTTAAAGCACTAAAAGCATAATATGATCTATATGCAAGGCCGTAACCATCTATAATTACATAGTTCATTATTTTACTTTTCCTATAATAGTAGCCGGAATAGGAGCTATAATCTCTCTAGACAGTCTTTTTATTTTAACTACAACTTTTTTTCCCCGGTCTTCAACTGATATGATTTCACCCACTAAATTTTTAAAAACTCCATCTAATATTTTAACTTTTGATCCAATTATATATTTTCTTTTTAAAGAGTTTTTAAGTTTTCTTTTAAGGCCTCCTATAGTCCTAGATGAAACAGTTTGATATTTTCCGCCATAGTACAAAAAACCCGTAAAAATTTTTTCCTCTTTAACATTAAACATGTTCTGTCTAACTTCATAACAATCCTTAACAAAAGCATATCCTTCCAAAAGAGTATTAGTACTTACATATGAACCCATTTGTTCATATGCTATAGGTATAAAATATTCAACGCTATCTCCAAACACATTTATAATAGCATTTTGTATATCTTTATAAGTTACATCTTCAAAAATATCATTTAATTCAAGGATTAACCACCGGTTTAACTCGGGCAACTCTTCCTCCTACTAAATTTTGAGAAAATTCTTCGGCTGAAAGATTTTCTCTGCTACCAGTATTTTCCCCGAGTCTTTTTTCTTTTGGTAAAGGCCAATTTAAAGGCACATTTTCTTTTTCTTCTTTTTGTTCTGCTTTATGTTTCATCCTTTGTTCCCGAAGTATACGACTCCGTTCATTTACATCTAATTTTGATAATTCTGTAAATGAAAGATTTTTAACATTTGGGGCTCTTTTTTTTGATTGATTTTGAATTTTTATATCATTCAAGGGGATTTGTTTTGCAAAACTGTTTATTTCAAATTTAGAATGTAAAATAACCAAATCACTCTGTATACCTATCTTCTCAATATATTTATCTCTTTTTATTAAATAGTCAAGAAATTCGGGTAAACTTGACCCATGTATCTCTTTTAATTTCCGTAAAAATTCACGATACTTTTCAGAAAATTTATCATAACCATATAAATATTTAACAGCGTCATTAACTAATGAAAGCATGAGATTATAAAACTGTGTCGCTGATAAATATGAAGAAATAGAATGATATGTATCTAAAACTTTACTTAAATCAATACCAAGATTAGCTACTATCTCGAATATATCTTCCTCAAAATCCTTATAAATCAGATTCAAATTTTTAACACTAATTTCATCTAAATAAGAGATCTTCTCTAACATATTCAAGGCACTTCTAACATGACCCTTTGATTTTTCAGAAATTAAAACTAAAGCATCATCTTGATAATTTAAATTTTCCTGTTCACATATATATTTTAAACGATCAAAAATTATAGAGGGCTCTACAGAAAACAACTGCAGTTCCATACACCGTTCTCTTAAAGTAGGTGCCATTTTATCCGGATTTGTCGTACAAAACATATAGATTAAATGTTCCGGACATTGTTCAATCTGTTTTAACAGGGCATCCTGACCTGCTGTCGATATATCATGAGATTCATCAAGAAGAATAATTTTTTTATCCGACACGGATAAAAAGGCTCCTTCATCTCGGAGCTGTTTCATATCTTCTTTCCCGCTAAAAGAAGCGGCATCTAATTCCCTATAACCAAAATGCTGCTCTTTAGCAAATAATTTACATGACTCACATTTATGGCAGGGATTATTATCAATTGGAGAATCACAAAGTATAGCATTAGAAAAAATTCTACCTAATGTAGTCTTACCTATCCCTTGCAACCCGGAAAAAAGATAAGCCGAAACATAGTGCTTTTTATCAACACTAGCTCTTAAAATTTTAACAACAGAATCTTGACCTATCACGTCATCAAAAATAACAGGTCTATATTTCCTCGAAAATCTGATAATTTTTTCCTTGTAAAAAAATTATTAAAAACCGAGCATGAATATTCATTATAATAATATAATAATAATCTTTTAATAAAAAATTGTCAACATTTTTTATTCAATTTCGTAAAAAATTTTTGAATCACGATTTCTCCTTCTTTTTCTAACGGGCCATTTTTTCGTTCTTATTAACTTAAGTTTTTGTCTTTTATTCATTTTTCTCATATATCTGAATTTATTATAAGCCTCGATAAAAGGAAGATTAGTCTCCAAATAAACTACTTCAAAGGGTAGAGCATTAGGATTACTCCTGAAATATCTGCCCTTTTTAAATTTCTTTAATTTATCGAGCTCCTCCTCTAAGTCCCGTGTCATGCCCGTATAATAAGTATCATTAGCACAATGTAAAATAAAAAGGATCCAACTTAAATAACGTATCTTCATAATTCGCTCGAAAAAAAATCACGCTCCCGTGATAATTTTTTTGTTAAATCTTTTCAAATATTAAACCAATTAATTCTCCGGCAAGTTTCTCAATATTAACACGTTTAACAGGATCAAATTCTTTTGCCAGTATAGAAATTCGAGTCACAAAATCCCATCTATTACTGACTTTGTTTTCTTCCACTTCCTGAAAAAGTAAGTTATGAAACTTCTCATTTAAGCCGCGCCGTAATCGAATATTTCTTAATAATTCTTTTGTATCATCTTTTTGTTGAAGAAGTTCTTTTGCTGATTGTACCTTTTCTTTCAACTCATATAACTGATTTTTCAAATAAAAAACTAATTGTGGAAACATATCTTTTATTAAAGAGGGCTGTATACCTTCATAGTCAGTTTCAAAATAAGATTCCCCTGAATAAATTCCAATCATTGCAGATTTAGAAGCTAATCTAAACAGCATAGTATCTACAGAGATTGGCACAGCTCCTAATTCACTTACAGTTACGGAAAAACCGGTAGTACAAACTTCTCCTTCAACTTCAAATGTTTCTTTTGAGACAAAACGTACATTTAGCAATAAGTCATCACGCCCATCTCCGATTGCATACCACATATTAAAGTCATCCCCAATTACATTAGCAATACTGGACATAATTTCATAATTCGATATATTAGTAAATTCCACAGGAAGAAGAGCTCTTATAATATATTTATCTTGCTGAGCAGTTTTTCTTAATTTAGCCAAAACTGCAGCTTTTTCTTCTTTCAAAGCAGGTAGCCAACAACTTACCATTTGATTTCTCATATACTCAGGGTTCTTTATAAAAAACGAATATGGAATACCCATTATTTTACAGAATTGTTTAGTTCCATGAACAACCTTAGGATGTTTTGGTTTTTCCGGATCAGTTTTAAAATAATAAGAAACTGCATCAGTATATAAGCGCATTTCTGATTCTTTAGACTCAAACTTCAATGATTGCATATCAAGGCACTTATCTTCACATCCCTTTGAAAATTCTTCTAAGCGCTCTAACAGGCCCCTAAATGATTTATCCATCATTTACCCCTTTTTTAAATGTAATTAAATTTTTTATGATATTTTTCAAACGTGCCCTTACCCCATAAACCCTATAGAGCTAAGTACAAGCCATGATATTCAAATTTTAGTCATATGCTCCATAAAAAATCTCCGGGTATTTCCTTTAATTTTTTCATTATAAATTGGGAGAATTTATTTGGACCTAAACATTCTAAACATCTCGCCGGATCTTTATACCCCAAAGATAAAGAAAATACATTATCTCTTTCCAGAGCTCGCTTCTCAGCATATTTTCCTGTATTATCAGAATCAAAAATAACAACAATATAATCACAATAAAATTTTAACAACTTATATTGGGCATCATTTAAACCCGCAGTCAATAGGGCAACCGAATTTGAAATTACCTTTGAAAGAGATATACTATCAATAGCCCCTTCCACCACAAAAGCACAATTTCTTTCATAAATAAAAGGTAAAGCATCATATAATCCAAAAAAAAATCCAGTATATTTACCTTCATCTAAAACAAAATTTTTAAATTCTTTAGATTCAATATCTCTTCCAGATATGCCTATTACTTTTCCTCTTTCATTTTTTAAGGGAAAAATAATTTTATTTTCAAATTTAGCCCCTTTTTTACATTCATCAACAAAACGACCCCAATCTGAACTCCCGTCATTAGAAAGAGAAATTATTTTATTATAACCCAATTCATATTTTTTTATATCTTCATCAGTTATATATCTAGAATGTAAATAATTCAACACATCAGGATATCTGTATATAGAATAATGGCAAAATTTCACTAAAGTATCTAAAAAACATGGTTGATTATATTTCATAAAAAATAAACCAATTTGCTGGAACATGAATATCATTATAATCTTTATATTCCAGTTTAAAATTTCTTTTTTGTCCCCATAAGCTCCTGATTATTTCTTCTGTGGGAGTCCATAAATGTTGAAAATTTTGTTCCTGGGGTTGATCAGGTAAAGATATAAAAACCCCTTTTAAAGCTAATCTATCTATTTTTTCAATATATAATGGGACAGATTTATCCAGATCTACATGCTCTAAAGTTTCAAAGCATAAAACTACATCAAATGTATCGACTAATTTAATATCTTCAAAAAAACCATTATGCACTATATAATCGACCGCATTTTTATATGCATACCTCATTGCAGAGTCAGCAAGAGATTTCATTAATTCAATTCCAGTTACTTTATATCCTTCATTTATTAATAAAAAATCCAGCCACCCATCAAAACATCCAATATCTAAAACAGTTTTAGCATAGGTTTTTTTTAATATTTCAATAGTCTTTTTAAAATGGAACTTATCCCTGATAATCCTTAAATGTCTTTCAGGATATGGCATATAAGCGGGGCCAAGATTAATATGATGAGCTGCAATTCTTTCTAATCTATTCAAAATCAGTTCTTCTATTGTTTCAGTTCAACACCAAAAGATTCACACTGTTTCATGATCTCCCGGTATATCCAATCAGGCACCTTTTCAAAAAAAGGTTTTTTAGTTTCAGGATGAAAACGAAACATAGGCACACCTCTTTCAACCACACCTTTTTCACCCTTTCGGCCTATTAAATCATGATAATAGATAGAAACAATGTATTTATTATCTTCAATGGGTAAATTTTTCCATTTTCCGCTTTTTACACGAGCCTGTTTTATAAAGCGACCTTTAGAAGTTTCCCAGTCTATTATTTCTTCTAATTTAGCTAAACGGTTTATTAAACAGAGTTTAGTATTAGGATACTTCTCTTTTATATAATGCTCATAAAAAGAGGTCAAAAATAATAAATCACCAACTTTTAAATCATCCATACTAAATATTAGTTATTAGACAGGATTTTTTAAAGTAAAATTTTATAATTTTGATATAAAGGAGTCAAAATCAGTTTCAGTATTCAGAAGAATTTTAAAATCATTAATCTTATCTTGAGTAATACCTTCATTGGGAGCACATGTTTTAGAGGGGAATTTACAATAAACTCTACCACAAAATTTCAATTTCTTTCTTCTTTTTAAAAACCGAATCATTTTATCAGAAAGAATACCTGTTTTATTCTTATAAAAAACTACATTACTCTGACAATCGGGACAAAGATAGATAAAAAATTTCATAAAATTTCTTACCTCAGCATCTATTGGAAATCCACAAGCCGGACATTTTAATGATATTGTAATCTTAGCCATTGATTCTCACATTTAAATAATGTCTCATTATTGTTATAGCACAACCATGTAAATAATCTTCTCGAGACATTACACAGGGTTCTATTACTGACACATTATAGCCCCTGTTACATAAACTATTTACAGTAAACATAACAGATGTGTGTGTCTCAAGACCAATAACAGTAATATCTTTAGTATTCTGTTTTTTTATTAAAGTTTCAATTTCAGTATTATATAAGGCATCATAATATGTTTTATCATCTTTTAAATCTGCAAACTTTCTTAAATTTTCATGAATTTCGCAGTCATAGCTATTAGCTATGGAATGAGTCTTTTCCGACATAAAAATAGTATCTTCTTTTCCATGGATTTCTCTAACAAATATTTTCTTTCCAGAAAATTTTGACAGAAAATCCATTACACGTATTTTTAATGTCTCAGCTTTCTCTCCCATATAAAGGGAACCTTTTTCTGATAAAAAGCTGTTTTGTAAATTCAAGGCAAGCAGCGTCATATTTAAGTCTCATTTATAAATAGATCATTAAAAATATTTTTCAAAAAAATAAAATCTTCTTTAGCTCCTACTTTTCTCCAAGCTGTTCTTAATAAAGCGCTGGGATGATAGGTAACCATTACTGGTATATTTTCATAGGTTATCATCCCTAAATTTTTAGTCATAGATCTTAATTTTTCTATCGAATAAGTGCTGAATTCCGGGCAAAGACCTTTAACAGCCGTTTTACCTAATAGAACTATTAATGCGGGCCTTATTATTTCTATCTGTTTTTTTAAAAATTTAATACAAGGTTTTATTTCCTCTATCTCTGGGACCCTGTTGTTAGGAGGTCTACATTTTACAATATTTGTTATATAATAATATTTTTCTTCTAATTCTATTGCCTTAATCATTTTTCGAAGTAATTTACCCGATCTACCAACAAAAGGCTTTCCTGTTTTATCCTCTTCTCTTCCGGGCCCCTCTCCTATAAACATTATAAAAGAATCTGCGGGTCCCTCACCAAAAACCAGATTATCTCTGGTTCTAAATAACTCGCAATTAGCACATTGCAGAGCTATTTCTCTTAGTTTTAATAATCTGTTTTCTTTGTCCATATTAAATATTATCTTTAAAGTTAAAAATATTAAAGTAAATTTTCTAATTGATAACAAGATTTTGAAACTGAAACGGCTCTTTTAAATACATTAGGCACAATAGGTCCCAAATCAGTCATTTCCGAATTCCATTTCAACCACACATTATTAAACCAATCTTTATTAAAATCTGAGGCATGAGAAGACATATTCAATTTCTCATACATTTTATCATTTGATCTTACATAGGAAAAATGATGACAAATAATATTTTTTGGAGATATAGTAAACCAAGTATGATTAGGTTTAACTAAAATGGTCCTGTTTTCATTAAAATATACTAAACCATTTGTTTTCATCAAAGTCGGGAAAGACCCGAATAAACCTTCGATAATTGTCTGTCTATTTTTCCAGTATATCTGATGATAAAATAAATAGGCTACATGAACAGCAGAACCCAACGATTTAAAAATATTTTCTAATTCAGATTTATTATACATTTCATCATCATCAATGACTAAACACCAATCTATTCCTTTATTTTTTAATACATGAAGCCCTGAATTTCTCTGATCTGCCTCAGTTTTCCAATATTGAGACAATATTATAAATTTACTGTCAGGATCAGATAATGCCAGTATCCTTTGATAGCTCTTTTCCACAGCTCTTACAATAACATCACCCGACCAGGGCTTAAAATTTAAAAGAAATACAACACTATCAACTAAAGGATAAATTCTTTTTACAGATTCTTCGAAAAATTCGGAAGCATCATAAACACAATATACTGCACCGATAGTAGCCATTAAATTCTTCTCTTTCCCTGAATTTTGCAACTATCACTACAATAAACTGCATATTTACCTTTATGATTAAAAAAAGTTCCGCATATTTTACATGATTTCACATTTTCTAACCCATAAGCTTTTATATACAGACATAGATTATAACATATTAAACCCTGTATCCAGGGAGCTTTATCATTTTTAACTCGGGCATATCGAGAAACATTTTCCCCGAACCGGCCATCACTCATTTGGACATCTTCTTCAAGAGAAGGCTCCATATAATGATTCACAAAAACAATAAACTCCTCTCCAATGCCTTTTTTAATAATATCTCTCAAGGCATCAATAAACTCCTCCTGAAAAGAACTTAAATCAGGGGGCTCTTGCATAATTTTCATTGCCGCATCAGCAGTCTGTTTATCAGAAAACCGAGAAAAAGACTGTAACATCTCATAAACGGATATTTCTCGGTTAGCAAATTTTAAAAATAGCGGTTTTTTAATCATATCATCTCAACTTCTATTTTAATAAAAACTTTTTGATTAATAGGATAAGCTGTGGAATCTTTGAGGGGTATAATTACATCACCTATTTCTGTAGCTATTATGAGACTAGAATTTTTAGAATAAGAATCAGAATATGTTTTTACAACCCCTTCATATTGTATAACATCATGTCGTCTTTTCATAAAACCACCTTTATAATTTTGTTATATATCTATTTATTAATATTCTTTTTACCCTATTAGACATACGTGCTATTACTTTTTTATTTTTTAAATTAACTTCTATTTTTAAGTCCGGAAATTTATCAGATGGCAGAGGAATTAAAACTGAAATAGACACACGATTACTATTTAAAAATTTATCTATCTGTGAAATAAATTCTTCAGATGTAATATTAAATGTAACAGATAAAATATCTTTACATGTTAAATATACTTCAGATAATATGGATTTTATCCTATCTCTATCTAAATCTAATTCGATCTTATAATGCTCATTAGTCATGAGTTTATTACGAGTTAGGGAAATCTGTGCGCGCTCTCATAAAGAGATGACTTTCATTGCATTAAATATGAACATACAAAGCCCGTTAATACTAATGCCACGAAAATTATATCTCAAAGGACCTATGATATATGGTTCCTTATCATTGAAGAAATAGTTTCTTTCGTTGAAAGGCCCCTGAGAACATGTTTTACTTTACGATCTTTCATAAAAATCACTGTAGGCAAACTCATAACACCAAACATTTGAGTCACTTCAGGATTCTGTGTTACATCTATTTTAGCAATCTTCAAGTCATTAAATTCTTGAGCTATCTCATCTAAAATTGGATTCAAGGCCCTACAAGGAACACATGAACTGGTATAAAAATCAATAAGTACATTACCTTTCTCTTCCGTAATATCAGCAACATCGGCAAGCATTTTTAACTCCTTTTTTATAACAGAAATTCAAAATTAGCCACAACCCTCATTACCACAATCTAAACACACGTAACAATTCGGCCCCTTTGGTTTTGTATTAACTGAACCACATTCAGTACAGATTTTATTATCCTCATCTAAATTTAAATCTGAAGTCTTATTTCCGTTACTTTCTTCTTCAATAACCCGACCAATAGCATGAGGAGGAGACGGTATCAATTCTGAAGTTGGACAATCACCTATAGTTACAAATACGGGCTTATCTGAAGGAATATTTTTTAGATTTTTTATTATCGATTTTGTATCTACTCCAGCCCTCAGTGCTAAACTGATCATTTTAGCAAGACCTTCAGCCCAGGAATCTTCAACTCCACTGGTATGATAAGCATTCGGTTTTTTACTCTCTCCAACAGTTGCAAAAACTTCAACTAATTGATTTTCTTTATTACGATTCGCCGTTATATACAAATTATGATTCTGCATCTGAATTCTATATGTAGTTCCATAAGTTTTATTACCCCTTTTCTTAAAATGACCTCTTTCTTCCGAATTTTCTTCCTCTTTAATATGTTGCAAATCATGGACAGCTTTCTTTGCCTCTTTAATTATATTTTTTTTATCTTTATTGATTAAAACGCCTTCTTTACAACCATCCCTGAAAATTGTTATTCCTTTGGCCCCATTTTTCATAGCGTATAAAAAGGTATCACTCACTTCTTTGACGGTCGTAGAATTAGGTAGATTCACGGTATTATGAGAAACAATTCCATTTATAAGATAAGAGTGCTTATTCTCAACTTCTATATCATAAACGGGTTGAATTCCGGCATCAAATTTATCAGTTATTAATAAAAAACTGAGATTAGAATCAACACCCTTATTAAAACCGCATTTTTTTAAAAGAGAGCCTTTAACAAAATCCTTATCTAATAAGGAACTCCTTAAATTGCGTCTATTATAATAATATTTTCTTTGTTCTGAATCCTTACAACCGCATTTCGGCAAAGTTAATGCACTAGTCCTCACTTTTTCAGGTACGTATATACTAAGCCCCTCTTTGTTAATCAGTCTATAATTTTTTTTATGATTCTCTATCGGGTTTAAAAAACTTTTATCAAAAAAATAACCTATTACATTAAAACTTTTTTTTAATTTAAGGCCTTTTTTGACTTTTTTACTCCCTAAATAATATTTAATGCCATTAGAGCTCAATATAAGACTTATTGATAAAGCTATTTGTTTTGAATAACCCTCATATATTACAAGGTTATTTCTATATTTATAACCACCTAAAGTAATTCCGGATAAAAAGGCTTTTTGCACACTTGCAGGAGATCTTAGTATCTCTAAAGGAACTTTTTTGGTAACGCAATCATATCCATAATTCTGTTTAAAATATTTAGCAAGTATTCGTGAATTTATAAAATAGGTCCAAACTCCGGTTCTTTTATTCTTATAACTTCCCACTTCCCCAAATAATGCTTTAAACAGATATATTATTCTTTTCCTTACTTTTTTATCCTTTTCACAAATAGAAATAGAATTACAATTTAAACTACCATTTGCAAGCCACATCCCCAAAAATTCTGCAAATAATTCATTTAAAACCTCAGGAAATTTATATTTTTTTTGATTTTTATAAATAGTAAAAATTGGCTGAGTTAAAGGAACATAACTACATTCAGTTTTTATAGGATTTAATCTATAAAAAACTTTATCTCCTTTATTTAGTTCTTTAAATGATTTCCATCCATCAGCAGTTTTTAAAAGGTGAGTGTCCGCAGCAGTTAATTCAAAGCCATTATTAAATCTTATTCTATAACAATGTTTTTTACCACCATAATAATGGGCTGTTACTTTACGAGAAACTCCATTTTCATCTAACACTCTGTATGATTTTGAAGGTTTATAAAAAGTATTACATTTATGCTCTGAATCACTAAAGTTTTCAATAGGTATAATCCCTTTATTTGTAGCTATTGGAGTTCCTTTTACAACACACTTTGAAACAGAACTGTCTATATGTTTACTAAAGAGAAGTAACATTTCAACATGATTTTTTGGTAATATCTCTTGAGAAGTTTTGAAATAAAGAGGTTTTGGCTCATCAGAATGTTCTTTTAACCATTTTAAATATGAAGGGCACCCGTCTTCATAAGAACCCAGTTTGGTATTTCTTTGAAATTTTAATGAAAACCAGGGCTCACAACCAGAAGAAACATTAAATAAGGTAGATATTGTGCCTGTCGGCGCTTGTGTAAGTAAAGAAGAATTTCTGATTCCGAACTCTCCTATTGCTTTTTGTATCTCAGAAGGCAGCGTTTTTATAAACCCGCTTTTCAGATATTTTTTTTTGTCAAATAGGGGAAAGGGGCCCCTTTCCTTTGCCAATTCAATAGATGCTCTATAGGCTTCATCTCTAATAAACTGTAAAATTCTCTCTATAAAATTCCGGCCTTCTTCTGTATCATAACCGAGTTTTAAAGCAATCAGAGTATCATGAACGCCCATTAAACCAAGACCAATACGTCTTTCTTGTTTTGCTTTCTCTTCTATTTCAGGAACAGGAAATTTACAAACGTCAATAACATTATCAGCAAAGCGTATTGCTATATGAATAACTTTTTTTAAACTTTCAAAGTCAAACGTGCCGTCTTTTTTTATAAAGGAACATAAAATTATGCTTAACAAATTACAAGAGCCATAATCGGGCAAAAGCTGCTCGGCACAATTATGAGATTTTATTCCATTAACATATCCCCAATGGGAGTTCACTGAAAAATCATAAACAGTTTCAATACCATTTTCTTTTACGGAAGAAACATAAGGACTTTTCTTTTTTATTAAATTTATTAAAGATTTATTTTTATATTCCTGACAAAAACCAATTATTTGATTAAATCTGACTATATCAAATATTTTTCCTATATTTAAATCATAGCTTTCTCTACATAAATAAGTTCCATTATTAAATTTTACTTTTTTAGGCTTATTAGTTGTAATATAAGAATCAATTTTATTTTTCTTTAAAAGATTACTTACCCCTATTATTAATTGTTTACATGTAGATTTTAATGCTATTCTTTCATTTTTTATCACACTTCCATTAGCACTATAGAGACCCCTAAGAAAAGACAACTCTTTATCTTCCGGTATATTTTCAGGAAGGGTCCTATAAGGTAATGTTTCCATAGAAAAGCCGTATTTTAAAAAATAGGGCCTATATTCCCGAGTATAATAAAACTTATCCTTTCCTGTATAATTAAATAATTCTTTAATCTCTTTATCTTTTTCACCTAAATTAATTTCCAGTCCTTTATGTCTATGTAAACTTTTCAATCGGGATAAATTTCCATCTCCTTGTATAAAGCCTAATTTGACCCATAATAAATCATAATTTTTATCAGGTTCTTTATAAACATTTAATCTTTTATTTTTAGCATCTTTAGCCTTTATTTTCTGACCATCTGCTGTCATCAAAATTTGATCAGGAGTAACTACCAATTCCAATAAATTATTACATTTTATTTTAACAGTTGATTTCTCTCCGGTTTTCCAAATTTTAGCCTCTTCCAACCCGTTAGAAGTTATAATGTCTATCTTTTTATTTTCTAAATCTTTAAACTTTTTATATCCTTCTATAGTTTCTAATTCGCAATCACCCCCAAAACACGGATTACCCCCTGTCAAAGGACTCGCATATTCCAGGTTATGCATTTTTTTTGCAGTTGACAAATTTATCAATCCGGGGCACCCGTCTGCCCATGCATTATAGCAAATCTGATCCCATATTTCCTTTGCTTTTATTTTTCTCCTTGAAACTACTTCAAATTTATCTTGTATCGTAGGATAAGGGACTTTTCTTCTTACTTTCCAGATAGCCGTAGAGTCATTATCAGCTGTGGCATAAAAAAATTCAGATCGGTAAGTCCCGTCCGATTTTGCCCTTTTAAAAACTACTGTATAAAGCTCCCATTCCACACCACCCCACATAAGGGGCCAAATCTCGTCATTCTCCACAGCTGAAAGAAATTCATCTGTTATACCCACACTTACATTATACATCTGCCATTTATATAAATTCTCGAACTTAAATGATCTCCATTTATCTTCATCTTTAATCTCAATGAAATCTCTCAGTCGTTCCCAGTTGTGTTCAGTTTTATAACTAATAAATTCCCATATATCCGGATGCCCTATTTCCAGAAGCCCTAACGACGCGGCTCTGCGTGACCCCTGTTCAATTACTTCTGAAATAGTACTCATCATATGAAGAAACCCTATAACTCCACAGCTCCGGCCATTCACCCCTTTTACATAACTACCGGCAGGTCTAAGTTTACTGTAATTAAACCCGCATCCTCCACCATACTTAAAAATAATAGCCATCTTCTTAGCTGTATCCAGGATACTTTCAAGGCTATCTTCTTCAAAAGGCAAAACGAAACAATTTAAAAGTTGAGAATAATGAGTTCCGGAATGAGCTAGAACTCTTCCTGCAGGACAAAAATATTTCTGAGACATTATCTCAAAAAATTTATCTTCCCATTTTTGAGAATTTTTTTCTCTCGAAGCTATAAACTTTGCTACTCTTCGAAAATTTTCAGAAATATTTTTTTCTAATAAATTACCCTTCTCATCTTTTAAGGCGTAACGATCTTCCCATACTATCTGACCAAAAGGCGAAAGCTTTAATTGCATTTTATTCCATTTTTTATAGTTATGTTTCTATTATTTTATCGGTCGCAATAGAGACCTCATCCAGATTTTTCCATTGACGATTTAAAACATTTTTGAGTATTAAAAGATAATTAGGTTTTGATAAAATCTTTTGCTTAATCTCCTCCATTTTTTTATCTATTATTCTTATATATTCATTGCTCACAAACTCAATAAATCCGGGATCCGTAAGCTTTTTTATTTCTTTCAAATCATTCTCAGTTATGTCAAGAAATTTAAACCCATATTGAGGTATCTTAAAGGCTTTAAATACAAGAGGATTCTTATTTTTAAAAATTTTTTTTAAGTCATCTTCAGGCAGTTCCATTATTGTTTCTATGTTCTTAACTGAAACAGAAAAAGGGGCAACAAAATTACCCTCATCATTCCGTGGAAACCTGAATATACCAAGTAACCGTTCAGCTTCTGTATATGAAATTTTTCCCTCTATGAATTCAATCTCAGAAGGCATGATAAATCTGACATTATAATCACAAACGGTAAATCGATATGATAATTCAATGTCTTTATAATTTAAAGGAAGAGTCTTCTTTTCTAACATGAATTTAGAAAAATACCAACCCTTAAAACGCTCCCCATGGTTTTTTTCCATATCTATGGCATTAGAAAACTTAAAAGAATCTTCTTTTTTATTCATTTTGAAAAACTATAAAGAAAATGTTCAAAAAGTATTCTACGATCACCTTTAAAAAGTCTCATCTGAATATCAAGATTACACAAAAAATTGATCTTGTTAGAAATATTATTCTTACCAAATAAAACAGCTTTTGGCAAGTATTTAGTCTTAACCAGAAATTTTGGAATTCCTACTATATTAGCAATATCATCTTCTTCCATACCCTCCTCTTTTAAAAGGAGCATTCTATACACTTTCTCAAAATAAACATACAAAAAACCAATAATATCAACAAAGGTATTTTTATTTCTCGTATAATTATTAAAAGTCTTCAAAGCTTTTTTAACATTTTTTCTTAAAAGAGACTCAAAAATTTCAAAAGCATTACCCTTTGAAGTAAAAGAGATATAATCAGCCGCATCCTTTAAAGTTATATATTTTTCTTCTGACTTAATCAAAATTAATTTTTCAATTTCATTAGACAAAGAAAACATACTCGGACCTACTCTGGAAAAAATTAATTGATCAACCCCTTTTTCAGAAGTATACCCAAACTCACTAATAAAAGAATTTATCCATATAAGATAATCCGAACCATATTCCCGTAATTTCTTACACTCGACTATTGTCATTTTACTGAGTATATCTGTCATAACCCGGGATTTAATATTTGATAAATCAGAAAGGACTAATATTAGACATCCATTATAAAGCTTGATAAGATCTTTAAAAACCTCTGCTTTCATTTTATTGAAATCATACAATATTATTAGACCATCATCAAAAAAGCTTTCTGAATTCATAATATCATAAGCTTCTCTTTGATCTTCCGGATAATACTTCCTGATATCAGAATAAATTGATTCAGATATTTCAATAAAGCGCTCTTTTAAATAAGGCTCATCTCCTAATAAAATGAATTTATTACTTTTTTTAAAACGTAATAAAGATAAGGCATTCTGATATTTCATCACTCAGCTATAAACAAGGGAAAATTTTTAATAAACAGATTTTTCAGGTTAATATTCATATTTATATTCAAATATGAATATTTTTTCAACTGACTAAAAGAATTAATAATACCAATTAAAGCTTTGATATTAAATTTTTCGGAAATTTTTTTAATATTATCAATGACATCACTATTCACTATCTTAATAATACCTTTTTTAATTAATAGGACATCAGTCAAAAGTATTAAAAATAAATCTGAAAATATAGATAAGTCCTCCTTTTCAATTTTATCTACATAGTCTAATAAATCTATTAACTTTTTATTCTTAATAGAATTTATTAATTCTAAAGCCATATATCGATATTTTAAATATTTACCCGCATCAGAAAATATGTCTAAAGAACTGTCAACTCCGATCCATCCTAAAACTTTAGCCTCAGGCAAGGAAAATCCCAATTTTTTCCATAATATATTCGTCAGGTCCTCCCGAGTAAGACTTTTAAACTCAAAACTGATACAACGGGATAAAATCGTAGGTAAAATTTTCTGAGGCTCTGATGATATTAAAAAGAAAGAAAAAAAGGAAGGCGGTTCCTCAAGTATCTTTAATAATCTGTTTGCAGCTTCCCAAGTAATATTGTGTGCATTATCTATGATAATAATCTTATTTTTTGATAAAAAAGGTGTTGTCATAGAAAAATCCAATATTTTTTCAATATCATCTACTTTTATTTTATCCTTTCTACCCACGCATAAAAAATCTGGATGATCAGACGGAAATCTTTTACATGATTTACAATGACACTCTTCTTTTTTCGTTTCACAAAGTATTGATTTAGATAATTCAAAAGCTACAGTTCTTTTACCAACAGACACAGGGCCACAAAATAAAAAAGTATTTGTAGGATCTTTGTTTATAGATTCTAAATGTGTTATTAATTCTTTATGACCTATTATAGACATCATAGGAAATTTGCCTTTAATACCATATGCAGCCACTCCGGACGAGCCCCTAGCTCTTGCTTAGATTGCTAAGCGTTCTCAATGGAACGAAAGCATCCTTAGAAGGTCCTTTATATTTTAAAAGACCCTAATTAATTGATATTATTGATGATATAAGAATCACTATTTACTTTTATGTTTCTTTTTTTCATGACTTAATTGGTATTATCCATGTTCTAACCTGTAACCTCTTCGAACACTAATTCCCTTTCCGACCGGTGAAGGGACATCAACCCCGGTAGGTAATGCGGCATTTCTCACCCGACCTGCATCGACAGCGGCCAATCCTTTAATTGGCAAAATCATTCTACGGTACTCTGCAAAACACCTGTTCTTTTTATAAACCAGACACCTTCACACCCGCAATATATCAGTTTTCACCTTATGTTCCGATAAATTTAAAAGGTTACAAGCGAGTCTAACCTATGACAGTATAGTGACAGGATTTCTGGATGAACGTATCAACGGCTGCATATCCTCCGTAAATGGACGTACTCTCCTTCCTGAGAGTTTAATCCCCTTTCTTTTGTTATCGTTCAAGAATTTTAATATAATTATTCCAATCTTGTATTATGTTATCCATAAAATCAGATGTATCTTTTAAAACAATCGGAATCATTGAATAGAGTTTGAACCATATAATTATATCAGATTCTTTTAAACATTCCGGGATAATTGATAAGGGTTCTATATTAACTGCTCTTTTAGCATAGTAAGAAAAGATTCTCTTTGAATATGTCTCTGTAAAATCTTTAAAGAATAATTCTATTGATTCTGAAGACATTAAAGAATGAAGTTCCCCTATCTCATATTTCTCAGGCACCCTTTTAATAATAAACCTGATAAATCCAGATAAAGATATCTTGTCAGGACTTGCTATTAAAATAGTATCTATGCTCATAATAAATAATAGTTTTATTTCATAAAAAAATAAAGAACTTTTTTTATTTTTTTATTTTTTAACTACATGTCTTAAATAGTTATAAGTCACTAACCCATTATAAGAATCACTATTTACTTTTATGTTTCTTTTTTTCATGACTTAATTAAATAAGAGAATAATTATATATATATTATATAATAGTTTCCGTTAGTATTAAAAAATGTTGAGTAATGTACCATTCTTTCACCTCTCTAAACCATGTTTGTTATCTTAGACCTTAAAATAATTTCATAACATACTCAAAAATTTAGAGATCCAAATTTATTTAAAAATTTTCTTTAAAAATTTGTAAAAAATAACTATTATTTAGCATAGGAGAATAAAAATTTTATGAATAATGATGAAGAATTCAGAGAATATATGGATCAGGAAGATAGTACTAATAATTCAGATTTATCTATTATTATTAGTACTATAAATCTCAAATTAACACATATGTATAGATTTTTTGAAAAAAGTCTGGATATATATAAGAATCTTTCTAAAGATGATCCTTTAAAAAACAGTCTTAAAACTTATATAATTTATTTAATAGAATGTTCCAATCAGTCCTTTAAACAGTTTGATTACATATTTGTTGATGATAATGATTTAGAAAATCTATAATGATAGAAAAAGAAATTCAAAAACTTATTGCGGCAAAAAGAGCGTATTATATTAATGGTCGTTCTGATATGACTGATCAAGAATTTGACGCCTTAGAAGAATATGTAAGGCAACAAAATCCTGATCATCCTTATTTCGAGATTACAGGACATGATCCTTCTCCTTATTGGAACTCTGCTGAACATAATATTCCTATGGGAAGTTTGGATAAAGTTCATAATGAAGATGATATTAAAAAATGGGCCCAAAAATATAAAGGCTCTTTTTTTACGCTGGAATGGAAATTAGATGGATTAAGTTTATCATTGGATTATGAAAATTCAAAATTTGTAAGGGCCATTACAAGAGGTAACGGATTTAAAGGAGAAGATATCAGTGATAATGTCGTTTTAATGCAGAATTTTAAAAAAATACTTCCTGATTTTGAGGGCTCATTAAGAGCAGAAATAATATTATATAAAGAAGATTTTGAAAGAATTAATTCTATTTTATCCGATTCGGATAAATACTCAAACCCAAGAAATGCCGCAGCCGGAATAAGTAGACGGCTTGATGGAAAATTTTGTAAATATCTCCGATTAATATATTATGATATTACAGAAATAATTGATGAACATGAAAAAATAAAAAAACTACGAGATGATTTTAATTTAGTGACTGTTGAATCTTATACTGATAATGACTTTAATAAAATTATTTCAACTTTTAATACACTGAAAGACTTAAGATCTAATCTGCCTTTTGAAATAGACGGCGCTGTGATTAAAGTCTCCTCAATAGATATACAACAAAAAGAAGGATCTATAAAGAACAAGCCTAAGGCACAAAAAGCATGGAAATTCGACCCTCCTGGAGCCGTTACAGTATTTTTAAAGGAAGAATGGGATGTAGGCAGAACAGGAGTAGTAACGCCGTTAGCTCATCTTAAACCTGTCCAAATTGAAGGGTCTGAAATAAAAAAGGCTACTCTTCATAATATTGCGGAAATAAAAAGACTCGGTATAGGTTATGGGGATACTGTAATGATTGAGAAACGAGGAGATATCATACCTAAAATCATTTCTGTTATTGAGCACAAAAATAAACCTATAAAAATACCGAATAACTGTCCTTACTGTAATTCATTGCTATCTAATGACGGTATTCGTCTCTTCTGCACAAATGAAAACTGTTTTAGAAAAGAATTCTATCGTATTCTTTATTGGATCAAAACTTTAGAGATAGACGGCTTTGGAAAAAGTCTGACTCATGAATTATGCAATGAAGGAAAATTAACTTGTATAGCTGACATATACAGGCTCAAAAAATATGATATAAGTGCTCTGGAAAGATGGGGAGAAAAATCGGCTGAAAAAATAATGAACAGTATTGAAAAAAGTAAAAATATAACTCCAACAAAATTTCTTACTGCTTTAGGAATACCCGGAATTTCAGACATGACCTGTAAAGAATTACTTCAGACTTTTGGAACAATAGATGAATTAATGAATAAGAATGTTTCTGATATTATAAAATTAAAAGGTTTTTCTGATATTTCAGCTTCTAATATAGTAAATGGATTAGCAAAATTTTCTGAAGAAATAAAATATTTACTCAAAATCATCAATCTTAAAACAGAAGAAACAAAAGGGTCATTATCAAATATTTCATTTTGTTTTACAGGGATAATGGAACATCCTCGATTATTTTATCAAGATCTTGTTAAAAAACATGGAGGTATAAATAAATCTTCTGTAACAAAGGACCTTACTTATCTTGTCTGTAATGAAAATAAGGGGTCAACTAAATCTAGAAAAGCAGAAAAATATGGAACCAAAATAATAACTGAGAAAGAATTCTTGTCAATATTACCGTCAAATCCCGATTTCCCTAAAAAAATAAAACTTGAAAATTACTCATTATTTGATAACGAATAAGGAATATATGAAATTAAAAATTTTTATATCATGTCTTTTTCTTTTATTAACGGGTGGTTTATCTTATTTCTATTTTTATGAAAAATACAGTAAACAAAATCTTATAAAAAACTTAAAAAATGAGCTCGAAGAACAAAAAAATTTAAACAAAATCTATATACTCAGAGATAAACGAAGAAAATGTATATCTAAAACCCTGAAAATAGCTTATAACTTATCTGATTGGGAATCCCATTGTTATTCAATATTTTTCGATGACTTTTCTATATATTATAAAATAAATTGGGAAATATATGCAGCTCTTATAAGAGTGGAATCAAATTTTAATCCCACTGTAAAATCCGGGGCCAATTGCAAAGGTCTCATGCAAATAAAAGAATCTACAGGAAAAGAAATAGCTGAAAAACTTGGAATTTCATTTATAGAAAATCAGTCTCTATGGAATGATTTTATTAATATTATATTAGGGGCGGAATATTTATCCGGATTTATACAGGAAAAGGGGTTTGATGGCGGTGTAAAAAGCTATCTTGGGGGACCGGATTATCTTAAGAGCATTAAAAAAAGGACTGAAACATATACTTATGTAAAAGAATATAAAATAAGAGTATCAGATGAATATAATCAGTTACAATATATATTCAGGGGGGTTGCCGATGAATACAATATCACATTTGAAGAATTAAAAAATTCTGTTTTTAAAGACAGTATTTCCCCTATTTTTAATATTTTTAAGAATAAAACTAATTCAGAAGAATAATATGATAGAAGAACTTCCCAAATTAATTGAATTACACAGAATGAGCGGGAAAGGCCACGAATTTATTCATGAGGATGAAAGCGAACAATTAAAAATAAACTATTTAGTTAAAATAATAGTTGATTTTAAAACCATAATGTGGCATATATAGGAGGTATATAATGTCTGTATATGCAAAATGTCCAAAATGTGGTTTTAAAATACAACTTAGTTCTATTTCAACTGATATTGAATCATCTACGGAACATAAACGGCCTGTAGAAAAAATTTCTGATATAATGCCGGGGTATAAAGCCCGCTGTTTAGATTGTGGTGAATTAGAAATGGAAATGTGGAAAGAGAATTGATAGAGGATGTAATGTCCTTGGTGGTACTCTTCATCTAAGATATATGGAAAAAGAAGCGCCAAAAATCGGCGTAAAAATCATAAATAATATTTAAAAGGAGTATGTTATATGAGCTTGAAATTAATTGTAGACAACATGCCTATAAACGCTGTTCCAGTGTATGATTGTGATAAAAAATGCAACTCCAATGTTTTGTCAAATTAAGACAAAACGGAATAGAATTGAAAGTGAGATGGTTAAGGCAGAAAAAGATACTGATGGTAGAAAATACCGTGCCATATTGTATGAAATTACTGTAGATGTACTTCAAGGTATAGCTAATGCCCTGACCAGTATGAAATTTCATAAATCAGACATGTCTGATGTAGTGTTATGTATTCGAGGAAAAGAAATTGGTTTAATTAAACACAGCTCCATTGAGAAATCATGAAACGTATTAAATTTTCGTACTATAGCTCCTTTTTTATCAGCCAAACATGCCTGAGTTGTGATCATACAGGTAACGCAGATATTGCGACCAGGAACATATTGACTCGATTTCTTACGGAACAATACGGTGTCCGTTACAAACCTTATGAGGCTATGTTTAGTTTTTCATAGTTTTCAAGAAACGATCAGTGAACGGGCCCCTATTAAGAAGTGGTATAAAAATTGAACCTTCGAATTTCATAAATGGAAACAATTCAAGGAACTATAAAAAAAGTCATTTTTAATAATGAAGAATCAAGTTTTAAAGTATTAAAACTGAAAACTTCAAAAGGGCCCTATATAACAATAACTGGAGAGTTTGGTCCAGATATTATTTCCGGAACTATTGCGGATTTTCATGGAAATTACAGGAATCATCCAAAATATGGAACTAATTTCAGGGTATCTGGTTATCATATAATACATAACGTTGAGGAACTAACAAGTATACAGCTTTTTCTGGATTCTATTTCTCCTAATATCGGGGTGAAAAGAGCTTGTCGAATAGTCAATCATTTTGGTAATGATATAATCAATATATTGAATAATAATCCTCAAAGAATAACTGAAATAGAGGGTATTGGAAAAATATTAGCCCAATCTTTAGAGAAAGCATGGAATAAGAATAAAGATAAATGGAATAAAAAAAGACAGGAATATACTTTAAGAGCTTTTCTTTATTCATTTGGGATTAAAGAAAGAAGAATTAAAAAAATTATTAATTTTTTTGGTGGGGGATTAAATGCAGAAGAAAAAATCAGAGAAAATCCCTATAAATTAACTGAAATTGAAGGGTTTGGTTTTAGTACTGCTGATTTTGTAGCAAGAAAATTAGGCATCTCTGAATCGAGTCCCCTCCGTTTACAGGCATTTATTTTATATGCAATAAATGTTTTATGTACTTCTGCGGGGCATCTCTATCTAACCACAAAAAATTTATCCAATATTATAAATCGATATATTATAGAGAATAGTACTAATTTTATTGGTAAAATTAAGTTAAAACCCGAGGACTTAAATGAAGCTATTAAAAATCTTGTCCAGGAAAAGTTAATTGTTCAAGAAAATGAAGCTCTGTATTCATTTTTAAATTTCATCTATGAAAAACAATCTGCTTTTAAAATATCAAAAATACTAAACAAGTCCTCTGATCTTATTTTTCTTACAGAAGAATCAATAACAAAACATATTAAATCTTTCGAAAAAGAGCATAGAATTCTTCTTAGCGAAAAGCAAAAAGAAGCTTTATATTATTTCGCTTCAAAAAAAGTCTACATAATAACAGGAGGGCCGGGCACCGGAAAATCATTAATCTGCAAGACAATTGTAAATTTAGCCCTTAAACTCAATCTAAGACTTACTTGTTTAGCTCCTACTGGAATTGCAGCAAAAAAATTATCTTTAATAATAGGCCATGAAGCTTCTACAATTCATCGCTGTTTGGGATACAGAGGTTCAGAATGGTTGTATGATGAGAGAAATAAATATGAGACAGATATAGTAATCTGTGATGAGTCCTCTATGTTAGATCAGGAAGTTTTTTACAGGTTATTATCTGCATTACCGGAAAGAGTACATATTATTTTGGTTGGGGATGATGATCAATTACCTTCAGTCAGCGCCGGTAATGTGTTACGAGAATTAATTAACTGCAAAGAAATTCCGGTTATTAAATTTGACCAGATTTTTAGACAAGATGAAGCTTCTGATATTATCAAAGTAGCTCATAAAATAAAAAATGGCGATACAAATCTTAGTTACTTTAAGAGTGATCCCGGTTCTGATGTTTTTTTTATCAGAGAAAATAATATACAATTAATTGAAAACTTTTTAATAAAATTAGCTCGAACATTTAAGGATAAAAAAAGGCTTTTTCAAATAATTGCTCCCCGTAATCAGGGGCCCCTGAGTGTATATGAGTTAAATAACAGTCTACAAAATGCACTTAATTCTGAGGAGTCAGAAAAAGAATACTCTTTGGGAAAATTTGTTGTTCGTCGTGGAGATCGGGTAATTATTACAAAAAATGATTATGAACTGGAAGTTTTTAATGGAGAGATTGGAAAAATAACACATCTTGGAAATGGGTTTATAACAATCAACCTAGATAAGAAAGAAATAAGAATTAGTCTTGAAGAGGCTGCGGAAAAAATAAAATTAGCATATGTTTTATCAGTTCATAAATCCCAAGGGCAAGAATACCCATATATAATTCTTCCCTTTATTACTCAATATGGAAAGAACATGCTTCAAAGGAATCTATTATATACTGCCATAACCAGAGCAAAAAGAAAAGTAATAATAATAGGACATGGAGCTGCGCTTGAACGGGCCATAAATAACTCAAGTGTGTCTATAAGAAATACAAAATTAGGAGAACGGATACAAAAATGCTTAAACAAGAAAAAAGATTTTTTGCAGATACAGCCTGGGGCGCCAGCAGATTATCCAGCTGTTCTGTACCAAAAGGAGCCCTTATTATAAAAAATAAGCAAATACTTGCTTATGGCTTTAATAGAAAAATAATAAAAACCAAAAAATATGAGATTTCTGCTATATATGACGCCATTTTTAGTTCCAGAAAAAATGATTTAACTTCAGCTGTTTTGTTTTCCACCTGTTTTCCTGATTTAGATGATATGAAATTAATTATATCATGTGGTATTATTACAGTTTATTTTTTTGGGGAAATAATGGATCCTCACTCTGTGGAAATTGCTAATAATGCAGCTCAAGAATCTATTAAACTGGAATTAATAAAATTAAATTAATTTTTTTCTTTAATAATCTTTAAAAATATAATAATATTTAGTATGAACATAAGATACAAAAATAGAATTTATGACAGACTTCTTGAAATATCCGTTAAGTTTCAAGTACGGGATATTCCAGATCCCCAGTATATTAATGAAGCGATAACTCAATGTCACTTTTTTATTGAAGAAGTTGAGCATTATAATATAGAGATCAGCAAAGAAATTTCTTTGCAACAACAAGCTTTAAATAACGCTATTGCTGATTATGATTATAAAAAAGAAAAGCATTTGACTCAAAATGAAGAAATAAAGAACCTGCCCAATATTAAAGACAGAGAAGCAAAAGCTAATATTCTTCTAAACGATGAAATACAAAACATCAAGCATTATCAAAATGAAGTAAATGATCTTAATAATCTTTTAAAAGCAGTTAATCTAAAGTTAAAAAATTTAAATAGATGTAATAGCGATATAAAAATGCAATTACGAGTTCTTGAAGCGCGGTTGAAATTAGGTTCAGGCCCGGGATCAGAATCAGCCTATAAAAGTTTAACGGAGGAATTTAAAAAGGGCCTGAAAAATGAAGACTCTTTTAAAGAAAATGAAACGAAAATAATTAAGGAACAAATCCAGGATCCATCAATTCCATTAGATATAGATAATTTACTCGATACAGATTCAGATACCGATGACACAGATTCAGGTATCATTGATACAGATTCAGATACCGATGACACAGATTCAGGTATCATTAATACAGATTCAGATACCAATGACACGGATTCAGGTATCATTAATACAGATTCAGATACCGATGACACAGATTCAGGTATCATTAATACAGATTCAGATACCAATGACACAGATTCAGGTATCATTGATACAGATTCAGATACCGATGACACAGATTCAGGTATCATTAATACAGATTCAGATACCAATGACACAGATTCAGGTATCATTGATACAGATTCAGATACTGATGACACAGATTCAGGTATCATTGATACAGATTCAGATACCGATGACACAGATTCAGGTATCATTGATACAGATTCAGATACCGATGACACAGATTCAGGTATCATTGATACAGATTCAGGTATTAATGACATTGAATTAAATGAGTCTGCGGATATTCCAACAGATGAAGATCCTTGGCCTGATTTTGATAATTTCATTAATTCTGAAAATCCAAAAAAAGAAAATGAAAAAAATGCTGAAAAATCAAATAATGAGAAATCAATAAATTTAGACAACATTCTTGACTTTTCTAATCAAAAAGGAGGCACAAAAAAGCAAAAAGCAGAAGAACAGATTACTTTGGATAAAGTGGAATCAATTCAAAAAGAGGGCCACAATCAAAAAGAAGGAATAAACATCGACGACTTACTTGATAACTTAAATATTTAATAAAGGAGCTTTACAATGAGTGATATCGAAACTTTTGCCTTTGATAATGAAGATATTAAAGGAGGTTTGTACGACAAGTATAAGGGCGTACAAAATGAGGTGCACCGAACTGGAATAGTTTATACTGATCCGAAAGCTTTGTTTGCCGGTTCAAAAATTCATTATAAAAAACGTTTTTTTCGGTGTAAAAATGGAATCTGCTGTGAAAAACTCGGTCCTTCAAAATGGCGCATGGGTGCAGTTCTGATAAAATACGGTACTGATAAAATGGGTGGAGTAAAAAAACCGTTTAGCTATGAGTTATATCCATGGCTTTTCAGTGAACAGACTTATATTAAATTGAAAAATGTAAATAGTGAATATCCCTTGGCTAATCATGATATAAAAATATCATGTACAAATGAAAAATATCAGCATCTTGATATTACTCCGTGTAAGGAATCTATTTGGACCTCTAAAGAAGAACTTAAAAAACAGGTTCTTATTGAAGCAAAGCCTATTTGGGAGTCGATAAAGAAAAGTATAGCTGAGGATTTAAGCACTGAGGAGATTAAAGATCTTCTTGAGATGAGTTCAGGAACAGGCACGGATCCATCAACAAAAATAGATTTAGATTCAGTGTTGAACGATGTTTAATAACCTTCGTACCTGATTTCATAGAACTCTCTTTTTCGTGAGGGCTCATGATTGCTGGTTTTGATCCGTCTATTACTCATCTTGGTTGGGTAATTCTAGATGAAAATAAAACAGGCCCGGAGGCCACTTTAAAGGGGGGAGTATTTAAAACAGCTCCCTCTGATGGGTTATTAATACAACGATTAATAACTCAAAGAGAAAAGGTTAAAATGTTGCTTAAATTAAATAACATAAAATTTGTTGCAATGGAGGCCCCTTATTGGCAGGATTGGAGTACTGAGTTATTATTTGCATTAAATCAGCATCTTCATGAAACTTTTCTTAATTTAGGAACATTTGTTATATATATTCAGCCTCAAACTTTAAAAAGATTTGCCCTTCCAGATATTAAATTAGATGAAGTCACTAAGCATCATATAACGCACAGGGCAAAGACTGAGTTAGGTCTTATGGGAAAAAGATTTTCAGAACATGTAGCAGACGCCTATTTTATAGGAAAACTGGGACTCAAATTTTATCAATGGTTTTTTATGCATAAATATTCAGACACGGATTTATCAGAATTTGAATATAAACTGTTCTGTGGAAAACATACTTTTAAAAGAGGGCCAAAAAAGGGCCTTACAGAATATACTGGAATTATACACAGAAAAAATGATCAATTTTTTGATTATAGCAAAGAAAAAAGAAATTCACAAATTATTGCACAGGAGATTAAAAGTGAAAAAACAGCCATCAACTCCGGACGAATATTCTAAAATAAAAAAAATTATGACACCAGAAGAATATTATACTAAGGTCTGTAAAGAAGATAAAGACACTATCATAAATTTAAATGACCGTAAACCTATCGATTTCATACCTACGGGTTCTTGGGTATTAGACAGTTTAATAGGTGATGGAACAATGAAAGATAAACCAGGAGGTTTTCCTCGGGGTCATATAATAGAAATTTTCGGAGATGAGTCATCAGGAAAAACAACTATAGGATTAAGCGGCATAGCAAAGGCCCAAGAAATGGGGTTACTCGGAATTTATTTTGATTTTGAACAAACATTTCATCCTGATTACGCGGAAAAAATAGGAGTAAATCTTGATAAAAATAAATTTATATGTGCTCGTCCTAATCACTTTCAACAAGGGGCACGTCAAATTAAAGATATGCTCTTAATGAAACCCGGAATAATTGTCGTTGATAGTGTCCCTGCTATGTTACCCAAAGAATTTCTTGAAGGAGCTGTTGATGAGGCTGGAAGAATAGGACTACAAGCTCAGTTAATGTCTGCTTTTCTCAGTATTATTAGTAAATATATACCTCAGAGTAATTGTTGCTTAATTTTTATTAATCAAATCAGGGATATAATAAAAAAGACTAAATTTCAAGGAGGCCCTGATGAAGAATCTCCAGGTGGTAGGGCCCTGAAATTTTATTCTTCATTACGATTAAAGTTAAAAAAAGGAAAAGTTGAAAAAATAGAGGTCAGGAGTAAAATAACTGGTAAAAAAGAGAGTGAACCCGTAAATGTTATAGCAAAGGCATCGATCGTAAAAAATAAAATAGATAAACCGTTTAAAGCAGCCCCGGTACATATCAGATTCGGAGAAGGTATTGATAATATATTCAGTATTATTGAACTAGGTATTAATACTAAGGTCATTAAAAAGAGCGGCTCTTTTTATACCTTTTCAGAAAATGATGAAATACTTATTAAAAAGCAGGGAAAAGAACAACTCTGGCAAGCTCTTAATGAAAATCATGAAATATTTGAAAAACTTCAAAAAAGTTTAATTATTGAAGAGGATAAAGCTATTAAAGAAATCTATCAGGATCCTGAAGAGGGGGCCTTAAATGAAATGGACGATTTATTAGGGAGCGTTGCCGAAAAATTTATCGAGGATCAACAAACAAAAGAAAAAGAAAAAAATGACTGAAATTACCATAAAAAATTTTCAAAGTATTAAAAAATTAAAATTTACTATAGATGGTTTTACAGTTATAGTGGGTAAAAACAATATAGGTAAAAGCGCTATCATTAGAGCTATAAAGTCTGCTCTGACTAATCAATCCGGCAATGAATTTATAAGAAGGGGAGAAAAATATACAGAAGTTAAAATAAAAAAGGATAAACTGAATATTGAATGGAAAAAAGGGGCATCAACAACATATAAGATAAATGATCAAAATTTTTCTAAATTGAATCGGGCAATACCTCAGCCACTAATAGATGCGGGCTTTAATAAAATGGAAATAGGAGATCAAAAAATAAGTCCTATTATAGCTTCTCAATTTCAGCCCCTGTTTCTAATTAATAAAAATGGGGGTGTAATCACAGATGTATTAGCAAATCTGTATAAAATTGATACTCTCAGTATTGCTGATGATCTTTGTTTAAAAGAGTTAAGATCTCAGAAATCTTTTCTCAAAACAAGAGAAGAGGATTTAAAAAAATTAGATAAAAATTTAGAAAAATATAAAAATTTTGATTCTTTAAAAAAAGAAATTGAAAATATATTTACATTACACAAACAGACCCGGGAACTTCAAAATGAAATAGAACTTTTAATTAACTATGATAACAAATTAAAAGAAATTACAAAAAGCATAAATAAATTAAAATTTATTGAAAAATTTAAAATACCTTCCATTAAAAAGATTGAAAAAGATATTACTCGGTTAGAATGGATAATAGAAAAAACTGATAATTTCAATAATCTTTCTCAACCAATAAATAAATTTAAAAAAATTATTAATATCACTCTTCCAAAAATACTTGAGACAGAATCGTTAATAAATGATTTTGAACAGATAAAAACATGGGATGACACTTTAAATTGGTTAAAAATGAAATTAAAAGATCAAAAAAAATTAAACAATTTAAATATTCAAATTATTAATAAACTCGTAGATAATTTAGAAATTCTTATTAAAGATTTAGAAGAATTTCAACTATTAGAAAAAAAATTTATGAGCTTAGTTAAAGAAACAAAAGAAAGTAGGGGCCTTTTTAGAGCTATAGAAAAAAAGTTTAAAGAAAAAAAAGAAGAAATGTCTAAATTTAAAATTTGTCCTGCATGTGGAAGGCCTCTATGACTGATTTCATTTTTATAACAGCTAATGATATTCATATTAGTGATAACGGGCCGCGCTCACGTATTGATAATTTTAAAGAAACCATGCTTAATAAAATCGCCCAGATGAGAACGGCCTGTAATAAATTAAACGCTGATGCCGCTATAATTGCCGGGGATTTATATAATCTTAAAGATCCGGCCAGAAATAGTCACAGACTTAATCAAGAACTTATTAATGAATTTAAACAGTTTGATTGCCCTATTTATATGATTGAAGGAAATCATGATTTAACTGCTAATCGATTAGAAAGCCTCAAAAAGCAGGCCCTAGGCGTATTATTTGCTGATAAAACTCTGATTCAGTTAAGACATGAAATTATTGAAAAAAATGGCAAAAAAGTATCTATAGTGGGGGTGCCATACACTGAAAATTTGGACCTTACTACTTTAGATATACCAAAAAAAGAAGATTGTATTAGTCAGATCTGCGTTATGCATCTTTATGCCGGTTTAAAACCCGGATTTCTTTATAAAGAAAGATTATATGGTTACAACGAATTAGCACAAATGTCTCCAAATATATTTGTTTTAGGACATTATCATGCAGATCAAGGAATTTATAAAGAAAATGATAAATATTTCGTAAATATCGGGTCTATGAGTAGGGGAGTCCTTTCAGAAGACTCCTTAGATCATCACCCGCAAATTGCATATATAAAAATATCTGTTAATAATAATAAGGTTTCTTACCAATTACAACCCATTAAATTAAAAATAAAACCATGTCATGAAATTTTTGATTTGAAAAAAAGAGAGGAAGAAATCAAGGAAACAAAGGAAATAGAATCATTTGTTGAAAAGTTGGTGTCTGAAACAATTGAAAAGAGTAAAGATAAATCAATTGAAAATTTTATATCTAAATTAGATATAACTCAAACAGTCCGTGATAAAGTGATGCATTTTATCCAAGAGGCAACGGCAAAAAAATGAACATAAATTATCATTCATGGAAAGCTTTTAAAGAGTGTCCTAAAAAATTCTATTTAGAATTTATAAAAAAAGCGCCTCCAACTATTGAAATTAATGAATATTTTACCCTTTATGGAAGATTGGTAGAAAAATTTTTTACCTTGTTTTGTAATGAATGGCGTTATAAAACCCCATATATGCCAGCCGATTTAATCAGACATAAATTAAGGTCTCTCTATGAAGGGGTTCTTAAATCCAGCATTGTTGATTGGTCTAAACCGTTTTGTAAATTATCTTCAGAGGACATTTTTGAAGAAGCTTTTAATGACATTTTTGTCATTATGGAATCTATGAATCAAAATTATTTCTTAAATACCATTTCTGAGGTAAGTATTGAAGTAATATTAAATAATGGGCATAAAATTACTGGAAGAATAGACTTTTTACACAAGGACCCTGTATCTGAAAATATAGAAACTATAATTGATGGGAAAGGATCAACTAAAATAGGGAAAAATGTTGATAGAAATCAACTTATTTTTTATGCCCTGCTTTATTTTTTTAAATTTAATAAGCTCCCTTCAGAATTAGCTTTCTTTTATTATAGATTTAACACCTATATACCTGTACCCTTAACTCAAGATATATTAGAAAAATTCAGAGCTCAGTTATCATTAGATATAAAAACAATAATTAATACTGAAAATTTTAATCCTCAACCGAGTGCCAAATCCTGTAAATATTGTAAATATTTACAGGGTTGTAATGAAGGTATGTCAGCAAAAGCTAAACGAGCAAAAAAATCAAAAATAAAAGAATTAGAAGGAAGAAACGGAATTATAACATTTGGATTTAATTAAAAGGATGTTATCATGAATGAAATTGAAAAATTCAAAGAATTAAAAGAAGCTGTTACAACTATTTCTGATAAGAAAATCAGAATAGAAGAGCGTTATAAAAATCTTACTGAGCAATTGGAAAAGCTTATAAAAGAAATAAAAGATAAGGGTTATGATCCTAAAAAACTCAATGAGATAAAGACTGAAAAAGAAACTGCCCTTAAAAAACAATTGGAAGAACTTGAAATTAAAGTAACTGAGGCCCAAAATAAATTAGATGAAATTGAGGAATAATATGATTAAATTTACAGTAAAAACGGAAGATTTGAAAAAAGCCCTTTCAATAGCAGTTTTGGCTACAGGAAAAACATCTAGTAATATTTTAAGCCACTCATTATTTAGCATAGAAAATGATTCTGTTACTCTTTATTCAACTGATCAGGATAAGATTGCTAAATCTTATCTTCCTGTCACCGATTTGAAAAATAGTAACTCTGAAAATATTTTATTTACAGCTGAACCGAAAAGAATAGAAAAATTAATTAATAGTAGTGAAAATACTGAATTTGATTTTTCATATGATCCAAAAACCAAGACCTTAAAAATTTACACCTCTGAAAATTCTAAGTCCTATATTTCATTTCCTTCTTTTAATACTGAAGATTTCCTTAATTTTAAAGATGATTTAGAAAATATAAATGTCGAAAATATTTCCTCTAATATTCTTTTAGCCGGAATTCGATTCACTTCCGGATTTATTTCTAAAAATGAAAAAGACAAAAAATTTTCGAATATATTTATTCATGAGGGAACAATTTACGGAACAAATGGAAGTATAAAAATAGGTGCTTTTCAAAATATGGATTTAGAAAAAGTGCCATCAATAACAATCCGCAAACAGATGATTAATCCTTTATTATCCATGCTTGAAAAAATCAGTCCTTCAGAAATTTTAATCGGGGCGTCAGAAAAATATATAGTATTTTTTTCATCTGATTACTCTTTCTGCTTTGGTTTCAGAAATTCTACGATTACAATACCTCGAATGCCGATATCTTTAGAAATACCCGAAGTAGATGGTTTTAATGTGAACCGTTTAGATTTTCAACGAAAATTAGATCGACTTTCTTTAAGTTCGTGGGAAGATGTGGGTGTAAAAATGACAATTAAAGAAGATATTATTTCTATGGAAACTTTATTAGAAAGAAAATCTCAGGAAAACATAAAATGCGAAAGACTACAGGGTGACAAAAATCCGAGTTTCATTATAGAATGTGAAGTTCTTAAAAAAATTCTTGCCCAATTTTCAGCATCTAATATAGATTTTTATATTGATAAGAAAAAATGCACTATTTATAGTTCTGCAGATTTAGAATATAAAAATGAATCTGATGAGTTAGTAAGTATTCCTTTTATTGCTACAGGTTCTTTAACTTTTGCCCGGATAGCCTGACAATATGGAAAAAATTTCAATATTAGAAAAAAGACTGAATCAAATAGAAGGGTTTTATAAAGCTCTTAAAAAACAAAAAAAAGAGTTATCAGAAGTAATTACTGATATAAAAAAGAATATTGAAATTCTAACAAAAACCAGTGCAGTTCTCAAACATTTACTCGATTCTATGGTAAAAGATGAAATTGAAAGAATGTCTGGATTAATTACATATGGTTTAAAATCAATCTTTGATGATCAAGATTTAGTTTTTTCTCCTGAAATAACAAAAAAAAATGGAAAAATATACATTGATCTTAAAACTTCAAATAATGGAATAGAGGGGAATTTTGAATCTTTTGGAGGAAGTGTCGCTGTAATAGAAAGCTTTTTATTAAGAGTCTTATGTATACTCAAAAAAAATCTGGCAAAATTAATGCTGCTTGACGAAACCTTTGCTGCAGTGGGGGAAGAATATATAGCAAACACATCGAATTTAATAAAAGAATTATCTAAAAAACTGGGATTAGATGTTCTTTTGGTAACACATCAAAAAGATTTTCAACAAAATGCTGATCATATTTATAGAGTAAAAGAATCAAAAGACGGACTTACTATGGAGACCCTTAAATGAATATTACTACAACTTTTCTTCAGATTGATCTTCAAAATTTATTCTTTGAAGCTCGAAATAAAAATGTAAAAATAGATTTTGAAAAAGTAATTAATCATTTCAATTCAAGAGAAACTGAATATTTAATTGATGCAATTATTTACATGGTCAGAGGCTATGGTTTTGATAGTCAGAAATTTGAAATGAAATTAAAAAATTTTGGTTATAAAATATTTACTAAAAATGCTATAAAAAATTATAAAAATAAAAAGATATCATATAAACAAAAATACGATATCAACATCACAATAGATTGTCTTGATAGATTAAATGATTTTAATAAATGGATATTCATGTCAGGAAATGGGGGATTTACGGATCTTTGTAAACATGTTAAAGAAAAAGGAAAACATATAGAATTATGGAGTTTTAAAGAGGCTTATAACTCAACTGTGGAGCCTTACATTGATAAATTAAATTACATAAATGAAGACTTTTTCTATAAAAAACCTAAAGTGTCTGTGTTTGGGTTTCACAAAAATTGGGGACCAAAATGAAAAATGTAAGATCTGTTTATAAAAAATTAAAAGAAGTAAAATATCATTATTTAATCAAATTTTATAAAAAATATCTGAGCAGGGTCCCGAAAAATTGTAAATATAATTATCCTTATAAAATATCAGAGAAACATGAAATAGGCCTCTGTTTATGTCATCAACCCGAATTAGATTTATCAAAAGGAATTTATCCAAATTTAATTGATGTCTGTTATATTCCTGAACATTGTACCGATTGTAATGCCTTTATAAATAAATACACAAAAGAAGATATTAAAAGAATGTTTGAGGAGGAGTTAAAAGACCAAAAAATAAAATCAAAAAAATACCCCGATATATGTGCTTTGGAATGGGTGCTTGAACAATCTGTTATTGATATACCAACATTTAATTATTTACAAAAAATATATTTCTTTCTTAAAAAATTATTATTAAAGAGGATTTTATGAACGTCACAAAATTAGAACTGTGTAAAAGAATAGCAAGAAAATTGGGTTATAAACAAGTTCAGGATGTAAAACCTATAATCGAAACATTCTTAGATGAGGTTTTACAAGTTCTGTCAGAAAATCAAAGAATAGAAATCAGGGGTTTTGGAGTATTTAGTGTAAAAAACAGGAAACCTCGAATAGGTCGTAATCCTCGTACAGGTGAAATTGTTAATATAGCACAATATAAAGCACCTCATTTTAAATTTTCAAAAGAGGCTCAAAATAATTTTGAAACTAAATTAAATAAATTACAATAATTTAGTAGTGTAGAATTTTGGAGACCCACACCATAAAAACAATTAAAAACATTTAAAAAGATTCTTGATCGCAAAAAGATACTTCCAATTCTTTCAGGTATTGATCTCGGACTGGATAAAATGATTTCGAAAAAGTTAAAATAATGACTAAGAAATATGAATTTATACAGAACCCTATAACAGTCAACAACAGAACTCTGTATCAGATAAAAGGTACTCAGAGATTTTGATTCTGTTAAAGCTGGGCATTTAGGTGAGTACATAGAGTCTGAAAAAAATCTGAGTTATGATGGAAACCGCTGAATTTTTAAAAACACTCGTACTTATGGAGATATTCAGGTCTCAGGGAATGCTCAGGTCTATGGGAATGCTCAGGTCTATGGGAATGCTCAGGTCTATGGGAATGCTCAGGTTTCTGGAAATGTTTGTTTAGGGTACATCCCAATAAATTTTGATTGTGACTTTGACCTTTATGAATCACTTTATATACAATAAAAATGTAATAATCTTTAAATATTTTTTATCTTTATTAAGAAATAATATTAAAAATATAAGTCATTTACTTGAAAGGCTAAGAATTATGCAGTTAACTGTAGAACAATGTTATTCTGTATGCGTAAATCCCCTACAAAAATCAATTAAAGAGACCGTTGAAAAAAATAATCCCGGATGTTCTAAAGAAGAAATGCGTAATCTCATATATAAAGAACTAAAAGATTTTTCTGTAAATGAACAATATTTTGAATATACCTCAATAAATAATTTTTTAGGGGGCTACAGATGGTTTTTTGTTTGTCCAAAGTGTAAAAATAGAGCAACAAAACTTTTTCTTCCTCCCGCAGAGGCCAAAAATCGAGAACAGAGATATTTATGTAAAAATTGCCATAAATTAAAAAATCAATCTGCTATTCAGGGCCAAAATAGTATGTATAAAAAAGTAACTAGACCAATAAAAAGAATGAAAGAAATTGAAGATAAAATAGCACGGGGACATCTCAGACCTGAAAAAATTCAAAAATTACTTGATGAGCATGAAAGACTTGAACGAGATTTAAAGGCATCACCAGAATATCGATTATTCTCTTTTAAAAAGAAACATGATCTTCTTTAATAATGATCTTCTAATATTAACTTTAAATGTAACCGTTTAAGGAGAGTAGTTTGAATTCCAAAAATGAACCGTGGAAAGATCTTGGTTTAATTTCCCGGAAACTCCGGAATGATAGTGTTTATGTCGGAGTTGAAAAGATATTTAAAGAAAATATAAAAAAGTCCTGTGTTTCAAAATATCTTAAAAAAATAGCTGATAATTTTGTTGTAGCAGTAAAATTAAGAATTAAACCCCCAAAACGAAGATCACCTACAGAAAGACTTAAAGCTCGTCTTTATTACAGAAAAAACCGGTCTAAAATAAGAACTCAAAGACGAAGATATTTAAGAACTCATAAAAGTATACTAAAACACAGAAAAATGTTTATGAGATACAAGCCAAAATGGTTTAAAAAACCTAAACCTCCCAAACATATTAAACCTAAAAAAATAATAACTCCTAAAAGAAAATAGCACCTATTTTTTGCTTTAGAAATGTCTCTCACATCTATATAATATATTA
>Ga0190359_1000106_pt1 | contig 52062 bp, 38 predicted proteins | sample 48721823_MG_FD_161269 | JGI IMG/M metagenome (GOLD analysis project Ga0190359, IMG submission 161269) | Hydrothermal vent microbial mat bacterial communities from Southern Trench, Guaymas Basin, Mexico - 4872-18-2-3_MG | ecosystem: Environmental > Aquatic > Marine > Hydrothermal vents >...
ACCAACCTGCCGCTTCCATTGTTCATTTTTAATTCAAGCCCCTTTAACGATGTTAAAGGCATGCAATTTACAACCTGATGATCTGAATTTAGTATTTCTACCTCACTGTTATCCGTACTGCTATATACCTGCAATTGAACAGATTCATTGTAGCTGCCGTTACGATTATTATACCCCTGCTTTTTATTTCCTGCCGGATATCTCAGACCTATTTTTTCCCTATTTGCATGAACATCATCAAACCATAATTCCAATCCTGTATGAAAAATTCTGTTTTGAATACGTGTGTCACCTATAATCATGCATACATACAGAAAATTCTCATCATTCATCAATCCTATGGAAATATTCTGCTTTTCAAGATAAATGAGTTTACCCTGCCAATCATCTGCAATACCGTCTATATAAATATCTTTGTCGGGTTTGCTGCTCTCCAAAATTACTGCTCTGCAGCCGGATAATAACAGCAGGGAGAAAAACATAAACATCAATATTTTTCTCAAAATTTGCTCCTAACATTTTATATTTTTATTCGTCTTTCCTGTGCATATACAATAAAAATAAATTGGTGAACACAGCTCTTGCTAATTACGCTGCATTCACCAACTATTTATTGCCCGGAAAAATCTAAAACAACTTTTCCCGGTTATCTTCTGCGGCCGTGTCCTTTCCTGCAACCCGAGCCTTTTTTCATACTCATATGCCTTTTATCAAAAATAACTTTCTGCTCATCAGTAAGCAGCGCTCTGACTTTCTGTCTGTGGGATTCTCCCATTTTCATCATCTTTGTTCTCAGAGATCCGATATCTTCAATTATTTTGTTAATTTCAGACATATTCGGTTTATCAGCTGTTCTCAATGTGTTTAGCTTAGCTTGTTTTTCTGCTATCAGATTTTTTACAGCCATTGCCTCTTTCATAAAACTTGTTCTGAGCGCTTCGATTTTTTCTTTCTGCTGATCCGTAAGATCCGGTATCATGCACTTATGATCAGCGCCCATCATACCCATCATTTGAAATTTTTGATGCATTTGAGGATTCATGCCCCGACCGTACCCGCCTGATGATCTTTGAGCCATCAGACTCGCAGCTGCTAACATAATACTGACTGTAATAAGAGTTGTGCGTTTCATTGGTGTTACCTCCTTTTGTCTGTTACTTTGTTCTTTGTCTTTTCCTTTGGTTGTGCATTGCTTTTCTATGTAAATCCCTTCTCTCATAATCAGAAAAACTTCTGGATGATCTGTCTACAAGTCTTTCAAGCATTTTGCATTGTTCTTTGTTACATATCTTTTTTAAATCTGAAAAATGTGTTGCAAGATACTTCTCCTTAAGCGCAGAATAGTTGCCTAATTTTTTTGATAAACTGTTAATCTTTGCAGTATCCGTTTTATCTTTAAACACTTCATCAAACATTCTTTTTCGTATCAACCGGGCAGAATCATTTATTGTTTTGATTTTATCAAAATGTTCTTTTCTTAATCTGTTGAACTGATCAATTTGTGAAGGATCTAAATTAAGCCTGTCACATAAAAACCCCATAACATCCGGTTTTCTTTTATATGTTTTCATCACAGGATGCGGAACAGGGATGTCTTTTTTAACAAGACTGTACCATAAAGCAGACAGGGAAATAATATTCGCAATGACGAGAAAAATAATCAATCCTGTAATAACTTTTTTCTTACCTGATTCGGACATTTTATTCTCCCTCCTGCTGGGTTGTAATATCAAACAATTCGGTGCTGTTTAATACCAGATTGTACTCATCAGCAAAGCTCTGCTGAGCCTGGGCTGATGAGTCCTGTTTAAAAATATAGTAAACAGTAAAAATATTAACCGCAAGAAGCAGAAACAGAAACGCCGGTTGAAGCACTGAAATAACAGATCTTTTATGGAGGTTCTTTCCCCCCGGATCCTGCATTCTTGCCTTTAACCTTGTATAAAAATAAGAATCTGTGCTGACTGACTGAGGTTCTTCTATAAGCTCCAGAGTCCTTTCAACTTCATAAACAATTCTTTTATCTATTTTTCTGTTTCTCTTCATTGAAACCATCTCCTCTTTTCACTACTTTTGACGAAATAATAAATAAAAACTTGCTGTATTACAATATTTTTTTCTCATAATAATTCTGTAAAATTATTTTCAATTTTTTCATGCTTCGATAAATCAATGATTCCACTGAACTTACACTCTTGTCCATAATTTCCGCCACTTCTTTATATGAATACGACTGTAACTTATTTAATACAACAGCTGTTTTCTGGTCCCCTGGTAACTTATCAATTGCCCAATTAAGTATCTCCCTTCTCTCTTTCTTATCAATTTCAGAATCAGGTTTGTCAGAACTTGTAAACTCCGGCATGCTTTCAAAATTATTTTCATAAAAAATACTGGTAAGCTGCTTAAATCTTGCTCGTCTTTTTTTCTTTCTAAGTGCATCAAGAGATTTTGTTACTGCAATTCTGTAAAGCCATGTTGACAGTTTTGAATCTCCCCTGAATTTTTCTATGGAACGAAAAACCTCAATAAAAACATCCTGTGCAGTATCTTCTGCATCCAGTCTATTCTTCAGAAAACCGTAACAAATATTTACAACTCTGTCCTTATTGTTTTCTACAAACTCTCTGAAGGTTTTTTCGTCGCCCTGTTTTAGTTGTTGTACTATTTTTTGTTCCACAGTTCTCCAGATTTTATTTTGATTCCATCTCTTACTATTTAGACGTTATAAAAGCAAAAAATCATGTAAATTTTTCTATAATCAAGTCATAAATGCATATTTACAACACATATATTATATCAATCTTATTTCTTTTACTTTTAACTGGGCAGCTTAATTTTATATTTACAAATAGTTAGCAAACTGCACATCTCTATGATCAGAAATACTCCAGAGCATTTAAAGCCTTTTTGATAATTACATATTTTAAACATCAGCCCTGCATATAAGTTCCGGGCAGCATAGTTTTTATTCAGGTCCATATCTACTTATCATTATTTCCGATATTATTAATAACATCTGGAAATTATGATATTTTTTTTAAATTTTGTAAACATTTGCCAATGTAATCAGTCTAATAATCAGTGAATATTGTGAACAACACTCAAAAGCAGATAACATAAATTTTCAACAGCAACAGAAAATCTCTATCGGGATTCAAGTTTTTGAAACAAAAAAGCTGTATGTCAGTATAATTTAATAATTACAGTTAATTTATCAATTACTATTTAATATTTTATCAGGGAGGTTAGATGAGGACATTTTTTTCAATTTTATTGATTTGTATCTTATCCGGCAGTTCAATGGCTCAAAAAACTTTTACAGGGTTTGTTATTGACAGACAAACCGGAAAACCTCTATCAAATGCAAATATACAGATAAAAAATACTTACAGGGGAACAATTACCAATGAAGATGGCAGATATAAGATTACAATCAATAAACTGCCTGCCACACTTGTTGTAACATACATAGGATATATGACAAAAAGGATCACGTTTACAGAATCCTCACCCTTGTCAATAAACATTAAAATGACTCCCACAATAATTCAGCTTAAACCCATTACAATTACCGAAGAAGACCCTGCAATAGACATTATGCGAAAAGTAATAGAACATAAAAAAAGGTGGCTTACAAATCTTAAAACTTATAAGGTAAAAACATATTCAAGAGTTTCACTTGAGAACGATACAAGTATTGTTTCCATTGCAGAGAGTAATTCCGTACTTTTCTATGATAAAAAAAGAGGTTCAAAAGAAGTTATTATCTCACGAAAAGGAACTTCCAATATTACTGATAATGAAAATTTTGCATTTGCTTCCAATATTCAAAATCTGTACGATAATGATATTGACATTGCCGGGTTCAAAGCCATTGGAGTTACAAATCCAAAAGCATTAAAATACTACAATTTTATTTTAACAGGATACAGGACATTTAACGGCAAAACTCTGTACGATATCAAAGTAGAACCAAAATCAAAACTACAGCCTGTAATGAAAGGCAGAATAAGCGTTGTTGATGAAGACTACGCTCTTGTTGATGTTGATCTTGTTCCTTCTGAATCTATAATTCTTCCTCCGCCTTTTCAAAACTTTGATATTCATTATAAGCAGCAGTTCAGGAAATTCGGCAATCTGTACTGGATGCCTGTTGATATGCGCCTTAACGGTTCAATAAAGCTGGGAATGGTGGGCCTTGATTTTCCCAATATTATATATAAACAAGTTTCTGTTTTTACAGAATACAAAATTAACTGCCCCTTACCTGATTCTCTGTACAGTACAAAAAAATCCATTATTGTGGACTCTCTTGCAATAAGGCAGCGGCAGATTACGGACGCCCCCGTACCTCTGACTGAACATGAAGAATCAGCATATCAGAATCTCGACAGTACAATGACAATGGCAAAAGCATTTAAACCTACAGGTTTTCTTGCAAAATACGTTGTTGTAGAGGCTTCAAACGACGCAGCGGAAGCCAGCACTAAAGAAAAAGGAAAAAAGAAAAAAAAGAAAATCTTATCACTGCTAAGACCGGCTTTTACGTATAACAGAGTTACCGGAGCAGCACCCGGACTTGGTATAAGTATATCAAAAAAGCATTTTAAATTAAATGCAGGCTCTAAATACTACTTCGGACAGAAAAAATATGCATGGTCTGTTAATGGTGAGTACAATACAAAACATACAACATTTTCAGTTTCTGTTTTTTCAAAAGCCATGACAAGATACAGCGCTCTGAATTGCTCTGAATTTATAAATTCTTCATATGCATTAATGGGAGTTACAGACTACTACGACTATTTTCTGAGCAAAGGTATCAATTCATCAATAAAATTTAAAACAATAAAATTTCCTGCAAGTCTGACATTTGGCGTTAATCTGGAAAAACATTCTTCTCTGGATCAGACAACTTATTTTACCTTTGCAGGAAAAGATAAAATAAACAGAATAAATCCGCTTATTGATGAAGGTAATTTAAATTCTGTAAAATTTAATCTTACACTTGGCCATGGTTTTATCCCGTTTTCTCCAATAGGACAAAACAGTATATCATTTGAAATCGAGCATTCCTCACCGGATTTGATGGCAAGTGATTTTGATTTTACAACGTACAGAGTGCAGGGTAATTTCCGCATAGTTACCTTTTTAAAAAGAAGAATGATTCCGCCAAGTCTTGATGTTCAGTTTACTGCAGGGACTTACAGAGGTACTCTTCCTGTTCAGAAAATCGGTATTATTGAAACAAGTGTAAATATATTCACTCCTTTCGGTACCTTTAAAACACTTAAAGACAGACCAATAGAGGGTGGAAAATATGCTGCTGTATTTGCCGAGCATAACTTCAGAACACTTCCTTTTGAAATTCTGGGACTTCGCTGCTTTGCAAAAAAGAGCATAGGTTTAATTGTGTTCGGAGCTGCAGGTAAAACCTGGATGCCTGATTATCTTTCATCAAGAATATCTTACACTCCCCGCCGGATTAACTCTTTGTACAGCGAAGCCGGCTTCTCAATTAATGGTCTCTTTGGTATAGCACGGCTGGATTTTGCAGTCCCTTTAACGAGAAAAGGATTTTATACAGGGATAAGTGTAGCCAGATTGTTTTGAGAATATAACACAAAAAACATAATAAAAAGGCTCTATGCTGAATCGAGTGGGTAATGTCCTGAAATATTAATTTTCAGCTAATAAAATACTATATATAAAATTCACAAAAATGTTGGTTTATAATGCCGGCATCTGAAAATCTCCGCCCGGAAATGCGAGGAAGAGAGCGTTAAAAAAGTTCGACTGTCTGAGTCCCGATTCTCTTTAAGAAAAAAGTACGATAATCAGAATCGGGATGAGTTTCGAACTTTTAGCGAACGACTGAGCATTTCAGGAGATTTTCAGCAGCCGGCGTTTTTTGGGCACTTTTTTTGAAAAAAGTGCCTACCCATAACCTAAACAAAATCAACATATTAACCGTTAGAGACTTTAACAAACCGGAAGCGACTGAGAAATCTTATTCTTATCGCAACGAACGCAAAGAAAAAAGTGTCTGCCCTTTTCTCCTTCACCCTTCGACTTCGCTCAGGGTGCGGCAAAAATCGGGATAGAGGTATAAAGGTATATAGCGGAAATATTTTGCCGTCCCGATTCTCTTTAAGAAAAAAGTACGATAATCAGAATCGGGATGAGTTTCGAACTTTTAGCGAACGACTGAGCATTTCAGGAGATTTTCAGCAGCCGGCGTTTTTTCCCGATTCTCTTTTTAAAAATATAATAGTACGAATCGGGATTTTCTGAAAAAAGTGCCGTACTGAGAAATAAAAATTAGAAGTAATTCTCAGTCACATTCACTGTGCTACTTTGAAATAACACAATCAACAAGATTCTTATTATTCCGACAAAATCATAATAATTATTATTAACTCAAAGCAAGGCTTTGAAATCTGATTCCCCCACTCTTCACTATTCACTAATCTTATTTTACTATTACCTGTTCTGCGATAACCCTGCATATCTCTTTTCAACTGATTATATGCAAAACTTGGCTATAATTACCTATGCAGTTCAACATAGACCCAATAAAAAATATCCGTTGTGCAAAACAAAGTTTCTTTATTTGACCCCAATTATTAAATCCAAATCTTCTTTTTTAACATTAAGCAACCCAACAGGAACAAGCCTTTTTGTAAGCTCCCTCCAGTTTTCATCTTTACTGAAAACTTCTTTAAAAAGATTCAGGCTCTGCTGTACCCTTCCCATGTTTGCAAGAGAAACAGCATGCCAGTATTTCATTTCCAGATTATCGGGAAACATTTTCTCTGCAGCCCCATACTCCCTTAAAGCAAGATCCGGATTGTTCTTCTCAACAGCAAGATCTCCTGCATTCATGTGATCATATGCTCTGTGAAGCATTAACAATCTTTTAATCTCCTTTATGGGATTTTCAGAATCATCCACTCTTAAGTCAATTAATTTATCTTTCCAGATTCTGCCTGTCGATTTTCCACTGACAACAATCAGAGCAGCAGACTGTTTCCCTCTGATATCTCCGCCCTCTCTCTGCGCTGCTTCAAGCGCAGCCACCATACGCTCTGCAAGAGGGAGGTTTTTTGAATTCTGAAATGCTTTTGCCATTGCAGGCCAGACTGTTTTTTTAAGCATCATGTTTGCCTGAACTGAAAAATGTTTTCCCTCGTAATGACCTGCTTCAGCAATACATTTTTTACCCGTATATGCTGCAACATTCCCGTTTTTATCAACAATTGCCAGCTGCCTTACATCTCTTCCCTCATCTGAGTTGATTAGAATTTCCAGCGCTTCTTTTGCATTCTTACCTTTTTTTAGAAGTTCCAATCCCCTGGGGCCGAAAGATGCATTAATGAATGACTGTGTTGCCACAGCTCCGACTCCTGGTTCAGCCCACGAAACCAGTGTTCCGACAGAAAACCAGTGGGACTGAACTGCCACTCCGATCTGTCCTGTTTTTTCATCAAATGCAACTATGGAAAACGTATGGGCAAGATTTTTATTAAACACAGACTGAGCAACTGCTGAATTCAGCAGCAAAACTGAAGTCAGAAAAACAAATACTTTTAACTTCTTCATCTCTGTACCTCTTTATTTTATTGAGCCATTTTGATATAATAACATATCAACATTATTATATAGTTTAAAACCAGCCATATTAAAAACATTCTCCTTTTAAAATGGATTCCACCCGGAACCATAATTAAAATAAATACCTATTCATGGCATTTTTTTATACACAGTTAACATCCTGTTATTTCTCAGGATACATACTTTTCCACATTCTTTTGTCGCCTTTTAATTTCCAGTTAAAATATGCGATAATTGTTTTTGTCCATTTTTTCCTTTTTGAATACTGCATAATGTGGTGATTCTGTCCTTTTATCATAATAAATTCAACATCTCTTCCAAGCAGTTTCAGTGCAGTAAAAAACTGGATACTCTCTCCGGGCGGTACATTTGTATCGTCAGTTCCGTGCAGAAGAAGAATAGGAGTCTTTACTTTATCAGCATAAAACAGAGGGCTCTGATCAATATAAATATCCTTTCTGTTCCAGGGAAAACTGTTTGCCGTTGCAGTAGCGCTGTAAGAGTATCCCCAGTATCCCTCCCCCCAATAGCTGGAAATAGAGCTGATTCCTGCATGTGCAACTGCAGCAGAAAAAATATCTGTTTTTGTTACAAGAAGCATTGTCATAAACCCGCCATAAGAAGCGCCTATACATCCTACCCTGTTTTTATCAATATAGTTATGTTCTTTGATAAATTTTTCAGTACAGCTGATGATTTCTTCAGCCACAGTTTTTCCCCAGTTATTAACATGCCTTGCAGAAAACTCCTGGCCGTAACCTGTGGCTCCGCCGGGCTGGGGGACATAAACAACAAATCCGTTTGCAGCCCAGACTTCTTTGGGATAACGTCCTCCGAAATCTCTTGTTACAGGTACTGTACCTCCGTAATAGTAAACAATTAACGGATATTTTTCCACGGGATCAAAATCCGGCGGGAAATAGATCCTTCCGTCAATTACTGAACCGTCTTTTTTAGTGCAGATCCAGTTTTCTGACTTACCGAACTCTATGTTTTTAAAGGTTTTGTGTGCAGGATCATAAATCTGTTTATACTTCCCGGATTTAAGATCCAATCCGAAAACAACCTGCGGTTGTGATACACCTGAACCTATATAAACAGCATATCTCCCGTTCTGTGCAAAATCAATTGAATGAATAACATCAAGTCCTGTTTCTAATAATTTGAATTTTCCGGTTTTTATGTTCAACGAATAAAGATGAACAAAATCTTTATCTGTGGTAATCAGATAAACCGTACTACCTTTACCTTTGATAAAAAACTGCTCAACACTTGGTTTAAAATCTTTTGTTAATGGCTTTACATCTCCGGTTTTAATATTATAAAGATAGAGCTGTCCGTCAGATTCGTTGGGAATAATATTATCCGGGACATTAATACCTTTTCCGTTGAATGAGGACGGCCCGCCGTGCAGGAGGAGATTCACACCGTCCGTCATAAATTTTCCGCTATCTGCCCATCTGTCAGAAAAAAGGGAGTCAATATCCAAATTATCAAGATGCAGAATATAAAATTCCGTATATGAATAAGGTCTCTGCGAATAATCCGAAACAGTTCTTGTAAAAAGAAGTTGCTGCCCTGAAGGATCTATATCGTTCAGTTGCGTGGAAAGGCTTCCTGCTGTAAGGCGCTCTTTTCTGCCGCTTTTCAGATAAACAGCATAAATAAAATCCCGCGTGCCGTACCAAGGCCATCGCTGTTCCATTTTTGTCAGATGTATTAAATCTTTCTCTTTATTCTCCGCTCTTTCCGTGCAGGAATAATATATTTTTCTGGAGTCGGGAGCCCATACATAACCTGACAAATTATCAATATCCTTTAAAAGCGGCTTTGCAACACCTGTTTTTCTGTTGTATAAGAGAAGAGATTTCTTTGAGTTTTTGCCTGTTAAATAAGAAATATATTTTTCATTAGGAGAATATTTAATGCCGGAAATTCCTGTAACTCCCCTAAGCACGGTTTTTATTTTGCCGTCAGGTAAAGAACGTATTTCATACCATGTTTCCGAACCCCCGTTTTTATTTTTTACTTTCTGTACTGTGATAACTGCTTCGTCTCCTTTTGGCGATATCTTTACCCCCACAGGTCTTTCTCTGTTTAATAGATGTTCAACAGTAATGCATCCTCTGGAGTTAACATCTGAATAAACAGTATGTTGTGGAGTCTCTTTGTCCGGCTTGATTTCTGCAGAAAAAGTCCACTTTTCTTTGCATTCAGGATTTTTAACCATTTTTACAACAACAGTATGGGTTCCGTTCAGTAAGGTCAGTTTTGTATTTCTTGTTTTTTCCGATTCTGTCGTTTTTCTTTCAATCACCTGTTTTCCGTCAATAAAAACCCGAAAAAGCTGGCTGCTGTTAGCAAAAAATTCAGCCTTTAAAAAATCCCTGACTTTAATGTATGAAACCAGATAGCATACTTCCGGTGATGTCTTGCTTAATGATTTTATTACAAATTTACCGGAATCTGCTATTACCTCTCTCCATTTAAGGTTACTATCAACATCAGGATTAAAAGGATCGTTCGCTTCAGGCTGCCAATTGGAAATATCAAATTCATCGAACATCAGAAGGTCGGAAAGCTTATATTTAACGTTATTAATATTTTTATCATCATGAAATACCGGCATATTTTCTGCAATAGGTCCGGCTTTAAGCCATGTTTGAATAATGACATTACTGCTTTGTGCAAAGATAAAAATCGGCACAAATAAAATAAAAACTATAAAAATTAAACTATTTTTAACCTTCATGATCTGCTCCTTTCAGGATATTGAACAGGATAAAAACCTGATCAACTTACATGACCGGATTTATAGAATCAGATAGAATATTTTAAAAACAATTAACAGTATTAGTTTATTTTTGATATTATTAAATTCAGAAATCCGTAAAATCGCCCAACCCCTTTCTCAGCACAACAGGAGTATCTGAAGTTAAATCAATCATTGTTGTAACTGAGCCGGGAATAGGGCCGGAATCAAGTATTGCATCAACAACATTGCCTATTTTCTCTTTAATTTCCAGTGGATCATGCATCGGTTCATGGTCCTCAGGCATAATCAGACTTGTGGTAATCAAAGCCATGCTAATATTATCAAGAATATTCAGCACAACATTGCAGTCAGGAATTCTTATTCCAATTGTCTTACTTTTTTGATGAATCACTCTGCTTGGAACTTCTTTTGTGGCTTTAAGAATAAATGTATATGGCCCTGGCGTCATTCTTTTGATTATCTTAAACTGAACATTATTAATCCACGCATATCTGGAAATTTCTTTTATGTTTCTGCACATCAGCGTAAAGTGGTGTTTTGCAGTCAAATTACGGATTCTGCATATACGCGCAATTGCATCTTTGTTTCCCGGAAGACACCCAAGAGCATAGGAGGAATCCGTAGGGTAAACAATAACTCCTCCGCAGGACAAAATTTCTGATATCCTCTTTATCAGCCTTTGCTGTGGATTTTTTTTATGTATGTAAAAATAATCGCTCATTTTATATTAAAAGAGGCACTTTAAAAGCGCCTCTTTTAACTTACATAATTAAATGTTTTTTTTCAACATAAAAAAATCTTAACCGATTAATTGTCTGATTTTTTCCAGTAAATTCTGAGGCGATAATGGTTTCTCAAGAAACTCCGTTACAGGCAAAAAACGCTCATCCGGTTCAAAATCCCATTTCATATCAAGGTCCCTTCTTATGCCTGACAGCATAATAACAGGAGTTTCTTTTAAACTTTCAATTTCTCTTATCTGTTTTGCAACATGAAACCCTTCTGTCCCTGTTTTCATCATCACATCAAGAACAATTAAATCGGGATTTTCTCCTTCAGCCTTTTTAAGACCCTCTTCGCCGTCAAAAGCAGTAACAACTTCAAATCCATTTTTTTCCAGCAGTAATTTGTTAGCATTTACAAAATCCGAATCATCGTCAATAAGAAGAATTTTTTTCGACATTATTTATCCTCCGTTATAATTTAAGTAATTCTTTTAATGTTATTTAATTTGCCTAATGATAAAAAACTATAAAGGAAAAATCAAGCAAATTATTTTTGTTGAATTATCAGTTTAATAAAAACAATAAAATCTTCAACTACTAAGTTATTGATATTTGACATTTTAAGGTTATCAATACTTTGTAAACAAAAATTTAGTCTCTTCAAAAAAATATTAAGGTTCTATGTTGAAAATTATTTTTTGTAAAATGTATAATCGTATTTAACATCAAATTCCCAAATTAAAATTTCTTTAATATTTGACTTATTGATACAGGGCATACACTATGATTAAATACAATTCTGCAGACTCCTTTCTCTTTAAATTATTAAGATCTCAAACTTATTAAAGATTGTTTGATTATATCGTATTTATTAAAATTTTTCATTTTTTCCTTGCATTGTTATTTTCTTCTTACTATATTCTGCTGTGAAATATTTCACAGGTTGTATTTGAAGCTAAAAGGAGCTGTTTATGATAGTAACATCTTCCATTCCAGTAAAAACACTTGAAAGGCTTCTTCTTTACAGGTGGACATTAAAAAACTACCTTGATCCTGAAAACACTCACATAGTTTCAAGAAGACTGTCCGAAATAACAGGATTCTCTCCCGCACAGATAAGAAGAGATTTTATGAGTATAGGATATTCCGGTTCATCAGCACACGGCTACAAAATCAAAGATCTTATCAATGCTATTGACAAAGCAATCTGCCCCCACTCTGCCCAAAATATCGCAGTTGCAGGAATAGGCCAGCTCGGTAAGGCTGTAATTAATTACATTCAGGGCAGATCCACTCTGCTAAAAATAAAAGCAGCTTTTGATAATGACCCCGAAAAAATCAACAAGGTTTTTCACGGAGTAAGGACTTATCACACAGATGAAATCGAAAAGATTATCAGAAAAGAGGATATTTCAATGGCAATTCTTGCTCTGCCACCTGCAAATGCTCAGGAAATTGCAATGAACCTTGTTAATGCCGGTGTTAAAGCATTTTTAAATTACTCACCAATAAAACTTAACCTTCCGGAACACGTTTATATAGAAAACAGAGACATGCTTCTTGCAGTTGAAAAAATTGCGTACTTTGCCAGAAGTTTAAAGAAAGGGACAGATGAAAATGAAGGAATCAGTTGACTCAATTCTTAAGAACTACCCTTCCCGGTCAAGGGATTCTTTGATTCCCATACTGCAGGACGTTCAGGATAAAATAGGATTTCTGAACAGGGATTCAATAGCACAAATAGGCAGATACCTGAACCTCCCTGCAAGTAAAATATACGGTGTTGCCACTTTTTATAACCAGTTCAGATTTGAACCTCTCGGTAAATATCATATTCAGGTCTGCAGAGGTACGGCCTGCCATGTAAAAGGTTCTTTTTCTGTTCTGGAAACTCTTAAACAAATTTTAAATATTGAACCAGGTCATACGACAAAAGACGGTATGTTCAGTATTGAAGTTGTAGCATGTATGGGAGCCTGCGGCCTTGCTCCTGTTATCTCAGTTAACGGCGAATTCCATGCTGCGGTCACCTGCGACGACGTAATAAAAATAATTAACACACTCCGTGAGGGGGGAAAATAATGACCTCATATAAAAACAACATATACGATTCAATAAACATTTTTAAAGCTCTTGATCTTATTTCTGATAAAGATATTAAACCTGAGGACTACATTTCTGCTCTTACAAGAAAAAATATTACCAAACCTATAATTTTTATCGGAACCGGTACTTGCGGCCTGGGTGCAGGCGCTGGTAAGACACTTGCAAAAATTAATCAATACATTAATTCCAAAAAAATTGATGCTGATGTGATTGAAGTAGGATGTATAGGCCTTTGTGCAGAGGAACCGATTGTTGAGGTTCAGATTCCCGGGATGCAAAGAGTTGCATTCGGGCATATTACAGAAGACAAGGTTGACGAACTTTTGTCAAATGTTTTCAACAACCATATTCCTGAGGATCTTGCTTTGTTTCAGCACATCTCAGAATCAAACAAAAAATGGAGAAATGTTCCTACAATTAATAATCATCCGTTTTTCGCACCTCAGACAAGATGGGTTCTGCAGAATTGCGGTATAATTGACCCGTGCAGTATTAAAGAATATATTGCAAATCGGGGATATATTGCTTATACAAATGTAATCACCGGAAAAACAAGAGAAGAAGTCTGTGATATAATTGATGAAAGCGGTTTAAGGGGAAGAGGCGGAGGGGGATTCCCAACAGGAAAGAAATGGAAATTCGCACTTAACACACCTTCTGATAAAAAATATTTTATATGCAATGCAGACGAAGGAGATCCCGGCGCTTTTATGGACAGAGCTGTTATTGAAGGTGATCCTCACAGATTAATAGAAGGCCTTGCAATTGCATCTTATGCAATAGGAGCAACAAAAGCATACATCTACATAAGAGCCGAATATCCTCTTGCAATAGAGCGGCTTAATACTGCAATTACACAGGCAAAAGAAGCTGGCCTTCTCGGCTCAAACATACTTGGAAGTGGAATAAATCTCGACATAGTAATAAAAAAGGGAGCAGGCGCATTTGTCTGCGGTGAGGAAACAGCATTAATTCACAGTATTGAAGGTAAAAGAGGAATGCCTCGGCCAAGACCTCCCTTCCCTGCTACCAGTGGTCTTTTTGGTAAACCTACAATAATCAACAATGTGGAGACACTTGCCAATGTACCTTCAATTATTCTGAACGGCAGCAATTGGTTTAAGACACTGGGCACAGAGACAAGCAAGGGCACAAAGGTTTTTGCATTATCCGGAAAAATCAGATACACCGGTCTTGTAGAGGTCGCCATGGGAACCCCTCTTGATTCTATTATTTTTGATATAGGAGGAGGAATCCCAGACAACAGGAAATTTAAAGCAGTTCAGATCGGAGGCCCGTCAGGAGGATGTATTCCGGAACAGCATTTGAAAACAAAGATAGATTATGAATCCCTTCAATCGATCGGAGCTATAATGGGTTCCGGCGGTCTTGTTGTAATGGATGAAACAACCTGCATGGTTGACGTTGCAAAATTCTTTATGGATTTTATCCAGCGTGAAAGCTGCGGCAAATGTATTCCGTGCAGAGAAGGCACACGCAGAATGCTGGAAATTCTGGAGAGAATCACAACGGGCCGTAAACAGGAAAAAGGTGTTGACGCTCTGCAGCGTTTCCAGGGCATCATGTATCTTCAGAGACTTGCAGAAGTAATTCAGGATACAAGCCTCTGCGGTCTTGGAAAGACTGCTCCAAACCCCATTCTGAGCACGCTTAAATGGTTCAGGGATGAATATGAAGCTCATATTTATGAAAGAAGATGTCCGGCAGGAGTATGTACAGGTCTTCTTACTTATGAGATCGATACGGATAAATGTAAGGGTTGTACATTGTGCGCCAAAAACTGCCCTGCAGATGCAATTCTTGGCAGCGCAAAGACTCCTCACTTTATTCTGGATGACAAATGTATAGGCTGCGGTACATGCGTTGATGTCTGCCGCTTTGATGCAGTTTTAGTTAAATAGGGGAGAACAGCTGTGATAAATATTCACATTAATAACAGAAAATATCAGGCAAAAGAAGATGAAACCATTCTCACTGTTTTAAAACGGGAAGGTATAAATGTCCCTACTCTGTGTCATATTGACGGACTTTTCCCTACAGGAGCATGCAGACTATGCGTAGTTGAGCTTGAACATTCCGGAAGGCTTGTACCAAGCTGCGCCACTCCTGTTTATGATGGTATGAAAGTATTGACCCACTCTGCAAAAGCAATACGCGCAAGAAAAACAATTATTGAACTGCTGCTTGCAGATCATCCTGACGATTGCTTATACTGCGTTCGAAATCTTAATTGTGAACTTCAGAAGCTGGCAGAAGAACTGGGCGTTCGACAGCGAAGATATACCGGCTCAAAGAATATTTTTAATATTGATGTATCAAACCCTGCAATTGTGAGAGATCCTTCAAAATGCATCCTGTGCGGGAAATGCGTGAGAGTTTGCGAAGAAATTCAGGGTGTTGGAGCCATTGACTTTATTAACCGCGGCAGCAGCGCTTTTATAGGAGCTGCTTTTGACGACGGTCTGAATGTTTCAAGCTGCGTTAATTGCGGTCAGTGTATTGCAGTATGTCCCACAGGAGCTCTTCGTGAAAAAAGCTCAATTAAACAGGTTTTAAACGCTTTGAATGATCCGGAAAAATTTGTTGTTGTCCAGCATGCACCAGCCATATCTGTTTCTCTCGGAGAAGAATTCGGGCTTAAACCCGGCGGCGATATAATTGAAATTTTAAATGCTGCTTTAAGAAGGCTGGGATTTGACAGAGTTTTTGATACAAGCTTCAGTGCGGATCTGACAATTATTGAAGAAGCTGCCGAACTTGTTCAGAGAATTAAAAACAATGGTAAATTACCTCTGCTTACAAGCTGCTCACCCGGATGGATTAAATTTGTTGAAACCTTTTACCCGGAATTTATTGACAATTTATCAACCTGTAAAAGCCCCCAGCAGATGATGGGAGCTGTGGTAAAGAGTTATTTTGCACAAAAAAACAATCTGAAGCCTGAAAACATATTCAGTGTTTCAGTTATGCCCTGTACTGCCAAAAAATTTGAAGCCGAAAGACCGGAGATGGCAAAAAACGGCATTCCGGACGTTGATGCTGTAATTACAACACGAGAACTGGCAAGAATGATACGTATGCGCGGGATTGATTTAAATGCTCTCTCTCCTGAAAAAGGAGACACACCCTTTGGTGAGAGATCATCAGCAGGAAAGCTGTTCGGCGCAAGCGGAGGTGTAATGGAAGCAGCAGTACGTACTGCATATTTTTATCTGACCGGAAAGGATATGCCGGATTTGGAGATAAAGGAACTGAGAGGGCTTGACGGAATTAAAGAGGCAAGAATAAAAATCGGAGATCTTGAGCTCGGACTTGCAGCAGTAAGCGGCCTTGGTAATGCAAGAGAGATTCTTGATCAGATCAGGAACGGCAGAAATGATATTCATTTTATAGAAGTTATGACATGCCCCGGAGGATGTATTGGCGGCGGAGGCCAGCCCTTTGGAATTGATAAGGAAAAAATAAAAGCAAGAATGAAAAAATTGTACGATATTGACAAGAAATCCGAAGTCCGGACATCTCACGGCAATGAATACGTCAGGAAATTATACAAGGATTTTCTGGGCGAACCTCTCGGTAAAACAAGCCACAGTCTTCTTCACACAACTTACTCGGAGCGGGAAGTTCTTAAATAAAAGGCAGGAAAGTGGATAAGAAAAAAAACAAATTACCTCTGGTTTACACTGTTAAAGACAGGTGTAAAGTCTGCTATACATGCGTAAGAGAATGCCCTGCCAAAGCAATACGCATTGTAGACGGTCAGGCCGAGGTTGTTGCGGAAAGGTGTATTGCATGCGGAAATTGCATAAGAGTTTGCAGCAGGAATGCAAAAAAAGCTCTGGACTCAAAAGAAACAGTCTATGCTCTTTTAAAAGGTACAGACCAGGTATCTGCATGTATTGCACCGAGTTTTCCTTCTGAATTCTCTGATATTGAACATACGAAACTTGTGGGCATGCTGAAAGCTATGGGTTTTAACTACGTTCATGAAGTTGGTTTTGGTGCTGATCTTGTTTCAAGAGAAATAAAACGGCTCTTATCCGAAACAGATAAAAAATATATTTCATCGGCATGCCCTGCGGTTTTCAGGTATGTTAAAAAGTATAAACCGGAGCTGACAGACTATCTTATGCCTGTTGTTTCTCCAATGGTAGCTACTGCAAGAGCGCTGAAACATCTCTACGGCCAGAGCTTAAAAATTGTTTTTATCGGCCCGTGTATTGCAAAAAAGGGAGAAGCATACAGTAAAGATCTGGATAATGAGATTGCAGAGGTCCTGACCTTTAATGAACTGAGAGAGATGTTTGCTCAATCAATAAACCATAATTCGGTAATTGAGCAGTCCGATTTTGATCCGCCTCATCCGGGAAAAGGGAGTTTGTTCCCCGTAAGAAGAGGCCTGCTTGAATCAGCTGAAATTCATGAAGATCTTATCACTTGTGAAGTTGTGTCTGCAAACGGCAGAAAAAACTTTATTGAAGCATTAAATGAATTTGAATCAGGAGATCTGGATGCAAGGTTTCTGGATCTTTTATGTTGTGACGGGTGTATTATGGGGGCAGGCATGACAAACAGAGAGCCTCTTTACAAAAAACGAACACGTGTCAGCAAATATGTAAGAAAAAGATTTCTTGAACTCAATGCCGGCCAGTGGCGTACCTTTATGGGTAAGCTTAGGGATGTGGATCTTTCCAGAGACTTTACACCGGACAGCCAGAAGATAGAGGCTCCCGACAGCTCTGAAATAACAGCAATACTGAAAAAAATGGGGAAATCCCGTCCGGAAGATGAGCTTAACTGCGGTGCATGCGGATATGAAACGTGTAGAGAACATGCAGTAGCAATTTCAAAAGGTATGGCTGAAAGTGAAATGTGTCTCCCCTACACCATTGAACAGCTTCATAAAACAATTGACAAACTTCACAAATCAAACAAAGACCTTGCCAATGCAAAAGAAGCTCTTATTCAGTCTGAAAAACTGGCAAGCATGGGTCAACTTGCAGCAGGTATTGCCCATGAAGTTAACAATCCTCTTGGTGTTGTAATTATGTATTCACATCTTCTTCTCGAAGATTCTGAAAAATATCCGGAATTGTATGACGATCTGGCAATGATTACGGAACACGCTGACAGAGCAAAAAAAATAGTATCCGGTTTGCTTAGATTTGCAAGACAGAATAAAGTAAACGCACAAAGAGTAAACATCTGCGAAATTATTGACAGCTCCATACCTGTAAAAATACCAAAAACAGTAATTCTGGAGAAATTATATAAGCTTGCCAACCCTTATGCAGAATTAGACAGAGATCAAATAATTCAGGTTTTGACAAATCTTATTAATAATTCTCTTACAGCAATGGACAACAGAGGCGTTCTTAAGATAACAGCAGAAGATACCGATAATGAGATTGTTATTGAAGTTTCTGATAACGGATGCGGAATTCCCGATGATATAAAATCTAAAATTTTCGAGCCGTTCTTTACAACAAAACCAACAGGAAAAGGTACAGGTCTGGGGCTTGCAATAGCATACGGCATAATAAAAATGCACAACGGTTCAATAAACGTGGAATCAAATAATGATCCTTTAAAAGGACCTGTGGGTACAAAATTTATAATTAAAATTCCCCGTTACAGAAGCTTAGAATCTGAAAAAATATACAAAGAGGTAGAATATGGTAAATAACAAAAAAACCGTACTCCTTGTGGATGATGATACTGATTTCTTATATCAGACCGAAATACAATTAAAAAATGCAGGATTTAATGTACTTAAAGCACAGGGTCAGAAACCCGCAGAAGATATCTTAAAAAATGCAAAGCCCGATCTTGCAATTATAGATCTGATGATGGAGAATGTTGACGGTGGTTTTGCCCTTGCTTATCACATTAAAAAGATTGACAGAGACATTCCTGTAATAATTGTAAGCAGTGTCACAGGAGAAACAGGCATAGCTTTTGATGCATCCACAGAAGAAGAGAAAAACTGGGTAAAAGCAGATGTTTTTCTCGCCAAACCATTAAGATTTGAACAGCTTAAAAAAGAAATAAATAAACTTTTGGAGGAAAAAGCAAATGAAACAGTATGATATTGTAATAATCGGAGGGGGACCTGCAGGTTTTACTACTGCAGTGTCAGCAAGAAACACCTACACTGATAAAAAAATCGCAGTTATAAGAAGAGAAGAAATATCCATGATTCCATGCGGTATTCCGTATATTCTGCACTCCCTTGAAAAAATTGAAGATAACATCCTGCCGGATAAGCCCCTTAACAGTAAAAATATTGACATTATTATTGATGAGGTTACAGACAGAAAAGACCACACACTTGTTCTTAAAAGCGGTGAAAAGATAAAATATGAAAAGCTTGTAATTGCCACAGGTTCAAGAGTTTTAATCCCACCTATTAAGGGAGTTGAAAAGGAAAATGTATTTTGTATAAAAAAAGATAAGGTATATCTTGAGAGCCTTAAGAAACGTCTGGAATCAAAGGAAAAAATTATAATTATAGGCGGTGGTTTTATCGGACTGGAAGTTGCAGATGAGCTTCTTAAGGGAGGTAAAAAAATCACAATTATCGAGCGTCTTGATCATCTTCTCCCTCTTGCTATGGATAAGGAATTCGGTGACATGATAGAACAGGGGTTAAAATCCGCAGGCGCAGATATTGTCACAAATGCAACAGTTAAAGAGATTTTGGGAGATGACTCTGCTACAGGAGTTCTTCTTGATAACGGAAAGACCATATCAGGCGATATGGTAATCCTTTCTGCCGGATATATTCCTAATGTGGAACTTGCCGAAAAAATGGGACTGCAGTATGATGATCACTACGGCATAATAGTTGATGAATATTTAAGAACTTCTGAGAAGGACGTTTTCGCAGTCGGAGACTGCTCTGCTAAAAGAAACTGCTATACAGGCGAATACCACAGAATAATGCTTGCATCAACAGCAATGGCAGAAGGCAGATTAGTAGGATCTAATCTATATGACATTAAAGTAATGCGCAAATTTATGGGTGTTCTCGGATCATTTTCTACAAAGATTGCTGATATCGCAGTAGGGGTTTCCGGGATTACTGAAAAAGACGCAAAAGCCCTTGGTGTTGAGTATGTGGTTGGCACAGCAGAAACATTTGACAGACACCCCGGAAAACTTCCTGACGCATCAAAACTTTACGTAAAACTTATTTTCTCCCGATATTCACATACTCTTCTCGGCGGTGAGGTAAGGGGCGGAAATTCTGTCGGGGAGATTATCAACATTTTGTCTGTAATGATTCAGAAACATATGACAGATATGGAAATTGATACTTTGCAGATCGGTACACATCCGCTGCTTACATCTTCTCCAATTGCGTATCCGATTATTAATGCAACAGCAGATGCAATTTTAAAGTGGTTTTGAAAAGTAAGTATTTACGGGGCTGTCCTGATTAATATTCATAAAGGACAGCCCCTGATTATTCAGGATATAATTATTAAGATATAATTATGACGACACTAAATGTACTAATAGTTGATGACGAGCTCGGAATGAGGCTTGGCACACAAAAAGCGCTAAATCGTTATTCAATGACCATTGAACCCGGTGGAGAAAATATAAACTTCAGGTGTGACACTGCCGGAAGCGCTGAAGAGGCTGTTGTAAAAATCAGGGATAGAAAACCGGACATACTTCTCCTTGATTATAAACTGCCAGGGATGAGCGGGATAGATCTTCTTGAACATATGGATATTGATAAAGAAGAATGTTCCATAATAATGATTACTGCATATGCCTCTCTTGAAACAGCAGTTTCTGCAATAAAAAAAGGAGCATTTGACTTTATTGCCAAGCCTTTTACTCCTCAGGAGCTGAATACAACTGTAGAAAAAGCCGTAAAAAATCTAATGCTGACACGGCAGGTTAAAAAACTTGCAAAAGAGCGGCACGAAATAAGATTTCAGTTTATTTCCGTTCTGGGGCATGAATTAAAGGCTCCTATAAATGCAGTTCAGGGTTATTTACATCTTATGAAGGACGGGGCACTTGGAACAGATATTAAAGAATACAAAGAAATTATTGACAGATGTTTTAAGAGAACAGACGGTATGCTTAAATTAATTGCAGACATTCTTGATCTCACAAAAATCGAATCAGGAAAAAGAGAACGAATTTTAATAAAAAACAACCTGGTTGATATTGCACATGAAGCAATTGAGACTGCATCTGCGGCAGCTCTTGAAAAAAATATTAAAATTTCTCTCCATGCGAAAGATAAGATATATTTTGTCTGCGATAAAAGCGAGATTGAAATAATACTTAACAATCTTTTATCAAACGCTGTTAAATACAATAAAAAGAACGGTTCGGTTGATTTGTTTATAAGTAAAAAGAATAATTATATTGAAATTACTGTTGAAGATACAGGTATCGGTATTTCTGAAGAAGATATAAAAAATTTGTTTAATGAATTTGTACGGATAAAAAACAGCAAAACCAGAGATATTTCAGGCAGCGGTCTGGGCCTTGCAATTGTAAAAAAAATAGTATCTATGTATCATGGTTCTGTATCAGTAAAAAGCTGTCCTGACAAAGGTTCAACATTTACTGTTAAGCTTTCCAATAATAAGGAGTTTTGATTTGTTACTTAATCATAAAACTATAATCATTATTTCTCTTTATTTTATTTCAGTTCTTACATTAAAAGCAGAAAATGTATTTAAAGCGGACACTTTATACAAAATCCACGAACCTGTAATTGTAACTGCAAACCGCTACGAAAAAAGTATTTTCGAAACATGTATGCCTTCTTCTGTTTTAAAAGTCAGTACATCAGCAAATAAATTAATTACAATTGAAGATGCGCTTTATGAGATTCCGGGTACAAATGTTACAAAAACAGGTCCCTGGAGTATTAAACCTGTTCTGCGGGGACTTTCTGGCAGTCATGTACTTACTCTGATTGACGGATTAAAGATGAATGTTCTGAGAAGTTACGGAAATCATGCTCCATTAATAGACATTGCTCAGATTAACAGGATTGAAGTCATAAGGGGGCCCGGTTCCGTAATGTACGGATCTGATGCTGTTGCCGGAGTAATAAATATAATCAGAAAACAAGCTCCCGATTTTACTAAGCAGGGGAAAACATATTTTAATACAGGATTTGAGTACAACTCTGTTAATAATCAGTGCAGCGAAACCGCAGACTTTTCCGCATCCTCAAAAAATATAAGTTTTATTTTAGTCTTTAACAACCGTTCTGCCGGAAATATAAAAACTCCAAACGGAGTATTGAATAATACAGGTTACAAAGGTAAAACTTTAAGCGCTGAAATTTATTACAAAATTTCAAACCTGAACAGAATAAGAATTAAAAGCGAATTCAACCGAATGACTGATGTGGGAGTACCGGTCAGTCCATACGCTGAACAGTCAGGATTTAAAGAATACTTCAGAAATTCTTACTCGGTTGAATATAGCCACACTCCGAGAAATAAATCCTGGTCAAAAAGCTTTGCAAAGATATTTTATCAAACTGAAAATCGAAATTTTAATGCACTGTTCAAAAATATACCTAAAGGCACTGTATATGCAAACAGCAGTCTGGAAGCAAAAAGAGACTTAAATGCATGTGGTTTTGACATACAGACAGGAAAATTCTTATCCGGAAATAATCTTTTAATATTTGGAGCAGACGGTTTTCACAATTTCAACAAAACATCAAGGACAAGCGATTCCTACATTACAGATAAGTCAGGAGTACTTGTAAAAGATCCTCCTGCTGATTACACACCCCCAACTCCCGAATCGTTCAGACAAGGTCTTGGAATGTTTATTGAAGATGAATGGGAATTTACCCGTTTTTTCAGAGTTACTGCAGGTATCAGATATGACTTTGTTTTTTCAAAAGCTCTTGCCACACCTAACACTCTGGCGCAGCATAATATTAACAGTACAGATCATGATTTCAGTGGTTCCCTTGGAATTTTGTACTCTGCATCGGATTATACTCATTTCTTTTTTAATGTGGGAAGAGCTTTTAAATCCCCGACACTTCAGGAAAGATATTTTAAAGGAACATCTCAGATCGGATACTTAACAGGTAAACCGGAGCTTTTACCGGAAACAAGTCTGAACCTTGACTCTGGAGTAAAATTCAAAACCGATTGTTTTTCCGGAGAAATAAGTCTGTTTAGAAACTTTATTACGGATTTTATCGTAATGGAACCAATCAATGCTGCAAAAGACACATTTAAGTACTCAAATATCGGCCGTGCACTTCTATTTGGAGGAGAATTCTGTTTTTCAGCAGAACCTTTTAAAAACATTAATTTTTTTGCTACCGGCTCATATTCATACGGAGATGATATAAACTTAAATTCTCCTCTTCCTATGATACCTCCGGCAAATATAATTACAGGTATAAAATTATCGAATAAAAAACATGGATTTTATTTGAGAGCAAAACTTAACATCACTGCAGCACAAAACCGCACATCAAAGAATGAATCAAACACACCCGGTTATATTATAACAGACATTAGTTTTGGTACTGCTCTGGATAAATATTTTAAATTTTTAACCGGTTATAAAGTACAACTTCAGATAAGTAACTTGTTTAATATAAAATACAGAAACCACCTTTCATATGTAAGCTGGGCATATGAGCCAGGAACAAGTTTCTCAGTAAGCATTTTTAAAACAGGATTTCCGGGTAGATGAGGAACAGCATGTGAATAATCTGAAGATAACAAAATCAGCTGCTTTTCTGGCAATTACAATAATAATACAGACAATTGGTCTGCCTCAGATTTTTACCGGCCCTCTTGTAAATGCTGTTCTTGCAACAGCAGGATTTATACTCGGACCTGTTCCTGCTGTTATTATTGGCTTTATTACTCCTTTTGCAGCATTTATAAGAGGTATTCTTCCGGGAATACTTGGCCCCATGGTACCATTTATTGCAATCGGTAACTCTGTTTACATTCTCGTTTTCGTTATGGGATTTAAACATTTTGGCAATTTTAATCAACAAAAAGATATCTTTTATATGGGGATAACAATAATCTCTGCATCGCTATTAAAAACAATAATACTGTTTATTGCCATAATCCGGGTTCTGCCAATATTTTTCGGAACTTTTTTACCAGGTTCTGTCGTATATATTATGACAACACCTCAATTTATAACAGGAATTGCAGGAGGTATTATATCATTATTTTTAATAAAATTTTTAGTTAAATCTCCCTCAATTACACCCGTATTTTAAACCTTCCTCATAAAAAAGCCGGAGACACTCAAAATGTTTCCGGCTTTATCATATTCCAGGTTCTCTTTCACTCTATATCCGGAACCTTCCATAAGAAATCGCGTTTATCAAAATAATGAACAATCTGCTGAATACTCTGTTCGGATTTTCTTATGACAGATTCATTTGTATTAAAAGCATTGTGCGGAGTCATGATGACATTTGGGAGTTTAACCAGTTTCAGGTATGCATCCACTTTTTCATCACTGCTTTTATTTCCAGTTCTCAAAGATACCGCAAGTTCGGACTCATGATCATATACATCAATACCCAGCCCGCCAAGATGTTTTTCAGTAATAAGCCGCAGTAATGCTTCAGGCGGAGAAAGCTCTCCTCTTGCAATATTAATAAAAACAGCTCCTTTTTTTGATTTTTTCAAAAGATCATATGAAAAATAACCTCTGTTTTCATTTGTAAGATTCATTGCACAAACAATAATGTCAGCCTCTTTAATTCCTGTATCTATTGATACGTAATTAACATCGGAATGACGTAAAACTATATCAACACCGTTTACCTTCATTCCCAGCCCTCTGGCTATTTTTACAATTTCGTATCCGATGTTTCCTACACCAACAACAAGTAACCTCTTAGATTCCGCTTCTGCTCCTGTAAGGCCGTCTCTTTTAAACGATAAAAACTGCTCTGTCTGCTGAGGTAATTTCCTGAACAGTGACATCCATAGCATAAGAGCCTGCTCTGCCACAGCTCTGTTACAGTACAGAGGGAGGTAACCTGCATTTACTTTGATTCTGCACTTACTCCAGTATTTATGAATATGATCATAACCTGTACTGCGTGTAAGTATTCCTGAAAGACTCTTACTCCATTCAACAGGGATTGCAGATTGAGTTCTTACGCTTATAACTTTTGCAGGGGGATTATTTTTACCGTATTCCTGGATTGTTTTTTCCGTAAAACCCGCGTTGATATTATCAGGCATAAATCTTTTAAGTTGCTCCTGCTCTTCCTCAAAAGCTTCAAAGAAAAATATGTCTTTCATAAAACCGCCTGTTGTAAAATAATTTAATATCTGTTATAATACGGATTTTTTTTAAATCAGACAAACAAAAAGGCAGGCTTTTTACAGCCCGCCTTTTTATACTTCTATCTAATCCTGAATACTAAATTTAAATATTAGGATTGATATTACGTTCTCTCTCGGTTATAGGCAGATACTTCCATTTACCTGCACCAAGATGCCATGTCTGGTATGTTGCGTCCCAGCGTCTCTGATCAGGAAGTCTGAGACCTGTACACATAAGCTCTTTGTCTCTTTCCTGAATAAGATCATTCATTGTTACATCAGCAAGAGGATCAATTCCGTGAGATGCACGGACTGCATTGATAAGAGCTTTAGCATCACCAGCCTGGCCGTTAAGCGCACACTCGGCAAGAATAAGGTTATTTTCCTGCCATGTCAGAAAATCTATAGGTGAATCTGCTTCAGGGAATTTAGCCTGGCGGTAAAAAGGTGTGCCATCTGTTCCCAGAAACTGCTCGATCTTTACTCTGCCTGCTTCATTTGCATCAGCATCAACATAGCCTTTAAATCTTTCATCAAGAACACACTGAGTTCTTCCGTTACCAGCCTGCTGCCAGAAATAATTATCAGCTACCTGAGTGTAAAGAGCCTGATATGGCTCATCACCCTCAACAAGACCTTTTGATGCTGCTGTATATGCATCAGCATATTTATTCTGGAGGATATAGATGCGTGCAAGCATTGTATTGGCTAACTTGGTTAAATAAGCATCCTCTGTATATGTAAGCGCTGTATCTAACTTTGCAGCAGCCTGTGCATACATGTCTGCTGAAGGAATAAACGGGCCATTGTCTATAACTCCGCCTCCTTCAGCAGGGTTAAGTCCAAAAAATGCTGCATACATATATCTTGCAACTCCACCGTAAAAATTACCCCAGAAAAGAGCTTTCTTTTTAAGTGCCTGATCTTCAAAATTAATTTCACCAACTCTTCTGATCAAATCATCAGCAAAAAACCTGAGTTCTCCGAGAGGATTAAACGCTGCATCAACTGAGTTATTGTCAAGTGTTATATCGCCTACATCAATATCTGCAAAACTCGGGTACGTTGCATTTGGCACTCTTGAATCAAAATAGAATTCATCTGATAAAAGACCAACACATACTGATAAAATATCCAATGTGCTTGCCCAGCGGGTGTGCACACCATTTATCACAAAATCAACCTGGCTCTCACTGGTCAGTCTGTAATCTTCAACTCTGTCAATCAAAGGATCAATTGATGTTGAGAATTTCTCACAGGCTGCCATTAAGGTCAATAATGCAAGCAGTAAGCTGAAAATTAAATATTGTTTTTTCATTGCATGACCTCCATTCCCTTAAAGTGTAATCTTAAGCCACACATTGTACACCTTTGGGTGCATCAAAGTGAGAAAATCCTGACCTCTTGACATTCCGCGTGAGCCATCTGAGTTAACTTCTGGATCAGCGCCTGAATATTTTGTTATTGTAAACAGATTCATTCCTGAAGCACCAATGGTCAGGTCAGAGATTGGAAGATTACCATAAATTTTCTTTAAAAGGCCAGTAATACCGTAACTTACACTGACTTCTCTGAGTTTAAAGAAATCTGCAGGTTCAACAAAGTTTGCATCCCATCTATGGTCAAGTTTTGCAAACTCATTGGCTGCATCTTTGTAAGCATCTGTACCTGGCTGTAAAGCATCAATATCTTCATAATTATCTGCGTAACCAAGCATATCCTTCAACTGAAGATACCTTTTATCATTGGCGCCAAATCCGTATGCTTCGCCAAGATAAATAGCAAAAACTCTTGTATTGTTAAATACTGACTGACCCATTGCCCAGTCGCACAAAGCTCTTATTTTAAGACGCTTGAAAATCTTAAAATCAAGAGAGAAAGAGCCTTTGTACTTGGGAATTGGAGTTCCTATATAGCTCCTTTCTGTATCAACATCAGGTCCTGCGTATGTTCCGTCCTCATTAAACAGAGCTCCATTTACCTTGTAAGTATAAAAAGCATACTTGGGAAGACCCTCTTTAAATACATTAAGATCAAAACCGTCAAATATGGGCTGTGCTCCGCCCAGATCAACAACTTCATTATCCTGCCATGAACTTGTTAAAGTAAAATCAACAGTAAAATTGCGTAAATTTACAGGACGGCCGTTTAACAGAGCTTCAAGTCCCCATCCTTTTGCCTCTCCAACATTAAACGGTACTGAACTTGCAGTTAATCCTGTTGAAGGAGCGTTTCTGAACGAAATAATGGAATTTTGAGCAACCTGTCTGTAGTATGAGAACTCAACAGAGTAGTTGTCAAGAAATTCAGCGTCAAAACCAACTTCGTACTCTTTAACTCTTTCAGGTTCAATTTTCTCATTTCCGATATTTGCCAGAGTAGCGCCTGCTCCCCATCCTGACTGCTCTGCCTGCCACAATAACGGAATTCCTGCAACTGTTCCCGGAAGCTGACCACTCTCACCATATGAGGCACGAAGTTTCATAATGCTGAAGAACTTAGGGAAGAAAGCATATTTATCAAGTCTTACAGCAACGCTTGCACTGGGATAGTAGATGCTTGGAGCTTTCTCACCGATTGATGAAGCATAGTCTTTTCTCAGCATAAATGTAGCAAAATACTGATCGTTATAAGCAAACTGGTGAGAAGTGAAAATACCAGCCTGACGGGAATGACCAAAACCTTCGTCTGCATCTTCAAGAGTTGCTCCTGCTCCTATATTGGTTACAAGCTCTGTAAGAAAATCTTTTTTCTGTATGTAAAAAGTTCTCCACTTTGTATCAATGGCCTGTACACCAATAATGGAATTTATCTTTAAACCCTTAACTGGTTCATAGTTGTAAGATGCATTTGCTTCGAAATTAAAACGTCTGTACATTCTGTTCCAGATATTTCTTGAACCTGCAGGATAAAAACTGTAATAAAGATTTGTAGGATATGTTTTATCGTCTCTTATATCACTGTCATCAAGACCTGCTTTACCGTTGATCTCAAGATTCTTTATCGGTTTATACTGAACATTTAAGCCGCCCACAAACCTGTTGTTTCTTGCAACTGTCTCAAGACCAAAAACAGATGCACTGTCTGTGAACAAGTATGGAATAGGAAGAAGAATTGTGTTTCCGAGAAAACCGAAAATATTATTATCATTATTCGGTCTCTGGTTCTCGCCAAGAACAAAATTTGTGCTTGCACTTAAAGTCAGTTTTTCAGAAGGATAAGCATCAATATTTGCACGAAGAGAAGTACGTTTAAAAGTATTGTTGTACATTAATCCATCTTCGCCTCTGCTGCTTAGAGCTACATAGTATTTAACAAAATTTCCACCGCCATAAGCGCTGATTGAATTTTCTCTGATTGCGCCGTTGCGGAAAACAGCATTAATATCTTTATAGGAGACAAAATCGTCTTCTGTGTATTTGTAAGACTGAGTATTGTACCCGAACACAGATTTGTATGTTATTGCAACTGGTTTACCAGTGCCTGTACCAGTCTTACCTCTTTTGGTTGTAATAATAATTACACCATTGGAACCATCTGTTCCGTAAGAAGCAGCTCCTGCCGGGCCTTTTAAGATATCTATGCTTTCAATATCATCAGGATTAAGATCTGCAAGAGCAGACATATCCTGTCCTCCAACGTCCCATCCTGTTATTGAAGCATTGGAAATTCTTACTCCGTCAACAATAACAAGAGGCTGGCCGTCTCCGTTTAATCCTGCACCTGAACGCATGTCAAATCTGATACCGCCGCCGACATTTCCTGAAACAGACTTAACCTGAACACCTGCTACCTTACCATTAAGCAAAGATGAGATGTTATCATAGGATGTTTCTTCTGTGTATTTTACTGCATTAACTCTTGATACTGCAACCTCAGATCTTGATTTTGATCTTTTGGAAGCAATACCTGTAACAACAACCTGTTCGCCCTGGAATATATCCGGTTCCATCTCAATTGCAAGATTAACCATTCTTGAAGAAGGGGTCAGATTAATAACCTTCTTTTTATATCCCATATAGTTAACAACAAGCGTAATATTCCCTTTTACATCAAATGTAAAAGAAAATTTCCCATCAACATTTGTTGCTGCACCGGCCATCTCTCCCTGGATTATAACATTGGCATTAATAAGTGGTGCACCGGTTTTTGCATCAACAACAGTACCGCTAATCTCTCTTGTCTCTGCAAACAAAGTGAGTGATGAGACAACCATTAGCATGGTTACTAATAATGCAACAGTTTTTTTCATCTTTTCAACCTCCTTTTTTCACCTCAAATCATACAAAAAAAAGAACAAAAGAAACTCTCTTCACCTCCTTTCATGAAAATTTTAAGTACAAAATTAAATTCTAATACCTTGTTACATTTTAATTTTAGATATGTTATACATGAAAACCTTCTCTAAATATAATAATTTTTTTTTATTATGCAACAATATTTTATTTTCTCACCTCAAATACATCATTTTTATACTTTTAATGGTTCTTTTGCTTTTAAGCACAAGTAAATAGAGACCGGAGCTTACATTTTTTCCAAAATCATCTTTTCCGTCCCATTTAATTGTATAATTTCCACTATTTTTATAGGTGCTGAACAAATTTCTGACTAACTTCCCCTTTACATCAAAAATTAACATTCGATACTGATCTTGAGCATTAATGCTGTAACTGATTATTGTTGAAGAATTAAAAGGATTCGGATAATTCTGTCCCAGAACAATACTTACAGGTACATTTTTCAAATCTGTATTAACTCCGGAACTGATCCCCGGAATCACTTTTAATTTAACCGGAACAGACAAGTTCTGCTCAGTATCAGAATTTGTACTGAATTCAATCCGTCCCAGATAATCACCTGGTTGAAGCTCTTTTGTATCTACAGACACATTGACATTATATATCTCACCGCTCTCTATTCTTCCAACACCATTCTCAATACTTATCCACGGAGCAGAATCAGAACCAAACCCGCTGGCACTCATTTCTTCAAAATCATCACCGTTGTTTATAAAAACAGGACTGTTTTCATCTCCTATCCGGATATTATCTATAAAGTACCCTATCATTGAAGAATCATCAGGAGTTGAAAATCCTTTATCAGAAGCAAATGCCCAGCGCACTACAACCTGGCTCTCATTTTTATATTGCGACAGATCAAAGGACACATCAAGCCAGCCGCTGCTTGATCCTGCCCAACCTGCAATATTCTCTCCCAAATTCCAGCCTTGTTCAGGGTGTCCGAAACTCCAAAGATGCTGGCATGTATAATCAGGACTAACCGGATTAATAACATTAAAAGATTCTCCTCCGTCTGTTGATATCCATACATTACAACCGTCCCATCCATCCCACGGAGGATCTGTACCTGCAGGATCTTCAACCTTCCAGAATCCGTCAAACTTTAACACAGGATTTGAAGTTCCGGTTAAATCAATCACAGGTGTATCAAGATACTGCAGCCAGTGATTTTTATAACCTCCGACATCAGCATCACCACACCACCATGAACTGCCTTGCTTTGCATTAAACGTATCAGGATGAAAAACAACTGGAATCATACTTTTAACAGCGCTGTATTCAAGCACTTCTGAGCCTGTATTCTGAACTGTCAGCTGTTTTATTTCACTCCCACCCTTACTTAATTCAAATCTTAAAGTATCAGTAAGCACAGCCATATCCCCTGGCAGACTTGTACCATTCCATATAAAAGGTGAATATTCACCTATACCACACTGACCCCATTTTATTCTGAAGTAACCGTTTTCACCCCAATATTGTCCCCAACTGTTCTTACATATCCAGGCAGAATCCGCATCATTCCATCCTACAATCAGAATAGCATGTCCACCTTTATCTTTTCCCCAAACATGTTCATAAACACCGCCTGAATAATAGTTAAAGTCTTCATAAATTGTATAAGAAGCAGAAACAGGGTGAAACATCAGAGCATTTTTAATGTTTTCCACGCTTGCATCAGGCCCGGAAATAAATCCCCATCCGGGAATTTTAACTGCATGCTCTTTCCAGTCAGCACATGCATCAGCAAGAGGGATAGTATCTGTTGCCTGATAGGTCATACACCATTCAGGAGGGATGCCGTTTACTTTAATAAAATTCAGCGCTGCTGTTACTGATCCTCCTCCGCATGAACCTGCTGAGCCGGAAGACAAAAGTAACTGCTCTGAAAAATCTATTGCCATATATGATTTATTATTAAATATCTTCCACCATGATTCAACCTGTGCCACCGCAGAAAACGCCCAGCAGCTTCCGCAGGTACCTTGATTCCTCACAGGTGAAACCCAATTACCACCATTTTTCCGCCAGTCAAGGGAATCAGGTAAATTATCTGCAGGGGGTAGAACAATCAGGTTTACACCCTTTAATAATCTTAATTCAGAGCGGTTAAAACCATAAAGTTTTTGTCTCTTATTCTCAGGAAGCTTTGTAACCCAATTTTCCTGTGCATGCCATTTAGCCCCTTTTTCTTTAATTGCATTCCGGATTATTTCCAGTTTAGATGTCTGTGAGTATAAATTAATGAACAAAAGAGAAAGAAAAATAAAATTGACACATTTTAACTTTAATGGTTTTCTTTTCATTAAATCTCCATTTATAGTTACCAGAATAAGACAGGGGGGATAAATTATTCTTCTAACAAAACTTTGTCTACAAGCGGTATAAGTTTGCTCCAGTCGCTACCTTTTATAAAAGTTGCTTTAACACCGAATTTGCCGGCAAGATCAAGATAGTCCTGTGAATCTATCTTACCACCACCGGACATGGCAATAATCTTAATATCAGGAGACATCTTTTTTAGCTCGCGTATAGTTTCGATTCCTTCTTTTCTCGGCATAATAATATCTGTGAGAACAAGGTCAGCCGGCCTTTCCTTGTAAAGCTTAATCCCCTCTTCACCGTCTCCTGCAATTACCACTTCATGGCCTGCTCTTTCCAGAAAGCGTTTGATAATTGTTTGAATTATCCGCTCATCTTCCATTACAAGTATATATGCCAAACAGAACCTCCTTTACAGGGAAATCTGTTATTAAAAACGAATCGAATTTAAATTAATTTTTTTTTACATTAACGAACAAAAGCGTTACACCGAAATTTATTCTAATGACGAATTTTTAACTTACCTTATTCTCTCCAGTCAGAAGAATACAGTTAATTCTTTTATGTATTTTATTTTTCTTAAAAAATCAGTAATAAAGCCGGTACGTCCGAAAACCAATACTTATGACATACCGGGGTGATAAAAACAGATTTTATTTTACCTGATTCCCCGCATCATCCCCTATTACTCTGCTTGATAAAATAATAATCGGGTTTACAGGAACATCACGCATTCCGTTTTTTACTCCGGTTTTTGCTTTACCAATCTTATCCACAACACCCATTCCGCTGATAACTTCTCCGAATACACAATATCCGAATCCTGAAGCAGTACTGTTTTTATAGTCTAACTGGTGGTTATCCACCAGATTAATAAAAAATTGTGAAGTTGCACTGTTAATTTCTCCGGTTCTTGCATACGCTACTGTACCTCGGTAATTTTTCAAACCATTATCAGCTTCATTAATAATAGCAGGATTTGTAGGTTTCCGGTTCAGATTTGCATCAAATCCACCGCCCTGAATCATAAATCCGTCAATAACTCTGTGAAAAACAGTACCATTATAAAATCCTGCCCGTACATATGACAAAAAATTTTCAACAGAAACCGGAGCATCCTTTGGAAAAAGTTTTATCTCAATATCGCCCATTGTTGTCTGAAATACTACCACAGGTGCGGGTTTTTTATTTACTGAAGCAGAATTGCATGCAGCTATAATTACTCCTATTATTGATGCAACAATACTTAACAAAATTGTATTTTTTAACATTTTATTCCTCTACTTTGCATTTTTCTTAGGTTTGACTATTTCTGCCTTTAGTATAACAACTTCTTTTACAGGTACATCTCCCATACCTCTGTAAACATGAGTTTTAACATTTGCAATTTTGTCAACTACATCCATTCCCTCAATAACCTTACCAAATACAGCATAACCAAAATCCTGAGGAGTTTTGCCTTTGTGGTCAAGAAAATAGTTATCTGCATGATTAATAAAAAACTGTGATGTTGCACTGTTAATAACTGATGTTCTTGCATAAGCAATTGTTCCGCGTTTATTTTTAAGGCCGTTTGTTGCCTCATTTACAATAGGATCTTTTGTCTGTTTTCTGTTAAAATCCTTGTCAAATCCACCGCCCTGAATCATAAAATTTTTTATAACTCTGTGAAAAATTACGCCGTCATAAAAACCGGATTTTACATACTGCAGAAAATTCTCAACCGAAACAGGAGCTTTCTCAGGGTAAAGTTCCAGTACAATTGTTCCTTTGTTTGTTTTAAGGCTTACCTTGGGGTTCTGCTGAGCCATAATGCTTGTTGTAAAAACCAGGACAAGCAAACTAATCAAAATAACTCTTCCTTTATTCATAACAATCTCCTCCTGATTATTCTTTCATTGCTTTGAAAAGTTTATCATAAGTCTGCTCCAGGCCCTCAGAGACAATCTTTGTATGGCCTAAAACAGGCATAAAATTAGTATCTCCGTTCCATCTCGGAACAATATGAAAATGCAAATGATCAGCAATGCCTGCTCCTGCAACTCTTCCAAGGTTCATACCTATATTAAAACCCTGAGGGTTCATCAGACCAGCAAGAACATTGCTGCATTTATTTATCAGTTGAAAAAGCTCCAGCATTTCATGTTCATCAAGCTCGCTTAAAGAGCTTGTATGTTTGTACGGTACAACCATTAAATGGCCGTTGTTGTACGGATATTTATTCATAATTACAAAACATGTCTTTCCACGGAATACAATGAGATTCTTTTTATCGTTTTTTTCAGCAGGCTTCACACAAAATATACAGCCTTTATCTTCATTAACATTCTCAATGTACTCCATACGCCATGGTGCCCATAAAATATCCATACAACAGACTCCGGAATTTATTTACCAATTTATGATAATCGCCCTATTCTTCTGTTTCCTCTTCACGTTTGGACTGTTCAATAATCTTCTTTTCCTGGTCCTTAGGTACAGGCTCATAATGTGAGAACGAACGTTTAAATAAACCTCTTCCCGAAGTAATTGATCTGAGAGTAGTTGCATATCTGTCCAATTCCGCGAGAGGAACTTTTGCCTTTACAATCTGGAAATGACCGTCACTGTCCATACCACCTATCTTCCCTCTTCTTCCGGAGAGATCTCCCATTACATCGCCCATGTACTCTTCAGGAACTTTAACTTCCACATCATAAATAGGCTCAAGCAGAATAGGTTTTGCCTTAAGCATACATGCTTTAAAAACTTCTCTTCCTGCAGTCTGGAATGCAATCTCCTTGGAATCAACAGGGTGCTCTTTCCCGTCATATACAATTGCCTTAACATCTACAACTTTGTATCCTGCAACAGGTCCGTTGGAGAGTACGTCTTTAATACCCTTCTCAATGGCCGGAATAAATACGGAAGATATCGCGCCTCCCTTAACAATATTTTCAAATTCAAAACCTTTACCTGTCTCAAGAGGCTCTACCTTCATCCACACTTCGGCAAACTGACCTGCTCCACCGGTCTGTTTTTTATGTCTGTATTTATCATCTGCTTTTGCAGTAATTGTTTCACGGTAAGGAATCTTTGGCCGTTTTTCATCAACCTCTACTCCAAAACGCTCCTTCAAAGAATCAATAATCACTTTAAGGTGAAGTTCGCCTTGTCCGGAAATAATTGTCTGCTTTAATTCGGCATCCTGAACAACAGTAAAACTAGGATCTTCATCGTGAAGTGTGTGCAGTCCGTTTGAAATTTTATCCTCGTCCCCTCTGCTCTTAGGATAAATTGCCACACTGATTACAGGCTCAGGGAATTTAATTTTAGGATAAACAATCGGATTCTTTGAATCGCACAGAGTATCACTTGTAGAGGTGTGTTTTAATTTAACCAGCGCTCCAATATCGCCTGCAGCCAGAACGCCGGCTTCTTTTCTCTTTTTACCGTTTAACAGATACATCTGTCCGACTTTCTCGCTGTTTTTATTGCTTGCATTCATAATATCATCACCGGATTTAATTGATCCGGAGATAACTTTGATTAATGATAATTCTCCAACATGAGCCTCTGATATGGTTTTAAACACAAAAGCACTGAAAGGTTCGTCAACAGAAATTTTTCGCTCGATTTCCTCTTCTTTATCGGGCACACTACCTTTTTTGGACCCTAAATCTGCAGGAGAAGGAGCATAAGAAGCAAGGAAATCCAGGAATTCGGAACTACACATATTTTTTGCAGCTGAGCCGCATAAAACAGGTATTAAGTTTTTTGATAGTATTCCTGCTCTGATTCCTTTTTGCAACTGTTCATCATCTAAGCTTCCCTTGTCAAAATAAATTTCAAGAAGCTCATCATCACTTTCTGCAGCTGCTTCTACAATTTGATTTTTCAACTCTTCTGCTTTTGACTTCAGTTCATCAGGAAGATCTGTCACACTACCCTTTCCGGTAGATCCGTCAAATGTAACCAGCTTCATTTTTAATATATCAACTATTTTATTGAACCCCTCTCCCTGATTTACCGGAAGCTGAAATGCAACTACGCCTGTTCCGAACCTTTCTCTGAGATCTGAAAAAACTTTATCAAAATCAGCATGTTCATTATCAAGTCTGTTAATAAAAAAACATTTTGGAATTTCATATTCATCGGCAAAACTGATTACCTGTTCTGTTCCGACTTCAATCCCGTCAACAGCTGAAACAACAACAACTGCTGTATCTGAAGCGCTCATTGTTCCTTTAGTATCGCCCAGAAAATCCGAATAACCGGGAGTATCAAGTATGTTAATTTTACAATCTTTATGTGCACCGTGCAAAGCAGAAGAACTGATGGATATTTTTCTCTCTATCTCGTCAGCATGATAGTCTGAAATTGTTGTACCTTCGTCAATTGTACCAAGCCTGTTGGTTTCACCCATTGTAAAGACCAAAGCTTCTGCAAAAGAAGTTTTCCCTACTCCGCCATGACCTGCCAAAGCAATATTACGAATTTTATCTGCAGCAAATTCCTTCACTTAATACCTCCTTACTCTGTTTGAATTGACCCTTCCATTTTATCCATTAAATTCTTTTTTACCTGATCTCTTAAAATTCTGCCTGTAGGCCCTTTTGGTAAAGAAGAATAAAAATGTATCTTCTTTGGGCACTTGTAAGCAGCCATTCTTTCCTGACTGTATTCAATAATCTCTTGCTGATCTGCTTCTTTTCCAGGTTGTAATACAACGCACGCATGAATTTCTTCCCCGTAAAAAGGATCGGGCACTCCCACTACAACCACTTCTTTTATTTTTGAGTGTCCCTGTAGAAATTTCTCCACTTCTCTCGGGTATACATTAAAACCGCTTTTTACTATCACATTTTTCTTTCTTACTACAATAATTCCGTATCCGCTCTCGTCTAATCTTGCGAAATCGCCGGTTTTCAGCCATCCGCCCCTTAATGCTTCTTCTGTTGCCACAGGTTTATTTAAGTAACCTTTCATCACATTAGGGCCTTTAACTATAACTTCTCCCACTTGTCCGGGTAGGACATCCTGATAATTTTCGTCAACAATCATCATATCAACTCCAGGAACCGGCAGGCCGATTGATCCTGCTTTTGCCTCTCTGACAGGATCATTTATCGAAACAATCGGTGAAGCTTCGGTAAGTCCGTAAGCTTCCAGAATTATTGTATTAAATCTGTTTTCAAATTTATCTTTTATTTCCTGAGTAAGGGAATCTCCACTGGAAATACAGTATTTTAACGAAGATACATCTTCCTCTTCGCTCTCTTCACATTCAGCCAGCTCTCTGAACATATTTGGTACACCGAAAAAGAATGTTGCTTTCTCTGTGGACACTGTATCAAGTACAGCTCTTGCTTCAAAACTTGTCATTAAAACAAGACTGGCCCCTGCATATATAAAATTGCACATTACAAATGAATGTCCCAGAGGATGAGACAACGGAAGCACACAAATACCTGTATCAGTATCAGATATTCGCAGCACCTGGTTTACAGAAGAAACATTGGATAACAAATTTTTATGTGTAAGGCATGCTCCCTTTGGTACTCCTGTTGTACCTGATGTGTATACAATTAATGCGCTGTCATCAGAATCAGGTTCAACAGTATCTGTTAAGGGTTCGTAACGTTCAGCAAGATACGTAAGTTCAACTTCACCTGATTCTATCTGCTCACCGAGAACAATAAATTTACTGCAGTGTTCAAGACTTTCAACAGCAGTATGGACTCTCTGTCTGTAGCCTTTCCAGTAAACCACCCCTTTTGCTTCCGAATCTGACAATCTGTGGTGAATCTCATCTGATTTGTAGTGAATTGATATGGGAATTACTGTAACACCTATTTTTAAAAGAGCAAAAAATACCATGGTAAAGTGAGGACCGTTAGGCAGAAGTACGCCTATTCTGTCGCCTTTTTTCAAGCCAAGAGATAAAAATCCATTGGCAAGTCTGTCTGCTGTATCCTTTAATTTCTTATATGTTATTTTTTTATCAAGAAATACGAGGGCAGTATTATCAGGATGTCTCTCAGCAGATTCCTCTAAAATTTTATATAAATTATCCATTACGTTCATTCCTGATCTGATTCATGAGCTCTTCTGCATTGTAAGAACTTCTTACAAAAGGCCCTGAAGAGACCCATTTAATTCCGCATTCTCTGGCAAGGATTTCATATCTTTTAAATTTTTCCGGAGTAACAAATTCTGCAATGGGATAATGATTTACCGAAGGTGAAAGATACTGGCCTATTGTCAGAATATCACAGCCGGAATCCGTAAGAGAAACAAATACATCTTTTAATTCATCTTCTGTTTCTCCGAGCCCTACCATAAGGCCTGATTTTACCAGAATACCCGGTTTAAGCAGTTTTGCACTCTTAAGTACATTAAGAGAGCGTTGAAAATCAGCCTGAGGTCTTACTTCCGGATACAGCCTCGGAACAGTTTCAACATTGTGATTTAAAATATCAAGGCCTGCAGAAAGGACAGTTCTTAAACTGTCAGAATCTCCCTGGAAATCAGGTATCAATGCTTCAGTTGTTGAGTTGGGATTCAGTCTCTTTATTTCAGTTATTGTTTTATAAAAATGTTCCGCTCCACCGTCGGCAAGATCATCTCTTGTCACTGAAGTTATTACAACGTGTCTCAGACCGAGAGTTTTTACAGCTTCGGCAACATGCACAGGCTCAAGTTCATCAAGAGATTCCGGTTTCCCTGTTGGAACTCCGCAAAATCTGCAATTCCTTGTACATGTATTACCAAGGATCATAAATGTTGCTGTAGGCTTTTCAAAACATTCGCTTATATTGGGGCATCCTGCAGATTGGCACACAGAATGAAGTCCCTTTTCCTTAATTATTCTTTTTATTGCAATAACTTTTTCACTCTCTGTCTTTTTCCGTTTCATCCACGAAGGCAGACGGCGTAATTCCGCTGGTTTTGCATTTAAGATCGTATTATCCATAAGATTTTATTTTAATAAAACTTTTAGTGATAATCAAGAAAATTTTATTTATCATCTGATTTAATTTAAATTACTGTATGTAAACATAGCAAAATATTCTTATTTAAAGGTTTTATCAATTTAGATTTTTTTCAGGTGTTATTTATAGAAAAGGGGGATATTGAAGTGAATGGTGAATAGGCCGCCGTATCCTGTTTTGAAATTGTACTAAGATAAAACTATACCTTTTTTCTCTTTCTGAAATTGCATTTTCATAACAGGTATTCTCTTCTGTCATACTGATTAAAACATAATGATTTTTCAATACCAGTATTATTAAATTAATCGGGCCTTCAGGATGAGATCTTGCTCTTAGTATTATATCTCTTTTTAATGCAAGACTTAATTATAATTACTCACTCAATTCATAACAGGCACATTCCTTTGTTATAGTTAAACAAAATCTACAAACTGATATCTTTAAAACCTTATTTGTGAAGAATAAAATCTTCAAAAAACAAGAAAAAAATATTTAAATTAATGAAAATACTAAACAAAAACTAAAATACAGGAGCGAAACTTTCATTTTTTATATGACCTCCACTGGTCAAATATTCAATATGGCACCTTCTTTTTATATTCAGGATCAATTTTAATAGCTTTTTCGAAATCGCTTTTAGCCTTCAAAATATTTTTAGATAAATAATAAGCCAACCCTCTATTATAATAGGCATCTGCCTGATCCGGAGTAAGTTCAATAACTTTATCAAAATCAGATATTGCTAAAGCAAATTGTCCCTCCATAGCATATATCATTCCACGGTTGCAATAGGCTTTATTGTAATCAGGATCTAAAGTGATAGCTTTAGTGTAATCTGATATCGCTTTTTTAAATTCAGTTTTCTTTAAATTGTCAGATCTATTTGCTCTTGTTTGATAAAGCAAACCTCGATTAAAATATGCTTCTGCATAATCCTCTTTAAGCTTGATTGCTCTGCTGAAATCTTTCAAGGCCATTTCAAACTCTCCCTCAGAAGCATAAGCAATACCACGGTTATTCAAAGCAAGCCAGTAATCGTTATCAAGCGATAATGCCATTGAGAAATCAGATATAGCGCGTTTTCTCTGATTTTTTGAAAAGAAAACAAGCCCACGCATATTATAAGATGGTGCATGATCAGAACGGACACGTAAAGCATCATTCAACTGAGAAAGAGCCTTGAAAAACAGACCTTGATGATAATAAACAACACCTAAATTATAATGTACAATGGAAGATTTAGGATTTAACATTTCAGCTTTTTCAAACACAACTGCTGCTTTATCGTAAATCCTGTTTTCAAGTAATACTTTTCCTTGCCGAATAAGAGTATTAAAATCGCTTTTTTCAATGTTGGACACATCAACATTTCTAAAATTCTTTAATTCATTCATTAAATATTTAACACCAGGGTGAGAAGGGACTAATTGTTTCGCCTTCTGAAATTCATTAAGAAAATTTCCTTCACCACGATCTCTCATCACAAGACCAGCCATAAGGTGTTTTGTGGCTTCGTTTACTATTTTTAAGTCTTTTAATATTTTTGTTGCCTGTTTTACAGACAATTGATTATTTTTAATACAGGGAAGAAGTGAAGTGGTATTTCTCATGATTAACTCATATGATCTCGCCCTGTCCTTTCCGGGATTTTTAAACCGGGGCGCGAATTCCAGGACAGGTCTGTCTATGGTGTGGAGATCTGCTTTTTTTACTATATCATTTAATCCTCTTTCATCCATCTTAAACGCATCTAAAAAGTAAACCGGGTCATTTAAATTTACCAATTTCAGATCACCTTGAGCAAATTTTTTAAACCTCTTTAAAAAGACAGCCATGTCAATATGCAGCGGGTATTCGGAACCGACTATGAGAGCATGTTTATTGTAATGTGTGACTGCCATCCAAATTGAAACATGCGGGAATACTGAATGAAACGTATAAAGCAATGATTTAAAACTCTCTTCCGGCATCTCTACAGGGAGCCAGCTGGTCATGATTCCCCCTTTTTTCAGATGCTTTCTGCCATTTTCAAAATATTCTCTGGTATAAAGTCCTGAATTTCCTGAGTAAAAAGGCCAGATTGAATCGTTTAAAATAAGATCATATTTACGATCTGTTAAAGCTACATAATTTGCGCCATCCATTATAATCGCTCTGAATTTAGGATTATGAATCACATCCTGATTAATATCAGCAAAATAATGAGCCGATGTCTCGAGAACACCTTTTGAAATTTCAACGATATCGACATGTTCTGTTTCATAGGTCGTCAGGATATGACTGGTCTCTCCGCTCCCGAAACCAACCTGCAGAACATCTTTAGGATTTGGATGTAGCAGCATAGGAATATGAGCCTGTAGTTTCTGGGTGGTCCTTAACGTAAAATCCGTACCAGCAACATTCATTGACCCTGTAGAAATAACCCTGTTACCATCAGGATAACGGTGAACCGTTGTGATACACTCCACTCCCTCATTAGCATAGAGAATCTTGACCTGGCTGTCAACTTCTCTTTCTCCGATATTATAGTACTGAAAAAGTATGTTTGCCGGCAAAATTAGCAACATAATAATAACCAGAATCCAGAGCATTGCCGGAAGAATCAACTCTTTTTTATACAAACCTTTCTTTTCATGTCGACACCATGGAATAACTACAATAATTATTGATCCCAGTAATACTGCCACCAAAGAAATCACGACTATGCATGTTTGTGTCCCCAGCCATTCAACCAGAAAAAATCCGGTTATCAAGGAGCCTAAAATACCTCCCAGTGTATTCACTGAATAAAGTTTTCCAAGAGATGCCCCTACATGGTTTATGCTCCTTGTATAGATTCTGGTAACAAGGGGCAGAGTCATACCCATAAGAATTGTCGGGCCAATCATAATCAAACCCGATAAAAACATCTGTTTGAATATCTGTTCGCGCCACGTAAGGGCTTCCCAAAGATTGGAGATGTATTCAAATCTGCCGAAAAGGAAAATGGATGAAAGCCCCAAAACACCAATTGCCGCCTCAATAAATCCAAAAACTTTGAAATGGTTCTTAATAATTCCCGATCTTTCAAGAAGTGTAAATAAAAGACTTCCCAATCCCAGGCCTGCTAAAAATGTCGTCAGCATGATTGAAAAAGCATAGACTGTTGTATGGAGTTTGAACACGAGAAGACGGCTCCATAAAACCTCAAAGGAAAGAGAAATAAAGCCAGACAGTCCAAATCCGACAATTAATAAACCAATAATTTTATAATTAACCTGCTCCGTCTTGATTAATTCCGGTTCTTTCCGGTATCCAATAGAATCTCCCTTGGAGTCAAAATGCATGCTCAGCAAGAAAAACAAAACGCCTAATAAGAGATTAACCAACGCTGCGATTTTTATAGTTTCATTTATTCCAAAAATTTCAAGAAATAAAAATCCTGTTAAGAAACATCCACTCATAGCACCCAGAGTATTTACCGCATATAACAAACCCACCTTTGTACCGATTTGTTCTTTCCGCCTCACAACAAATTTGCTTAAAAGTGGAAGAGTGCCTCCCATTAAAAAAGTGGGTATTAATAAGACTGCAAAGGAGAAGATTGTTTTAATAATTAACATTAATGCGGCCGGAGGATTAAAATTCTGGAACAGAATAGCATATAAACCATTCAACTCTTTTAAAAGGTATGGCATCAATAAAGCAATGCTGCCGACACCAAACTCCAGGAGGGAATAGATTTTTAATAATTTCTGCCTTTTATCAGTGAACCGCCCTATGAAATAACTCCCAAGAGCTAACCCCCCCATATATGCGGCAATCACTGCGCTAACAGCGTAAGTGGTATTCCCGAAAATTGAAGTAAACATGCGTGTCCAGGTTACTTCATAAACAAGGCCAGTCAGGCCCGAAACAAAAAACATAGATATTATGGTTAAACCCAATAAGCCCGACAGGAACGCCCCCTGCTTTTCAGGCTTCTCTTTAACTCGAGGAGAATCATCCTGTTTACGCTTTACTTTTTTCATAGATTTAAACTTTCCTGAACGTTAGTGCGTCTTATTAATTTCAATTTCAATAAGCAACAGATTAAAACCACATTCTTAATAAACGAAGAATATAATCTTTTCACAATAGACTGCATAAAATTAACAACTTTCACAGTAAACAGCCGCCACCAGATGTGGTAGCTTTTAAGAAGACACGTTAGTACAGACCTGCTTAGAATCGGGATGGTTTGAAAACCAATCAAAATTATTTAACAGTCTTTGCACTTTCTTCCAATTCACAAATCCACTTTGACTCAGGATATTTCTGAATAAAATATGCCTCCACCTTACCTGCATTAAGGACTTCGCCATTTATTAGTTTGATATTATCTAATTCATCATTGTTAAAAGCTTTAACCTGAGGAAGTCTTTTGTTGCTGAAATCAAGAGAAAAAAACGTGTTCTTAAGATTTATTATCCGTCCAGACGGCTGAATTGGAAAGTATGATCCTTTGAAAACAATATTCGTTTTGTACTGCCACATATAAGAATCCGATGTGTAAGAAAGGCGGTTCGTAATAGTGATGAGATTACCCCTTCCCACAGACAGCCGTACTCCTTTTAAAGCATATTTTCCTTTGGGCACATTTGAAATTAAAAAATAGCCTTGTTGGTCTGTGCTTGCCCAAAAACCGGTTCTCTTTCCTTCGTCTGTCATACCCATGACCGCGACATCAATATTTTTTTTATACACCTTCCTAAGGTCAGTGAATCCTCTGTCCTCAACAATCACTCTTCCAATAATGAGCATTGTCTCATTAGAAGTTGGGTCCTTCAATCCCTGTTGTCCGGCTGCGCAAGCAAGGAAAAAGGATATCATCAGGAAAAAATATCTCCCTTTCATAAAACCTCCAATTCATTTCTGTCCCGAAATATTTCTCGGGGTTTTTTTACGGCACTGTGGTAAAACAATGAAAAATGGTTCAAATTTATATTTATTACTGCCAGGAGTCCAGGCTCTTACAACTCCTTTCTTATCCTTGCTCGGACGCAAAATATTACCTTCTTTATCATAAAGCTCCGGATATAACTTTTGCCAGGTATACAGTATTTCTTCTGTGCTATCTTTTGCTTTTCCTATGGGATCAGCTACAGAATGATCGTGACTGTAATATATATTATATTTGTGCTCTATATCTATTTCGGGGTACTGAATAACTTTTAAGCCATTAGATACAATGAAAACATTATTCATTACTTTATTTTGGATGCCCTGTATGGCAAGTACCATATGCCATGATTTCTGCCAGGGCAAAACACGCAGCGAAGTGTTGTTTCGTATTGTGGAGTAATTCAGATCATCATCCGAAATAAACCACTTATAATCATCGGAAAAATTACTGTAAATTTCTATATAGTTATTACCGCGTGTATTATCCAATGCCTCCGGCTCAAGAAAACCTGCATTCTCAATTGAAATATTGTGGTGTATTTTTATATGATCAGCACCATAGCCAATATGCCCTGCACCCCACATAAAATGATCAATCTCGATAGCACCTCCATCAAACCCGCCTGATCCCCCGCCTTTGTAGTTTATAACATAATTATAGCTTATCTCATTATAAGAACCGCCAACAAATATTCCAATAGGCCCCCAATAGGGCAAACACATGCCTTTATTGCAATCATGAAAATAATTCTGATAGATTCTGTTGTATTGTCCCTGAGACTGCACACCGATGGGATAATCCTCAAACTCACAATATTGAACACTACAATGTTTTGAATCACGTGACAGATTTACGGCTCCCATGTCATACACATTTTCATGCCTGGACTTATTCTCTTCATAAGGATGAGATGCGCCGTCCACAAAGTGAAGGTTTTCTATTATGATGTATTCCCCTGACACTCTAATCACCGATCCATCCCAGGTATAATCCCAATTTGGATTGCTCAATATAGGGAAAGCCCCTTCCCCATATGAAGTAAATCTTATAGGATCCTGCTCCGTTCCTGATTCTGGAATCTTAAATCGTCCCAGCCACTTATCTCCTCGATTAAAATAAACAGTGTCTCCGGCCTTAAAACGGACAGCATCCAGACTGCTCAATGTTGCCCACGGGGATGATGGACTCGTCCCTGAATTTCTATCATCTCCGGAAGAAGAAATATAATAATTATTTGCGAATAAAGAAACCCATAGCAATATCATCAAAGCTGCTAACAGAGTAACGTTTTTGTTTCTCATATTACCACCTTCACATTTTACAGACCTATGCGTGAAAACAAAACCATAATCCCTCATCGGCCATATCCAGACAACGGACCTAAACCGGCATTGACAAATTAGGGATAGTCGTATTCAATACAAATTAATGATTTCCCGCTGCTTTAACACATCGAAATCCAATAGCTGATGAACGGTTAAATCCAGGATTTAACCACCAGAATTTCAATCGCTGCCTGTTGGTCACAACACCATTTTCCATGTACCACAGACTGGCAAATGATTGAAACCAACTGCCTCCACGAATATAAGAAAACCAGTGCCAACCATCATCTTGGAAACTATCAGTCATCTCCGCCACATTACCTGCCATATCCAGCACCCCAAAAGGACTCGCTCCTTTTGGATAAGAACCAACGGGTTTCGTACCATTCGAATTCACGTTGGCCTTTTTCGGATCCCATTTATCCCCCCATGGGAAAATGCGCCCGTCTGTACCCTGAGCAGCATATTGCCATTGTGCTTCAGTGGGTAATTTTTTACCTGCCCACTCTGCATATGCTTTGGCATCCCAGTAGTCTACATAAACAACTGGATAATTTTCTTTTCCTTTCGGAATTTTACCATTTTTCCAATGTTTAAGAAAATTCATCGGCCATTTTGGTTTGTAACCTGTAGCGTCCAAAAATTCTTTGTACTGTTTGTTCGTTACTTCATGAATGTCAATGTAAAAACTATCCAAATCTACAAAGGAATCTTCAACATAGGCGTCACCAATAGGCCCCTCTTTATAAGGTAGTAATTGTAGCCCCTCACGCCATCTATTGACCTGAATAAAATGAAATTTAGTTCCAGGCACAAGTACCATACCTTTCGGAGCATCCTGACTTTTTAAAGGGAGAATGCAGCAAAACAAAAAAATAATCAGAAGATTGCTATTAATAACCAACTTTGACCAGCGCAACATCCTTCACCTCCTTATTGTCATTGCGATATTGAATCATTACATACCCATCAGTACTTTTACTTTTTTTAACTGAATCTCTATTAAATGTCAGAGAATCGCTTGATTTAACTTCAAAAATCTTCTTGTCTTGCAATGTACTACCATCAAAACCAATAAGTTCAAGTGTACCTGCAAGGTCACCAGTTATTTTAGCAGTCCAAATTCCATTTTTCTTTGTCACATCAATTAGTTTAGGCATAGCCGCTATACATCCTGCGACATCGGGCATTTCTTGAGGTAAAAAAACATACTTTTTATTTTTCTCAATTCGAACTTCAACCGGTCGTATATTCCACACATCTACTAAATGCCAATTGTCTGGGATATTAATTTGGAAAATGCGTCCGATTATGCGAGTATCCAGCCATCGTGAAATATTTTTACGCTCAGGTACCAATAAAGTATAAATGTAAATTTCATCGTTAAAGAAACCGTTTATATAGAGATCCTTTTTCAAACTAGGTACCAAAGGCATAGATCGATCTCCTTCAAATACATAGGCGAAATTATGCATCGTTTCATTATATCTTTTAATTAATATTTTCTCGTCCCATGTTTGAACATTTATCTCACCAAACACATCATCCCATACCGCATAACCAGTGGCATTGAAAAACGCATTATATATCAGGTATTTCCTGTCTCGTTGCAGTCGTTCTGTTTTATAGATTTTATGTTCTGGTAATACGAAACGCAACAGATCAACGGTATTCATCGGCCATATTTGAAAATTTTCATTGTAATGAGATGTTGTAAATTGCAGCCCTTTAAATGAAGGTCTAAACTCAGAAAGAAACTGAGCACTCGGATTATATTTGTTTACTTCTTTTCTAAATGATTGATCTCCTCCACCCATTGTATCCAAGAATAGTCCATCTGCACCTACAGTCCCCAAATCCTCAGCTTGTCTCCTGTACATATTTTTTCGTTTCCGAATTTTATCCCAAGGATTAAATGGCAGATAAACCTTTGTTCCCATTGCATGTGCTGTATTTACAAACCTCTTCACACCATCAATTCCTCCTGGTAAATCCTGAAGAAGATCAAACTGATCTCTTGGATCCACACCAACACGGTTATAAGAATGCCAAAAAACAAACTGATCGAAACCGCCAAATTCATATTTAACTTTTTTCAGGTATTCACCAATAGTAAATTGGTTTTTAACAGGATTGTAAATGTTGTGATTATAGATAAAAGACCAGCAACCAAGAAACATATTCTTGAATTTTTCATTTCCTGGTCTCATATAATTTGTAAAATCAAAACGACTTCGAAAACGATTTTTAAACCAATAAAATCCCTTATGCCAGTCGCCCTCAAAAACACGAAGCACACCTTCAAAAATATTAATTCTGCCCCCTCTATTAATACCCATAGATTGAGACGGCCACATAGCTTCTTCGATTGAATTAAAGCGCCATTTAATATCTGATTTCTCCCTGTACAGAAAAACACCCAAATCTATCGCAGGAAATTCGACAATAGTCGGAATCATCGGATCGCTAGGTTCCGCCCTTGCCCCATTAAACATCATTCTAACTAATCCAGGATCAGATGGTCGTTCCCACTCGTATACAGGATGATACTTGTCCATCATTCTCTCTGTCACTTTGGTCAGCACATATCCTGATTGTGCTGGATACAAAACCCTTCTTTCTCCGCCTGGAATTGGAGACAAAAAAGGCAACCACGGCAGACCGGGAACAACGCCTGTCGGGACCAAATCATCAGTTTCGCGGTACAAATCATGAAAACCTTTTATCAGGCGATTTTCCAGCCATATTTTTGCCTCAATCTGTGAAAGTTCTCGAACTGTAAGTTTTATAAAAAGATGGAATGGATTTTCCAAATAATTGGAAAAGGCATGAATAAGCACATCAACTTTTTCTTTAGTTTTGGTAATTTTAGCATTTCGAATCCCAAAACCACAGTTATAAAGAGACCAATTATTTTCAATCCCAACAAGTGGCATGGGATAACCTGGCTGAATAAACTCAACATCCCTTGGTTTGTACTTAAATGATGTTATCGAAAGTTTCCAGTCTAAGCTTATATGAATATACAAACTATCATTTTCAATTATTATCTCATTTGGAATATTTTCACTTGGGATTGCTTGAACTTTCACTGTGGAAAAACAAGGGATTGCGAATATATTGAGTATAATGTTTAAAATCATAAAACAATTAAAGAGAATTAAAATATTCTTTCTTTTGGATCCCATTAGAATCTCCCTTTTTCAAAACATTATTTTGTATTCTATCACTACGATATTATTTAAGATATCAAACACCTGCAAATTTACAGAGTTCTTCTCTACGTGGCATAGATGGTTGTGCTCCTAATTTAGTTGCTGCAAAAGCCCCTGCCATATTTGCAAACTTAACAGCATCTTTTAGAGATTTACCATTTGACAACCCAAAAGCTAATGCACCGTTAAATGCATCTCCAGCCGCTGTGGTATCTACCGCATCAATTTTAATACTCGATATCATTCCCGAATGTACATCTGTGAGTAGAAAAGCCCCTTTTGCGCCCATGGTGATGATTACATTGGCTGCACCTTTTTTTCTTAACATTTCTGCAGCTTGTTTAGCGCTACTTTCATCTACGACTTTAATACCAGTTAAAATCTCAGCTTCAGTTTCATTGGGTGTCAATACATCAACCATTCGCAATAAATCTTCATCTAATGGAAATGCTGGAGCTGGATTTAATATGACCATAATTCCGAATTCTTTGCCTAAACGTGCGGAATACCTGTTCGTTTCAACAGGAGTTTCTAATTGTAAAAGCATCACATTATGATCTGCTATAACGCCCTTTGCTTTTTCAACATCTTTTACTGATAAATTCATATTGGCACCAGAAGCGACTCCTATAGCATTCTCCCCTTTTTTATCAACAAAAATAAAAGCGACTGCTGTAGGATATTCATTATCAGCCGTGATAAATTCTGTGTTTATTCCTTCATTTTGAAAATTTAAAATCGATTCTTTCCTATAATCATCATCACCCATGTTTGCAACAAATGTGACATTCCCTCCAAGTCGCGCAGCAGCAACAGCTTGATTTGCACCTTTAGCACCGTATGCTTTACTAAAGGTACCTCCCACAATAGTCTCACCTGGTTTGGGCAGTCTTTCAAGTTTAACTGTCAAATCAACACCTGCACTTCCTATAACAATAATTTTCGATTTATTCATTTTTAACATCCCCTTTTAAAAAATCAAAACTAAATAAATAACTCTGACCCATCAATTTATATATTTTTTTGTTTGTTCAACTAAAGGGAGTAAATTCTTATCAATTAAATCTTCACTCTTCCCTATCTTTGCATTAAATAGAAACCAATGTTCTATGTGAGTTGTTTTACTCTCTGGCAATATTTTCACAATAGGACCTAAAGTCTCTATTTCCAACATACTTTGATTAGTAAATGTCTCATTGTTACAGCTTCCAAAATCAGGATAAATTGCTCCAGTAACATAAGGAAAACGTTTTATGAAAACCTGGTCATTAAGACAATAAGCTGCCCATCCAAGAGTATTGCCTAATCCAATCTTAACTTGTCCGGTTGCTTTGGGATCCTGTTGTAATTGAATATATTTTTTACCCCATGTCCATCTTGGATCACTCATATCAGAGTAATGCCATAAAACCATTGGTCTCGCCGGACGCAGATATTCCGGATAGGGATACAGTGGCTCCTGAGGGAAAATTGCCCGACCATTTTCTGCCATTGTAGACATTGCCCAGGGTGCTGTCTCGATAGTCCAAAGATTTTTATTGATAAGAGTGTGTTCAACTTTAACATGAGTTCCTTTTGAGTCAAGTGTAATAGCTATTTCTTTGATAAAGCCGGTTGATTGTTCGACAGGCTGGATTAAAATCAATGTTTTACCATCCCAGATATATTTAATTGGTTCATTGTCTGGAGCATATGAACGTGGTTTAGATTCAGGTGCATGCCAAAGACGATGTCCACCATAAATACGCCACTCCTTACCACCTGTTTTGCCCATTTGATCTGCATACTCTTTAAATAAATTTTGCTCTCCAATGAAGCCATAACGTATTACACGGGGACCAACATCAGTCGTAACGATTAAATCAACTTTTTCATTACTCAATCTTATACAATTAGGCCAGCCTCCATAGTTAATTTTTTCCATTTTGATCTTTTGGGCTTGTATAGATTGAATGAATAAGAAAATAAATAAAAATGTTGTTAAACTTAACACTTTATTTTTCATTTAAAACCTCCTTTCAATATCTGTTTAAGACGAGAAGATAAAAATGACTCATATTTTTTTGTTCACCGTCTTTGTAAAATGGTCTTCATCAATACAGTCGTATAAGGGTTCCATGTGGACATATTAAAATATATCGTAGTTGTATTAGTATCCCCAGTAGCAAACATCCCATATTGGTAAGATCCATATTCAATCCCCCATTCATATTCCCTGCCCGGATCATGCACAGAATCCATCACAGCATACTCCCAACTCACATGCATGTAGTTACCTAATGCGTTATCCTTCCACGGATGGAAAATGATTGTTGTAGGGGACCAAGGACCCCATGGATAATCCGCGGTTCGCATATTGATTCCTCGCAGATAATCGGGTCTGTCTGGGAAAAAACAGGGGTAGAGCATTATCCATTTACGAATAAAACGATTGTATGTAACTGATATTGATGCCACACATGGTTGAAGAAAGAGCGGTTTAGCCTCTTGTTCTTGGCTGCTCCAGGTTGGTTCACCAGAATCAGTCAGACCTGCAAAATACCATATACTCGATGGGTCTTCAATCAGCTCTGCAGGTTGAAAAGCAAGAAAAACATTGCTCTGCGCTGGCTTTCCAGAGCCAAATAGAACCAATCCGACACCCGTCGAATCCGGAAAACCTTCCCATGATGATACTTCCACTTTTACGATTGAAACGTTGATGAAATGCCCATTTGGAAATGTTGATAAGTCGTATAAATAAGTAAAGGTATATCCGTCATCATCGGATACCGCCAAGACCGAACGTGAATACTCGTAACCAGGCCCTATACCATACTTATAATTATCTGTACTTACATAGATGTACATACGCCCCCCGATACTCACCCCTTCCAATAGCGCTTCAAAAGCCCCCAGACTTACACCAGGAATACTTACAGGTCTGAAATGTCCATTTTCATTTTGGATGAAATCCAATTGGAGACCATCCTCCGGAGTAGTATCATTCGTATAGGCTATAGCATCGTAAGCACCTATCCATGTTTCACCAAAAAGAATATACGTCAGACCTTTGTGTATAAATGGAACGCCGAGGTCTATCATATCTAGATTATACCTATTCCCTGTTTGATTGAGCGTCGGCTCTTGTCGTTCTCGATCCCAATCGCCTACGAGTTGACAAATTTTAGTAGCACGGGATATTACAAAGACATCCCGTGCATCACTAATTGGTGGTATATAATTTAAGTTTGAATTATCCACATCTAAAGATTGCACAGAGCAATTGCATAGAATAATCACAAATAAAACAACTATTGAATAACTCAAACTTTTTTGCAGTATCACTTTCTTCCAGTCAAGTCCAAATTTTTGTGTAAAATTCTTCCTTAGCATTGTTTTTTATTTACCCTGTTTTTTTAAACATACTTTGTTTCCTTTGATTCTTTTT
>Ga0190359_1000107_pt1 | contig 51796 bp, 45 predicted proteins | sample 48721823_MG_FD_161269 | JGI IMG/M metagenome (GOLD analysis project Ga0190359, IMG submission 161269) | Hydrothermal vent microbial mat bacterial communities from Southern Trench, Guaymas Basin, Mexico - 4872-18-2-3_MG | ecosystem: Environmental > Aquatic > Marine > Hydrothermal vents >...
AACCCTCCTCAACACCTTATCTATCAATCGCAGGTTATCATTTGCGGCCACCAGCCGTTTTGATGTGTTGTAACATTTTCGATGCAAAACTGACAAGCATCTATCAGGGGGACCAGGGATTTGTGCAAATTTTCCCAAGCATGTGAATCACTTAATAAAAACCACAACATGGAAATCCTTTGAGAAATTTTTCCCTTGACAATTTAATAGGTTAGCCTTTATAAACCACACTACTCAAATTTACCATTCTGTCATTTTTTGACCAATGTTTTAATTAGATTGAGGCGACTATGAACACGAAAAGTTCTCCAGTAGGGTCTGTATGCGTAATAGGTGGTGGAATTGCAGGGATGCAGTCTGCCCTGGATTTGGCCGACGCAGGATACTTCGTCTATCTCATAGAAAAAACACCTGCTATCGGCGGAGTTATGGCCCAGCTTGACAAGACCTTTCCAACCAATGACTGTGCGATGTGAATTCTCTCACCCAAACTGGTCGAGGTCGGCCGGCACCTTAACATAGAGCTCTTAACCCTTTCCGAGGTCGTAGCTGTCAGTGGCGAAGCTGGCAATTTCCAGGTGGAGGTGCTCAAACATCCCAGATTTGTGGACATGGACAAGTGCATCGCCTGTGGAACATGCGCTGAAAAATGCCCCAGGAAGGTAGACGATGAATACAACGAAGGACTCGCCAAAAGAAAGGCCGCTTACGTACCTTATGCCCAGGCTGTCCCTCTCAAGTTCGCCATAGACAAGGACAATTGCATATATTTCCAAAAGGGTAAATGCCGGGCGTGTGAGAAGTTCTGCCCTGCTGGCGCAATTAATTTTGAAGAAAAAGAAGAACGCCTGACCCTCAATGTGGGTGCACTCATTGTTGCCCCTGGTTTTGAAGAATTTGATCCTGTCCAATATGACACATACAATTACACCTCTTTTGCCAATGTGGTAACAAGCACGGAGTTCGAGAGGATCCTCAGTTCCACTGGCCCTTACCAGGGGCATCTGGCCAGGCCCTCTGATAACAAGGCGCCTCAAAAGATTGCATGGCTCCAGTGTGTGGGCTCCAGGGATGTTAACAGGTGCGATAATCCCTATTGTTCCTCGGTGTGCTGTATGTACGCTGTAAAGGAGGCCGTCATAGCCAAAGAGCACTCGGATGTGGAACTCGATACTGCCGTCTTTTTCATGGACATGCGGACATACGGCAAGGACTTTGAGAAATATTACAATAGGGCAAAAGACGAACAGGGAGTCCGATTTATAAGGTCCCGGATTCATTCCATAGAGGAAGACCCTGAAACCAAGGACCTGATCTTGCAGTACGTTGATGAAAAAGGCCTTCTGCAAACAGAGATATTTGACCTAGTGGTGCTCTCAGTTGGCCTCACCACGCCAAAATCGCTCATAGATCTGTCAGAAAAAATAGGTATAGAGCTTGACGAGGATAACTTTGCCCAGACCATTTGTTTCAGGCCGGTGGAAACCTCTAAGCCTGGTGTATACGTATGTGGAGCATTTCAAGAGCCAAAGGATATCCCATATTCAGTTATGGAGGCAAGTGCTGCGGCCTGCGAGGCAAAGGCCACCCTGGCTGAGGCACGAGGAACCCTTGTAAAAGAAAAGACATATCCGCCCGAAAGAGATGTCTCTAGTGAGCCCGCTCGCATAGGGGTTTTCGTGTGCAATTGTGGCACAAATATAGGTGGAATCGTTAATGTGCCGGAAGTAGCCGAATATGCCAGGACATTGCCTGGCGTAGTATATGTGGAAGAAAACCTCTTCACCTGTTCGCAGGACACCCAGGACAAGATGAAAGAGGTGATCCAGCGTGAGAATCTAAACCGGGTAGTTGTTGCTGCCTGCACCCCCCGCACCCATGAACCGTTATTCCAGGAAACCCTGCGTGATGCCGGGCTAAACAAGTATCTGTTTGAGATGGCTAACATTCGAAACCAATGTTCATGGGTACACAGCAAGGAAAAGGAAGCTGCCACCACAAAAGCAAAGGACCTGGTGCGCATGGCTGTAGCCCGGGCCCAGCTCATAAGGCCACTGCCTCAGCCAACAATATCGGTCGAGCCAAAGGCACTAATCATTGGTGGCGGTATAAGTGGTATGGCCGCTGCCCTGGGGTTGGCTGAACAGGGATTTAAGGCCTATATCGTGGAGCAAAGCGAGCAGTTGGGTGGCAATGCCCTGATGCTCGCTGAGACCTGGCGTGGAGATCAAGTGGCAGCGCAGTTAGGCGAAATGATAATGCAGGTGAAGGAGCACCCCCTTATTGAAGTATTCACCGGCGCCACAATAAAGGAATCGTCAGGATTTATTGGGAACTTCAAGACTGTCATTACACAAGACGGCAAGGATTCTGAGGTCGAACATGGTGCTGTAATAATTGCCGTGGGCGCCGAGGAGTATAAGCCCAATGAGTACCTCTACGGCCAGGACCAAAGGGTTATGACCCACCTCGAGTTTGACTCGGCTTTTAAGCAAACAGATGAGCGGATCAAGGGCGCAAAAACAGCCGTCTTCATACAGTGCGTAGGTTCCAGGATACCGGAAAGGCCATATTGTTCCAAGGTCTGCTGCACCCATAGCATACGCTCTGCCCTTGCACTGAAAGAGATGAACCCGGACATGGATGTCTTTGTTCTTTACAGGGATATTCGGACCTATGGCCAACGTGAAAAGATTTACCGCAAGGCACGGAGCAAAGGAATAGTCTTTATAAGGTATGACCTGGATAACAAGCCTCAGGTTTTACAGGAAGGCGAAGGCATTTCCATCGAGTGCCTGGACCCAATACTGGATCGGAAAATCAAGATTCAAGCAGACCTTCTTGTCCTGGCATCTGCCATAGTACCACGCAACAATGAGCACATCGCCCAGTTATTTAAGCTGTCGCTCAATGAGGATGGATTTTTCATGGAGGCCCACGCCAAATTAAGGCCAGTGGATTTTGCAACAGACGGAATCTTCCTTGCTGGCATGGCCCATTACCCAAAGCCTATCGAGGAAAGCATCGCCCAGGCAAAGGCAGCCGCTTCAAGGGCATCCGTAGCGCTGGCAAAGGATCAGATTACCGTGGAAGGTGTGGTCTCTCACGTTAACGAGGTTATGTGCAGGGGATGCGGCAAATGCGTGGAGGCCTGCCCATTTGGTGCAGTCAACCTTGTTGAAAGAGAAGATGGTAAAACAGTCGCCAGGGTTCAAGAGGCACTGTGTAAGGGCTGTGGGGCCTGTGCTGTGGTATGCCCCACCGGTGCTGCCACAGTATTTCACTTTGAAGATGCGGAAGTCCTCACCATGGTAGAGGCCGCACTTAAAGGCTAATAGGAGTCTTAGATTATGTCAGAGGAATTTGACCCAAAAATTGTTGTGTTCGCATGTAACTGGTGTGCTTATTCGGCCGCAGATTTGGCCGGCGTTAGTCGACTCCAGTACCCCCCAAACCTCAGGATTATCCGTGTGATGTGCTCCGGGAGGGTAAACCCCAACTTCATATTAAAGGCCTTTGAAGGCGGGGCTGACGGCGTTATGGTGGCTGGCTGACACATCGGTGACTGCCATTACCTGGATGGTAATGTAAAGGCAGAAGGTATGTTCAAAATGGCCAAAGAGCTTGTGGGCATACTGGGTATAAATCAAGACAGGCTCAGGCTGGAATGGGTCTCCTCTGCCGAAGGCGCGAGATTCGCTGAGCTGGCCACCGAATTTACGGAACAAATAAAAAAACTTGGTCCTTCTAGACTGAAACAGGCGGCCTGAGAAGGCCTGTCCATCACTTTGAGGCGAGGTTATGGCTGAAATAGCAGAATTAATTCAAATGACTAATACCCACTTTTGTCTTGACTGTGGCGTGTGCACTGGCAGTTGCCCTGTGGCGAGGGTTTTCTCGGATTTTTCGCCCAGACAAATTATCGAGAAATGTCTGTATGGAATTGAAGATCTTTCAGATGAAAACATCTGGAATTGCCTGACCTGTGCACAATGCAGTGTCCGGTGCCCAGCCAACATTAACTTTCCTGAATTCATTCGCCTAATGCGGGATGAAGCTTACAGTAAGGGCTACAGTGGCACCCTTACCCACAACGGAATGCTCCATACCATTTGGTCGCTTCAGACCAAAGGGATCACCCAGAACAGGACCTTCTGGATAGGGGACGGGAAAACAAGTGAAAAGGGTGACGTATTTTACTTTGTAGGCTGCAGACCTTACTTTGATGTAATCTTTAGGGACATAAATGCAGGATCCATTGAAAACTGCAAAAATATCCTGAAGATACTGAACGCCTCGGGAATTGAGCCGGTGGTGAGCAACGATGAAAGATGTTGTGGTCATGATGCCCTGTGGAATGGAGATGAAGAAACATTTAAGAAGTTGGCGGAAATCAACATCGAAATAATAAAGGCATCAGGGGCCAAGAAGGTGGTGTTCAACTGTCCGGAAGGGTACCTTACCTTCAGGGACTTTTATCCAAGGTATTTTGGCGACCTTGGGTTTGAACCTGTACATATCATTGACTTTTTGACCGAGAAAATTGCCGATGGGGCCTTGGAGCTATCAGAGTTCCCTGAAGTGGTGACTTATCACGATCCGTGCCGACTAGGGAGGCTGTCAGGAATATTTGATCCGCCGAGAGAACTCATTAAATCCATACCTGGCATTGAACTAAGGGAAATGCCTAGGTCCCGAGAAAATAGTGTGTGCTGTGGCACCAGCGGATGGATAAATTGCTCAAATTGTTCCAAGGAGATTCAGGTGCAGCGGCTGTCCGAGGCCTCTGCAACGGGTGCGTCCACCCTGGTTACAGCATGCCCCAAATGTCAAATCCATTTCAGGTGTGCAAAGTCGGCTTTTGATCTTGATATTGAGATAGTAGATCTCTATGACCTTATCTCCGAGCACCTAAAGTGATTAACACTATATTCTTGAGTGCGATTCAGCACCAAGGTCTGGAGGGTTAGAACCGTGAGTAACGAAGTATTAATAATAGGCGGAGGCATCGCAGGCATCCAGTCCTCGCTGGATCTGGCAGATATGGGCATCAAGGTCCACTTAGTGGAAAAATTGCCAAGCATCGGTGGAAAGATGGCCCAGCTTGACAAGACCTTTCCCACCAACGACTGTGCCATCTGAATACTTTCGCCCAAGATGCTGGATGTCGGTCGACATCCCAACATTAATCTGATGGCCTACAGCGAAGTGCAAAAGGTAGAGGGCAGCATCGGGGCCTTTAAGGTGACGGTGCGCAAAAAGGCCCGTTATGTGGAAGAGGACAAGTGTACTGGTTGTGGCGCATGCGAAGAAAAGTGCCCAACGGTGGTTCCCGATGCCTTCAATGAAGAACTAGGAACCAGAAAGGCCATATATGCCTATTTTGCCCAGGGCATTCCCTCCACCAGGACCATTGATCCAGACCATTGCAGGCAGTTAAACGGCAAGAAATGCGGGATATGTAAAAAAACGTGTCAGGCTGATGCAATCAATTTTGACCAAAAGGACCAAATTGTTGAGCTTGACGTGGCAGCCATTATTGTAGCAGCAGGCTATGACGTATTTGATCCTTCCCGCATCCCTGAATACAGGTACAGGGAAATTGCAAACGTGGTTACGGCCATTGAATTCGAAAGGTTGCTTAGCGCAAGTGGCCCTACCGATGGACATGTCTATAGGCCCTCAGACATTGCCGCAAGGGCAAAGATCGAACAACTAGAAAAGACTCTCAACAAGACAACCAAGGCTCTCAAGAGATATGAAGAAAAGTTTGGAGAGGCTAGCGAGGATTTTTACAAGAAGTTTCAAAATGGCCAGTTCTCGGATGATGAGGAAAGAAAGAAGTGGGCCTCAAGATATGAGGAATATTTGGGAATAAGTGGGCCCTTGCAAGAATTGAAGAAACAGGCTGAGGGGTTTTCCTCAGCCAAAAGGCTTGCCTTCATCCAATGTGTAGGCTCCCGGGATTTTCGTTTTTATCCATTTTGTTCGGGTTACTGCTGCATGCATTCCATTAAAGAGGCCATCATCGCGCACGAGCATGAGCCTGAGACCACCTCGGCCATTTTTGGAATGGATATTAGGGCAGTTGGCAAGGGCTTTGAGGAGTATAAAATCCGGGGTGGAAATCAGTCTGGTATTACGTATGTGCGAGGCAGGGTTGCTGAAATAATGGAGGGCACAAACCATAATCCCATCGTGATTTATGAAGATACGAGGGAGCGCAAGGTAAAAAGCCAAGAATTTGACATGGTAATACTGGCCACTGCCTGTGCGCCAACAAAGGGCCTGCCAGACCTTGCCAAGGTCCTGGGTATAGAACTGGATGATTATGGATTTGTCAAGACCAACCCCGTGTCTCCTGTGGACACCACAGTGCCGGGGATATATGTATGCGGGTGTGCCGAATCGCCCATGGATGTGCCTGAGTCTGTTGCCCAGGCCTCGAGCGCCGCAGAACGGGCAGCAGAAGTTATATCTTTACAATCTTTAAATAAGGAGAGCGCCGTTGCCTGAGAAAAAGGATGAAGAACTCAGAATAGGTGTATTTATTTGCCATTGTGGCTCAAATATCGCTGGGTATCTAGACATGGAGGCACTGGAGGAATTCACAAAGGCCCTGCCTCATGTCGTTTTTGTACAGCGCAATCTATATACCTGTTCAGAGGGCGGAATAAACGAGATTAAGAAAGGCATAGTTGAACAGAATCTGAACCGCGTTGTGGTGGCATCGTGCACACCAAGGACCCATGAACCGCTATTCAGGAATTCGTGTGCCGAGGTCGGCCTGAATCCTTATCTGTTCGAGATGGTAAACATCCGCGACCAGTGTTCCTGGGTCCATATGCAGGAAAAGGAGGATGCCACAGAAAAGGCCAAGGACCTTATCCGTATGGGGGTCGCAAAGGCGGCCTTACTGCAACCCCAGGAACCCATAATGTCAGAGGTAACCACCAGGGCTCTTGTGCTAGGAGGTGGCATCGCTGGCATGACTGCGGCGCTGGCACTTGCTGACCGTGGCTACGAGGTTGTCATTGTGGAAAAGCAGGACAGGCTTGGTGGCATGATGAACAATATCAACAAGCTTGGCCCTTCTATGATAAATGCCGACGAACTGGTGTCCCAAAAAATAAAGGCCATTGATGAGCATCCCAAAATAACGGTATTTACCAACTCTGAGCTGGCCGCTGTCAAGGGATTCATAGGCAAGTACAAGGTGGACGTGAAAACGGGCACTGGAACCAAAAATATTGACATAGGTGTGATTCTGGTTGCAACCGGAGCAAGCGTATTTACCCCAAAAGGACTGTATGGCTACGATGGCAAGCACGTAATCACCCAGCTTGAGCTCGAAGAAATGATGAAGAAGGGCCTTGATCCTTCTATCAAGAACGTCGTTATGATCCAGTGTGTGGGGTCAAGAAATGAGGACAGGCCTTATTGCTCCCGCATATGTTGCCAGGTAGCGGTGAAAAATGCCATCCTTATTAGGGATCAGAACCCGGAGGCCCGAGTAAGCATACTGTACCGAGACATGCAGATGTACGGCGTGGAAAACGAGGAAATGCTCCGGACCTCGAAGGCCCGCGGGGTCCGGTATATCAATTACTCACCAGAGAACCCACCAAAGGTGGAAGAAGAGAAGGTGCAGGTCTATCACCCGCTGCTGGGTGAAGAGCTTGAACTTCCTGCGGACCTGGTGGTACTGGCAACGCCCCTGGTGGCCCGAGAAGATACTCACGATTTGTCGCAGCTTCTCAGAGTGTCCATTGATGAAAACGGGTTTTACCTTGAGGCACACGTAAAGCTCAGACCTTTGGATTTTGCCACAGATGGAATATTCCTTTGCGGAAGTGCCAGGTACCCTGCCAATGTGCGGGAGGTGGTTGCCCAGGCCCTCGGCGCTGCATCCAGGGCCTCCATACCCTTGAGCAAGGGGTCTGTTGTGGTGGAGCCGATTATCTCCGTATTGGCCAACGAGGACGCATGTCGGGGCTGTGGCCTCTGCGCGGCCCTTTGCCCCTATGGCGCACTGGAAATCAGAGAAACTGAAAAGGGGAGAAAGGTCCATGTTATTGATGTTGCCTGCAAGGGATGTGGGGTATGCGCTGCTACATGTTATCAGCATGCACTGACCATCAATTCTTACACGGATGATCAAGTAACAGCCCAGATTGAAGCCTTTCTGGGCGGATGAAGTGAGGAGGTCTTCCATTGAGCGAGTTTGTACCAAAAATACTGACCTTTTGTTGTACATGGTGAGGATACTCTGCCGCTGACCTGGCTGGAGTTTCCAGACTGCAATATACACCTGAGGTAAAGATTGTCCGCATAATGTGCACGGGCCGGATAGATCCGGTGTGGGTTGCAAGGGCGTTGAAAAGGGGCCTCGACGGCTTCCTCATTGTAGGGTGCTATTTCGGCGACTGCCATTACATAAGCGGAAACGTGCAGGCCAAGGCCAAAATGGACATGACCCGAAGGCTTCTGGAGCATATCGGAGTAAATGGCAAGCGGCTTTCTTTCCAACAGTGTTCTTCGGGTGAAGGAGCAAGATTCGCTGAACTGGTTAACGAATTTGACCAACAGATCCGAGAAATCGGGCCTATCGGCGAGGGTGGCGATCAGCTCGGAAAACCAGAGATATTTGAAAAACTCCAGATAGCTGAGGCCGTACTGGGCGGAGAGAAAATGAGATGGGTAATTGGCAAGAGGACGCCTTTTATGGAATCGGGAAACATGTATGGCGAGATCTTTACCGAGCACGAGTTTCGCCGGGCTATTGATATGATTATAGTGGAAGAAACCGAGACCCAGGCGATCCTCCATAGCCTCAACAAGGGTGCGAAATCCGTAGAGCAACTCTCCCAAGAATTGGAAATACCCTCCGAAAGGGTATTTAGGTATATAAGGGCCCTTAAAAGAAAGGGCTTTGTGGAAATGGGCCAGATAATAGAACGTAACCCAATTTATCAACTTGCGTCACAAGAGGTGTGATCTGGTGGAAAACAAAAAAACTCTAGTGGTAGGAGCTGGGCCTGCTGGGGTAAGGCTCGCCCTTGAGAGGGCAGAGGCTGGGGAGCAGGTTACGCTGGTAGAAAAATTCCCCTCCCTAGGTGCCGAAAGAATACCCAGGAACAGGCTTATCAACGCTGAGCAGGCCTTTGATAGCCCTGACCTCGAAAAGGTTAGGGATCACAAGAACATAACCATATTTCCATACAGTGAAGTCAAGAGAGTTACTAAAGAAAACGGGAAAATCAAGGCCAGGGTAATCAAGCACAGCCTGAGGGTTGACAATACCAAGTGTAATGACTGTAAGGCGTGCATTCGGGTGTGCCCAGTAAACATGTTCGATGATTTTAACGAGGGACTGGGCTTCCGCACTGCCGTGGACTATTTCAATCCTATCAACGCCGAATACAATATCTTCAAAGAGGACATGCCCGTATGCCAAAGAACCTGTCCCGTGAATTTGGATATACGTGGCTATGTGGGCCTGATCGCAGATGGCAAGTATGCTGAATCCTTGGCTCGTATCCGTGAGCGCTTGCCTTTTCCCGCAAGTATCGGCAGGGTATGTCCACACCCTTGCGAGACCGCTTGTAACAGGCAGTACCTGGATGAACCCATAAGCATCTGTTTCCTCAAAAGATTCGTGGCAGATGTAGAGATTGAAGCGGGCATTGAGCCCACTTACGAAACAGCGGAAAAGAAGTATCCGGAAAAGATCGCCATTATTGGTGCTGGTCCCAGCGGACTGACCTGTGCCCATGATCTGGCCAAAATGGGATACGAGAACATAAAGGTCTTTGAGGCCTTACCTGTGCCTGGTGGCTATCTATGGGTTGGGATTCCTGAATATCGCCTCCCCAAGAAAATTCTGCAAAGAGAAGTGGATTTGATTGCAAAGATGGGCGTAGAAATCCAGTACAATGTGCGCATTGGCAAGGATATCTCTTTCGAGGAACTTAGAAACCAGTATGATGCCATCTTTATCGGGGCCGGTTGCCATCGTGGACTCAAGTTGAGAGTGCCAGGCGAGGACGAGTACGAAGGCATCATCGACTGCGTTACGTTCCTGAGGGAACAGGCCCTTGGAATCCGCAAGGAGGGCAAAGGTAAGCTCATAGTAATTGGCGGGGGAAATGCGGCTATTGATTCCGCCAGGGTCGGTTGGCGAATGGGCTACGACGAGGTTTACATATTATACAGAAGAACACGAAAGGAAATGCCCGCCAACCCGTGGGAGGTGGATGCTGCGGAGCACGAGGGAGTGAAGCTCCAATATCTTGCTGCTCCAGTGGAAATTCTTGGAGAAAACGGCAAGGTGGTGGGTATGAAGTGTATAAAGATGGAACTTGGAGAGCCCGACGCATCTGGTCGAAGGAGGCCAGTACCCATTGAAGGCTCTGAATATGTCATCGAGGCTGAAACCATTGTTCCTGCCATCAGCCAGGGAACAGATTTGTCCTTCTTGCCAGAAGAGCACGATTTCAAGTTAACCCGTTGGAATACTTTTGATATTGATGAGGAGACGGGGGCCACAAATATACCCGGTGTGTTTGCAGGAGGCGACGTGGTATCGGGCCCGAATATCGCCATAAGGGCAATCGCAGGGGGAAAGCGCGCAGCACTTGGTATTCATGAATATCTGAGGAGCAAGTAAATGATTTACGAGAAACACGGACGCTATATCATACCATTTGATGATGTGCCTTCACAGCGGGCAGTAATGCCCGAGATATCGGTCGAGGAACGCAAGGGCAACTTTGTTGAGGTAGAGACTGGTTTCCCTGAAGAAATGGCCGTAAACGAGGCCAAGAGGTGTCTTGGTTGCAGAAGATGCCTGGGGTGTGCCCTTTGCTGGGCGGAGTGTAAGCCCGAGGCAATTGATTTTAGTATGCCCGATGAGACCCTTGATCTTGAATTTGACGAGGTCATAATCACACCGGCTCAGGACAATACTTTCGAAAGGCTTGACAAAGCCCTAGGTTATGGAATCTATCCGCATGTTATTACTGACCTGCAGTTTGAAAGGATGCTCTCCCCAACGGGTCCAACTGACGGCTTGGTTATGTCGCCGCTCAACGGCCAGATCCCCTCAAGGCTAGCAATAATTCAGGGGCATCCAGAAGAAGATGAAAATCACCTTTTGCCCTCCCTGATACTGGGCGTAAACGAATCCATCCTGGCATTGCATAAGACAGAGGAGCTGGAGGTGACGCTCGTGTCACCCTTTTCCGATACCTTTGAAAAGGACTACCTTCCTGAGGCCAAAAAGGTAAAAGGCCTGGAGCTAGTAAACGGGAAGCCCCTTAGCGTAAAGCAAGAGACAGACGGCCTAGGACTTCTCCTCACTTACACAGGGACCGATGGAGAGAAACAGCAAGAATTCGATATGATCGTGGTGCTGACAAAGCCGAAATTATCCTCTGACATATCGAATCTCAGTAAAAAATTGAACCAGGAGGTGGTCTCTGCATAGGGGTGAGGCTTATGGCCTTTCCCCCGCTTGTCCAATCCAGGAGCCCTTAAAACGTTTAACCATGGCCACTGCATCCTGGCCGCCGGTATAAAAATCCGGCTTTTCCTCTATTATCACAAAACCGAACTTTTCGAATACCCTGCGCGCTCGTGCGTTTTGCTTTGCTGTATGGAGCCAGACTTCTCCAAGGCCTATTTTTCCCGCAAGTTCAAGGATCTTTCTTAAAAGCACGGTTCCTGCGCCGCGGCCTTGCCATGGTGGGTCCACTGCAATGGCCAACAACTCGGCCGTATATGATCCCTTGTCAGAGAGACGGGCAGGGCCCAGCATCGCAAATCCGACACGAACCGCTTTGTAAAGGGCGACCAGGGTCCATACCATGTCAGTCTCAAGCCATTCCGGAATGATCCTGTGGTAAGCCCCGTATTGCTTGAAAACCCTATCCGATAATTGGGCCAGAAATTCTGCATCAGCCTTTGTTGCCGATCTGATCACAAGACAGTGGGCAAGTAACTTCCTGGGTGCAGGAACATTGCCTGCGGGCCAGGAGCCTCCTGCAAACCTGGGAAAGGTGTCCCTCAAATTGAGGGCCTTAGCTTCTCTCAGGCGCTTCAGCCTTTTGACCTCTCCGTACTTGCCAAACCTTCCCCTGTTTCCCATCTTTATACCCAAACTAGCAATTGCGTAAGAACTGCCTTTAATTGCTTATCACTGACCGTCCTTCCCGTGCCCCGGTTCTCAGGAGACCAGATTTTTCCAATACTCGCCCTGGACCTTCACCACCTGAGCGACAACGTCCAGGAGGCGGCTCTGGTTTCCTTTTTGGACGACCTCAGTGGGATCAGTTTGCCTCAGGTTCATCATTTCTTCGAGCACTGCCTTTCCACATTCCCTCAATCCCTGCATATTATATCCCCCTTCAAGGGTGGCAACTACCCTGCCATTACATACCTCCTCAGCCACATCCAGAAGGCAACGGGTCATGGCCGCAAACCCCGTCGCAGTAACATTCATTCCTCCCAATGGGTCATTGGCGTAAATATCGAAGCCTGCAGATACCATGATCAGGTCCGGTCGGTATTCCCTTGCAATGGGCTTCAATATCTTCTCAAATATTCCCACATATTCTACATCACCGTTTCCAACAGACAAGGGGACGTTCACCGTGTAACCTTTCGCCTCTCCTGTGCCTACCTCTCGGAGCGATCCACTACCTGGGTAATAGGGATACTGATGCGTGGAAAAGTATAGGACCGTGGAATCGTCTTCAAAGCTGTGCTGGGTTCCATTTCCATGATGAAGATCCCAGTCTGCTATTAGTACCTTTTTAGCCCCCAGGCTCTTTTGGGCATACCTCGCACCGATCGCCACATTGTTAAACAGGCAAAAACCCATGGCCCGGGCCCTTTCAGCATGATGGCCAGGAGGCCTTACAACTGCAAAGGCATTGTCAAGTTCCCCTTCCATTACCATGGAAACGGCCTTGCACAGACCCCCTGCAGCGAGCAAGGCTGCCTCGTAAGATCCAGGAGAGGTTGATGTATCCGGATCAAGGGGGGTGTATTCCTTGCCCGCAGTAGAAGCTACCATGTTGATGTAGGACCTGTCGTGTATCCAAAGCAATGCCTCCTCTTCTGCGAGAATCGGATCTACTTGGACGTATTTCCCCTTGAGTTCTTGATCTATCATGGAGTAGAGCACATCAAGGCGTCGGGGGCTCTCAGGATGGTACGCCCCCGGGTCATGCTTTAGGTACCGGCCATCCCTTACAATGCCTGTCTTTTTCATCGTACTTCCTCCTTGTTCGCGAGCCCCTATGGACCCGTTAAATCATTTTCCCTCTCAACGGCCCTCATTTAATTAACCCTTTCTTACCAGAAAAGACCTATCAAAGAAAGACCATTCAAATGCTAGGACTTGATTCGGGCCGCGCCCATGCTTAAAATTGCTCATGTAAAGGTAATTGCTTTACCTTACGCCTAATGCCTTACGGCCTGAACCTGTTGTAAAGGATCCTGCGGGATGGACGTCAATATACAATATCGCAGTTGAGGCCTTTAGTCTTCCCCAATCCGGAGGAAATTCTTGCATGTTTTTTTTCATTGGCGGTGTTCAGCCTAAAACAGTGACGCTTGATGAGACTCCACGGATGTGCCCTGCTTGCGGCCTTTATCAGGCAAGGCTAAGAAGGGTGGACCACTATCTTTCCCTTTTTTTTATCCCCCTTTTCCCCGTAAAAAGGGGGAGACCCTTCCTGAAATGCCAGAGCTGTGGGGCCATTTCAGATGAATCCGGCCAAACCCTTTACGCAGCAGAAAAGCCTGGCACCAAGTGTCCATATTGTGGTAGAGAGATTGAATCCTCATTTAGATTCTGTCCATATTGCGGAAGGACCCTCTAAACTTATGTTTTGGGGCGGCGTGTCGGATCCATAAGCCCATTTATGGCAGCGAGAAAATGCGACAAGGAGACACCTTATGGGATAAACGTTTCGTCCTCATTAACCTCACCCTTTTCTTGATATTCTCAAATATCTCATTTTTTTATCTCTACCCTCTAGCCCTCACGCAAATGGGGTGCCAGCACTTCCTAATAGGGCTTGTGGTGGGAATCTTTTCTGCGGTAACAGTCCTCTCTAGGCCTTTCATGGGAAAACTTGCTGCCAGGCATGGCGAACCTAGACTCATCATTTTTGGAATAACTGCGATACTGGTGGCTTCCTTCAGTTACATCTTTGAACATGCCGTAGACATCTCTGTTATGATTACACGCGCGGTCCATGGAATAGGCTTCTCTGCCTTCATTGCGGGAAGCTTTTCACTGATAGCCAAGGCCTTTCCTGCCACAAAAAGGGCACAGGCCTATGGTGTGGTGGGGGCAGCCCTCATGGGAGCCGCAGCCCTTTGTCCTCCACTAGGCGAAATCCTCATCAGCAAGAAGGGCTTCGAAGGCCTTTATGCCGTGGCCTGTATAGCAGCGGCCTGCGCCTTGATTCTCATGGCCATGTTTTCCAAGCACATTTCCCTGCCTGTATCCAAGGGTGTACGAACTCCCGTACATTACACCAAGATTATTAGGGACCACTCCCTTGCCTGGGTACTTCTTTCCACCCTTATATTTGCCCATTGTCAATCAACAGTGCTCAACTTTGTGGCCCTGCTGGCAAGATCAAAAGGGGTGCTGAGCGGCCCATTCTTCCTCATAACCTTCTCGGTGGCCATATTTTTCCTAATGGGATTCGCCAGAAAGATCGATCGATTTGGAAAAAGACGTTTCCTGCGCCTTTGCTATCCCCTTCTCATTGCAGGACTGTTTACCCTTCCAGGGAGCATGGGCACAGAATTGTCCTTTGCACCTGCCCTTTTATTTGGTTCTGCCATGGGATTTCTGTTCCCTGCACACAATGCACTAGCAGCAGATCATGGTGGGATGACGGAAAAGCCCGGGGTGATGTCACTGTTTACTGCGGTCTATGATACCGGCTTCGTAACGGGGGCGGTTGTGTCCGGATGGATTTCCCAACAGATCGGACTTGCACATCTCTTTCTTATGACAGGATCAGTGGCTATGGCCGGATTCGGGATTGCGCTTTTTTCTCCGATAAAAAGAGATTAGGAACTTGAGAAATTGCACGGGCATCGTTGACCAGAAGGGACGTTTCTTTTATAATCGTGGCGTGTCTTGCGCGCACGTGATCGCATCACTGAAGGATCAGCCTTTTAGTAGTAAACCCCGTGTGAAAAAGCGGAAATATATATCTTTGACCCCATGCTTCCGCACGGGGATTTTCTAACGGGGTAAATCACAAGGTCTGAAGAAATTATGGCAGACATGGAAGGGGGCATTAAAGATGGATAAAAAGGTTACAGTAGTTGGCGCAGGAAATGTCGGAGCTACGGCGGCCATGAGATTGGCAGAGAAGGAACTGGCGGATGTTGTCCTGATTGACATCCTGGAAGGGGTACCTGCCGGGAAGGCCCTGGATTTGGCAGAAGCAGCACCCATAGAGAAACACGACTCAAAGATCCTGGGCGTTACCAACGACTATACCCAGGCCAGGGATTCAGACATTGTGATAATTACTGCTGGCGTCCCGAGGCGGCCGGGAATGAGCAGGGACGACCTCCTGTCCACCAACATGGGTATTATAAGAGATGTCACAAGGGAAGTGGCTTCCGTAGCCCCTAACTCCATATTGATCATTGTTAGTAACCCCTTGGATGCCATGTGCTACGTTGCGCTAAAGACAAGTGGATTTCCCAAGAATCGAGTCATGGGCATGGCAGGGGTACTGGACTCTGCCCGCTTTAGGGCATTTATTGCTATGGAGTTGAATGTATCCGTTGAGAATACCCATGCCTTTGTTCTTGGCGGCCATGGTGATACCATGGTCCCGCTGCCCAGGTATTCCACTGTGGCAGGTATTCCCATAACCGAGCTACTTTCACCCGAAAGAATTGACGCCCTTGTGGAAAGAACTAGAAACGGTGGGGCGGAAATCGTTGGTTTGCTCAAGACCGGGAGCGCCTATTATGCCCCGGCTTCTGCCGCCGTGGAAATGGCCGAAGCCATACTGAAAGACAAGAAAAAGATTCTTCCATGTGCAGCATATCTTGAAGGCGAGTATGGTATTGATGGACTTTTCGTTGGGGTACCGGTTAAGCTAGGCTCGGCAGGCATCGAGGAAATCATCCAGATCAAGCTGACAGATGAGGAAAAAGCTGCGCTTGAAAACTCGGCTTCGGCTGTGCGAAAACTGGTAAAGGACATGGAGCGTCTCGGACTTTAGTATCTTTAGAAGGTTACCAATTTTTTTCCGGATTTTCTCTTTTTCTTCTTTGGCCCGTATCCCATCTTGGTGCAGAAGTCTAGATACTTGGCAACAGTATATTTCATGTCCTTGCGCTCACAGACCTCCTGTATGCCCCTGATCCTGTGGTAGTAATTTAGGCTTCTATATATGTCCTTGGATATCTGATACAGGGAATCTGACCTAACCAGCTCTTCATCCACCTCAAAACCCCTTGCAGCCATTACGCGGGGACCTGCAAAAATCACGAGGGCATTGGGCTCCGCAATCACAATATCTCCCAGTGCAGCGTAACTTGCTATGGCCCCCCCGGTGGCGGGGTCTGCTAGAATCGAAATATAGGGGAGTCCATGGCGTTTCAGCCGATTTACTGATTCAGTGGTCTTTACCATCTGCATCAAGGCCGATATGCCCTCATACAGCCTCGCCCCGCCAGAGCAACACAGACTAACAAAAGGCAGGTTTTCCTGAATGGCATAATCCACGGCTCGGCGAAACTTCTCCCCAAATACAACACCCATGGAACCGCCACAAAAATAGAACTCACTCACCGCTATTACCACCCTAAAGTGGTGAATCCTTGCACTGCCAACCACCAGAGATTCCTTAAATTGGGATCGTCCTTCCTGCCTGGCCAAAAAGTCTCTATAATAATCCGTAATGGAGTCCTCATCCAGGAGCTGAAACACGGTCAAGTTTCTATGAAGTTCGTGGAAACTGCCCGGATCTGTGAGGCAATCTATCCAGCCAGAGGCATCTAAGGTGTATGAAAACCCGCATTCAGGGCAAACATTGTGGTTTTCAAGAAAACGTTTTAGGGGAATGAGCTTGCCGCACCCACCCCTTCGTTTTCCTCCGGATGTCATACCGCATTCGACATACTCTACACCCTCCTCTTCGGGGCGAATGTCGCCGTAGTGGTCTGCCACCTCTGTGAGACTACTGTGGTCTACTATCTTGATATCTGGAGGAGGTTTTCTAAAGGCCTTTTTCCAAGGCTTTTCAATGTAGCGTTTGAGATCATGAAGTGGTCCACTCTTCTTGTATATGCCGTATTGTTTTGCCCTTGTTTCCCTCTTCTTTATCAAGCGCTTGATACGAGACCGAGACAGGTCTTTTATGGCTCTGTTCAAAAAATTCTTCACGTTTTCCGCCATGCCTTGGCAATCGGTAACATCTTCAGGCGAGGACACTACCCTATCTATCACCCCTAATGCTCGAAGCTCCCTTGCTGTGGGCTTAAGTATGGAGAGGGCATCATCTATCCGGCTTGGGTCTCGAAAAATAATGGATGCCATACTTTCAGGGGGCGCCGTGGCATAAAGGGCGTCTTCCATCTGGGCCCTAATATCTGTTACCTGTATTGCCAGGGCTCCCCCACTGCCACCTTCCCCAAGTATTAGCGATATGGTTCTCAGCGGTATGGTAAGAAATTCCCTGATCAGGTGTGAGATGAAAAAGGCCTGGAATCTCTGCGCCGAATACATGGAAATGTCAGCACCGTAAGTGTCGATAATAGAAAAAATATAAGTGCTGTCTTGATTCATTGCCCGTGCCTTTTTCAGCATTGACAGAATAAAGGAATGATCATCAGAGGTGAGCATCCCGCGGTTTAAAACTGCAAGATCTCCCTTGGTCTTGAAGTCCTCAGGCTTGGGTTTTTGCTGCGCTATGACATATAGGTCCTTCTCCATGAAGTTGGCTACGCCAGCTACCAAGGAACCGCTCGGAGTGTCAAAATAGTCGAACTCGGGAAAGAGCTTTTCGATTATATCCGAGGCTCTTGGCCTATAAGGGTGCCTGGTTCTCTTTTTGAATATTTCAACAAGATCAACCTTGGTCATGTTTGCCTCTTTTTTTAAGATTACGGTATGCTTTGACTATACAGAATTGACAAAAAAGTCAAATAGATCCGGTCGCAAAGAAAAGTTCCAAGGATATGAGACATCTCTAGTGTAAAGGGCTATCCAGCTCGGTCGCGGGAATAGGCTTTCCCATCCTTGAAAGCTTTTCTATCATCCTCCTTATGTTCTTAAACAGCCGGACAGGGGTAAGAAATGCTCTTCTCAAGAAAAGAAGTGTGCTCTTCCCCATGTTTTTGAATGGTACATACTCAACATCTGGGTCGCTCCAGGACCCTCTCACTTTAAAATAATAAACCAACAAGGCCCTGTCTTTCCCTGTTAGTATATAGCCCACTAGGGGGATCTTACTAAGAATTGAGTCAATGGTAACAAATGGCTGCGCACCAAGATCGACCTTTATTTTCTTAGTGTTAAGATCCAACTTGCCACGGGCTACAGCATTCAATACCGGGCTTGACATGACAACTTGCTCTGATGTAGCAATTCCATCCTTTATTTCTATGCTGCCCTTTATTTCCTTGAAATAAAGCCCCCCTTTAGAAAGATTGGGAGGTTTTTTGGCAAATATTTTTTGAACGCTCAAAAAATCCAGCACCTTAATAAGAACGGTAGATTTGAAGATCTTTCCCTTTTTTATTTCAAAATTGGCTTCGCCATTAAGACGTCGAATAAAATCTCCCAGATTTTTCCCCTGTGAGGTGAAAAGGGCTTCCATGTTGAGGGTACCCTCCAAAAAAGGCACCCCTTCATCGAGCTCGTGAATGAAATCTTGCACAGGCACTTGGTTCACTTTAACATAAGAGCTAAGATAGTATCCCCTTTTGTCTTCTTTCTTAAGGTAGCCAACCGCAGATATCTTAATGTGGGGAGAGGATAGTGTGCATTTTTCCAAATGAACAGTATCCCGCTTCACAACACCTGAGGCTTCTAGTCGGCCTACTTCCATAGAACCAAAGCTGGTGCGAGAGACATTGACAGTGAAGCGTATATTTGATCCCCCAGGGAGTATTCCCACCGGCCCTGTCTTCGGGGCCTTCCACACCTTCATATTTTTGACTATTATTGGGCGAAGATCCAGCTCCGGGAGCCCCATCTCTACGTTACCCGTAATTCTATCCCACCCCTTGAGTCGACCTGAAATAAAGACGGGCAGCCCCGCTACCTCTACCCTCATGCAATTGAGACTTATCTCCTTTCCATTGAATGTAATACCAACAGGACAATTCCTAAATGGGGTAATTGTTCTTCCTTTACGCACGGTCAGCCCATAGGCATTGAAACTTCCAAACAGCAAAAACTTCCGAATTTCCCAGTTTTTAATCTCTGCCTTCAAATTACAGTCAAAACCACTTGAAATATGATAGACTGCCTTGCGGCGGGAAAGTTGCAGATCATTGACAGAGGCCTGCTTGGCGAAAACAGTAGCCTTCATGACCCCGCCTTTTACGTCATACTGAGCTGATCCTTGGATGAAACCTTTATCCTGAAGCCAAATAATGTCCTGCAAATTGATATATCCATCTTTTGGCTTTGAAATGCTCACAAAAAGTTTGTCCCCCTCAAGTCCATGTACGCTAACAGGCCCAGCCCGAAACATTACGCCCCCCAGATTTACCCATCCCTGGAGCGAAACCTTATGCGGAGTTCTCTCCAATGAAAAAGACAAAGAATTTGGCCCCGAACTATGAATATCCACGTATCCTAAATGGAACAAAGCTCCATTGAGAGCCCCTAGATCACCCTTACCTTGGGCTGCCAGGCTCACATCCGACAAGTTATCATTAGCCCTACCCACAATTCCCAATTCGCTGTCAGCACCCTCAACCGTACCTTTGAACCTGTAACCCAAACCCTGCCTGTATAGTACCTCTGCATCTCTTATTGTTATGGGAATAGAACCATAGTTGAGCTCACAAACCTCACTTTTTAAACCACCCCACTCAAAAACAAAACTTGAACCACCAACAAGCCTTCCGCCTAATCGAACACTTGATGCACCTGATAATTCTTTCACATCCTTCAATATGTATGAGACCCTTTCTGAAACGAACTGCGAAGAAAAAAGTTCGGGAAGTTCTGCCAGTGCCAACTTTCCTTCAACTTTGATCCGGGCCTCCACTTTGCTTGCATAGAGGTCAGGGATTTCCATGCTGCCCGTGGTGACATGGGAGCTGCCATAGCTCCCCTTTACCCCTGAAACGATGAGCCTTCCGTTGGAGATGCAAAGCCTTCCCGAACTTCCTCTGAATGAAAAAGGCTTCTCATCTTGGAGGGCACTCAAATCCTTCCAAACAACCCTAAGCGACAGACAAGATCGGTTGGCAGGTACGTTGAGAGCCTGGAGCTGATCTGTGGTCCCTTCGACGCAAAATTTCTCCACTTTGACCTTGCCGTCCGATAATACCGGAAAAAGCTTCTTTGTTATCCAAGGTCCAACCAAAGGATCAGGGAATATTCTTCTAAATTCCACGTAAGGAAGAAACGGCGTGGTTATTTTCAATTTCAGCGCCTTGGAAGGGACATTAAAGTTTGTCGAAAAGGAGCCACTAAGACTTATTCCAGATCCATTCAAGGTGAATTCAGGTACCACAAAGGAACCATCCTTATAAGTGCTCGAAAAAATCAATGATAGGGAAGGGAAATTATATGTCTTCTGCGTCAAAGAAGACCTGAGGCAAAATTCGAGATTCTTACTGGCAATGGATACATTTGTGTGGAGTTCATCTTTCTTGAGTGTCAACCGCGCCTTCACGTTGGCCTCGCCACCCTTGGGCACCACATCATGGCTTCCTGGAAGCCACGAAACCGGAATGGATAGGCCGTCCAATTCCAGATCAGCAAAGGACAATGCATTATGGCTCTGGGAATCAAGCCTTCCCTTAACCCTGATTAAACAGGCCTTGCCTCCAATGCTCAGATTTCCTTTTGCAGAAATTCTAAAAGAAGGTCCTCCTCCCAGTCTGCTCAATAAAAATTCAAGCCCTGACAAATTAATACCTCGGTCATCCCATGATATGGTGCCTTTTCGAATAGATAGATTTTTTATCCTGCTTGCTCCAGCTAGCAACCCTGCCATTTCACCCACTGCTTTCTTGATGCGAGTTTCCCCTGACCTTGAGGATCTGAACCACACATCAGGTCCTATGATATTTAGTGTCTCTGGCATTCGAGGACCACGAAAAAGGCTCGAGGGCTTGAACACGGCTGTTATTTCATCAATTGATGCACGAGCAGTGTTGTCGCCGTACTCAACTTTTATCTCATTGGCCACTACTGTCACTGGGTTCCACAAGGTTATTCTTGCCTTTGAAAAGGAAATCCGAAATTCACTGAGATTATAGGACTTGAGGATCTGCCGCAGTACGATTTGCTGGACCGGTTGGTAGTGGAGAAATGTGAAAAGGCCCAAGGAAATGATAGCTAACGTCAGTAAAACAAAAAGGGCTATTAATGGAATTGCCCTTATCCTTTTCTTTGACATCTTTCAAAGTAGTCTTTCAGGATCTGGGCATGGTCAAAGGCGGTGTTTTCGGGCAGGGTGTGGCGGGTAAATATGCCTATTTCCTTGGCGTCATCAGCGGCCTTTGGCTGCCCTTCCACTGGTTTGGCGACAAATACCACTGTAATAGTATGAAAGCGCGGGTCTCTACCGGGGTCTGAATATGCACCCAGTTGATAAAGTAGCTCGACGACCAATGAGGTCTCCTCCTTGGCCTCTCTCTTAGCAGCTGCCTCTAGGCTCTCGCCATAATCTACAAAGCCGCCTGGAAGGGCCCAGCCAAGGGGGGGATTTCTCCTCTTAATCAAGATGATCCCTTCTTCGCCCATTTTAATTATGATGTCCACCGTGGGAAAGGGGTTTTTGTACCTTTCCACTACCTTTCCGCAGTGGGGGCAAACAAGTTCTTGCTTCATGGGGATTCCGTCTTCCGCAGCAAGGCCTTCTTGACAAAGGCCATTCTTTGAAGGGCGGTTATATTTGTCAAGACCGCCAGTACGACCAAGGTAACTTTTATTATGGCTATCCCTACCACGGGTATACCGCCCAGTAAAGAACCTATGATGAGCAACGTTATCCTTTCCGGCCTTTGCATCAACCCTACCTTACAGTCCACGCCAAGAGCCTCTGCACGAGCCCGGGTATAGCTGACCATAAATGAACCAGCAATACACAAAATTATCAAAACCACGGCCAATGGACTTTGCGCGTGGGATGACGGATTAAGTACTTGTCCGAAAAATATGCCTCCACCGGAGAAGTACCAGGCAAGTCCCATAAAGATAAAAACCTCTCCGAACCTGTCCAGGGTACTATCGAAGAAGGCACCAAACCTGGATGCCTTTCCCGTCTGCCGAGCCAACAGCCCGTCTAATACATCACAGGTTCCGGCCAATATCACTACACATCCCGCCCCAAAAAAATACCCCATAGCATAAAAAAGGCCTGCCACGATACTAAGTATTAAGCCCATGACTGATAGGACATTCGGGTGAACCCCAATGCGTGCAAACAAATTCCCTACAGGAGTAACGATTCTTAGGTACCGCTCCCTATTTTTTTTGCCTAGTAGTTCAAATTCTGCCATCACCATATCCTGTAAAGATTATCAAACGCCTTCACCCTAGCAGAGGTATTGTGCTTTGTCAAAACAGATCCATTTCCGCTGTTCTATCATCTATCAAGAGCTGTTACAGGGCCAAGGCGAATCCTATCTCCCACCTCCCCCACGATCAGTTCGTATAAGGGATGATCCCAGTAAGGGTTAGCAAGCCTTTTCTTGCCCTTGCGTCGCGCCAGTTCATTCTTGGCCAAGACTTTTAGCAAAACCATATCCTTTTCGGCAAACTTAGGGCTCTGCTCTTTTCCGGCTAGCTTGTAAGCAAAGGTTAGCAACGCTATACACGTAAGGGAATTGTGGTCAGACCCATAAACCCCTTGAGGCAGTCCCACAGAAGCCATCCTCTCCAGGATCTCATCGGGCACATCCTTCAAGGCAGTGCCCTTGTCAAACTGATGCACCAACCACCGAAATATATCTTCTCCTATGATTTGAACTATGTTTTTTGGACTTATCAACTTTCTTATTCCTGCTGTTTATAGTTGGAGGTTAACCTTTTTGCTGCATGCCCTGAATTGCCGGGTTCCCCCTCCTTCGCTTATGCGGCGGAGAATCTCATTGCCATCATGTACCACAATACCAGAAAGCAGTGTGACAGGTGTGCCCTTGAAGGCCTCAGGCGCCATAGGTGTAGAAGGACCAAGCACCACAACCTCCCTGCATGCCCTGGAGGCCTCCAGCAGGGAGTCGATGGTCCCATTTATTATGGCGGTTGCAGTTATCAGTGCCACTTGCGATTTTGGAAGCCACTTGACCGCCTCATCTGCCGGTAGAATTTCACCTCCGGGTCTTGATACTTCGTCAAATATCTTAATGTCGCTGCAGTTGGCCCTTATGGCGGGCACCAGTGGCGCAAAGTACCCCACCACTGTTACAGTATCATCTGGTCGAAGGGTTAGGTGTCGCAGGATATCTCCATCCAAATATTTCCGATCTGGGGTGTTGAATAACGCGTTTGCCGCGGCTATTGCAACAGACGACTCAATCTCATGGCCAGTGTCAATCAAGGTGATCAATTCCCGTGCCTTTTTGCCGGCAAGGGGGAGCATGGAATCCAAGACAGAGCAACCTTTTGTAACCCTCCTCGAAAAATTGTAGGCAACGCCTGTTGAGCCATTTTCCAGCATCACACCTGTGTACCTTAGCCCTATCCTTACGTCCTTTACGAGCAAATCATTTGCGCGAGCAAGGGCCAGTTGTCTCAAGGTCTCACCTACCTGCATGCCGCCACCTCGAATAGCACTCATTTCCCCGAGCCTCCAACAGGGTTCGACAGAATTTGATTCCTGCCATGGGAATCAACGTTTCACCAAGAGATAGAAAGATAAATTGATTTTAACATGCCATTAGTTATAGTCTATAGGCTATTCTGCTAAAAATTTAGTGTCAAGATGTACAGGACAAAATATTCCCCCATGTCAAAGAAAAGCAGAAGTAGGGATAGATCAATTAACCAAGATAACAGCAAGGCGAGGGGACAGGGATGGAGTTTACTGAAGAGCAAAAGATCCTTTTGAGCACAGTGCACCGCGCGGTGGAAGAACATATAGCGCCAGTTGCTGCCGAGACAGACCGGGAAGGGCGGTTTAATTGGGACGTGGTGGATCTTTTTTGGGATCTAGGACTGCTCCAAATCATGCTCCCGGCTCAGTACGGCGGTTGGCCTGAAAATCCTTGCTATACGCTTTGCTTGTGTACTGAAGAGATTGCAAAGGCATGTGCTTCATCAGCATTACTGCTGATAATACAGGCAGTAGGAAGCTTCCCGATCCTACATGCTGGGAACGATTCTCAGAAACAGAGACTACTGCCGAGAATTTCTCAGGCCCGGGAACTAATTGGATATCTGGTAACCGAACCGGGTGCAGGATCGGACGTAAAGAGTATCTCCTGCAAGGCAGAAAAGTCAGGGCCCTATTACATTGTGAACGGAAGAAAGACCTTCGCAACGAACGGTGCTGTGGCCAGGCTCTACTGCGTGCTTGCAAAGACCCGGGACAATGAACTCACCTTCTTTGTGGTGGACCGGGAGTCAGATGGTTTGAGCATAGGGAAGATAGAAGAAAAATGCGGTTTTCGGGGGAGTAACACCGCTGAGGTTATTTTGGATGAGGTAAGGGTCCCAGTTGAAAACCTCTTGGGTGAGCCCGGGGACGGTTTTGACTTAGCCATGGCTGATTTCAACATGTCTCGGCCTGCGGTGGCTGGATTGGCCCTTGGAATAGCAGAGGGAGCGCTCAGCTACGCCACCCAATATGCAAAGGAACGAAGAGCGTTCGGCAAGGCCCTGGTGGAGCACCAGGCAGTGCTTTTCATGTTGGCTGATGCTAAAATGCTGATTGAGGCAGGTCGGGGTTTGATTGAAAGAGCGGCCCTATCGTTTGACACAGGAAATCCAAGTCCTGAACTATCTTCTATGGCAAAATGTTTCTGCAGTGACGCAGCAATGAAAATTACCACTGACATGGTACAGGTTCTGGGAGGGTATGGATATACGAAGGACTATCCTCTGGAGAGGATGTTCCGGGATGCAAAGCTTACCCAGATATTTGAGGGAACTAATCAGATTCAAAGGGTTGTCATAGGCAGGGAGCTGACCAAAAGAATCCCATGAGGAGGCGGGTTCCTTTTGAATGGTTTTTCGTTAGAGGTGCCATTCTGGCAAGTAAACGGATATTCCAAGCTGGCCAAAGGCTCAGCATTTTCTGTAATGTGCCGAGGAGGGAAGGAAATCCATGGAGTATTCCAAGATGCTTCTAAAACAAGGTGATTGTGCGCTGGTTGTCATTGACGTTCAAGAGCGGCTTGTTCAAGCAGTACAAGAGAGGGAAAGCCTGGTAGGGAACATCATTAAGCTAATGAAGTTTGCCCGGCTTTCACATCTCCCGGTAGTGATTACAGAACAGCAGAAATTGGGACCTACTGTGCCGGAAATCAGCAGTTTAGTATCACTATTGAGGCCCATAACGAAGCTTACCTTTGATTGTTTCAAGAACGCCGAGTTTGTCGATCGGATCCAGGGGCTTGGAAAGAAGACGCTCATCGTGGCCGGTATTGAGGCCCATATTTGCGTGTTGCAGACGGCGATCCATGGAGTTTCCACCCACCGTCTCCACGTGGTGGCAGATGCCATTTCATCCCGGAGTCTCCATGATAAAGAGATGGCCATCAGCAGGATGGTCCATGCCGGAGTGACCATTACTTCAACGGAAACCGTGATCTACGAAATAATGGGACAGGCTGGCACAGAACTTTTCAAGAAGGTCTTACCCTTGGTAAGATAGATATCAATACTCCGGCGGCATCTTTTTTAGCTGGGCCAGAGAAAAGACAGGGCCGTCTTTGCAGACGTATTGATCCCCGATATTGCACCTCCCACACATGCCTATGCCGCATTTCATTCTCATTTCCAGTGAAAGTATGATCCGCTCAGGAGGAAATCCCAGCTTTTCAAGCACGGGCTGGGTGAACTTTATCATTATGGGGGGGCCGCAGACAATGGCTATGGCGTTTTCCGAACTCGTAATTTTCTGTTCCGTGATGGTCGGGACAAATCCCACATTGTATTTCCAGTCTGGGTCGTCAGTGGCGTCCACAGTAATGTGCATCTGAATGTCGTCTCTCTGCTCCCAGGCAGCCAGTTCATCTTTGTAAAGTAACATGCCAGGGCTTCGTGCCCCGTAGACGACTATGATGTCTTCGAACTTGGGGCGATTGTCGGGGTGAAGCATGTAAACAATACTGGACCTAAGGGTTGTGAATGCGAATCCTCCCCCGATGATCACCACGTTCTTACCTTCCATTTCCTCCCATGGGTACCAGTTACCTAACGGGCCTCGGATACCCATGATCTCACCGACTTTCATATTGTGCAAATGGGTGGTGACCAGACCCACTTTGTTTACGGTGAAGCTAACAAATCCCTTTTCAGTAGGAGATGATGCAATGCCGATGGGGATTTCGCCTTTGCCCGGAACGGACAGTTCTGCAAATTGCCCGGGAATATAAGAAAATTTCTCTTCGTCTTCAGGATTAAGGAAGACGAACTTGAAGGTTTTGAGATTCTTATCCTCTGTCTCGGTGATTATCTCTTCTATGCGAACCGGATAGGGTAGATAAGGATTATCCAACGCAGCACCCTCCTATGTAATTTCAAATGTCAAAGTAGGTACTCAGGTGTATAGACTGAAGGCCGAAGCCAGTTCTCCTATCTATTCAGTGGCTGTTCATCAATTCAATAACGTGTCTTATGTCAATATTAACCGGGCAAAATTGAACGCACCGGCCACAGCCTGAGCACTGCACTCCATTGCCGTATTTATCTACGTAATATTTCAGCTTATGCATGAAGCGCTGGCGAACACGCTGAAATTTTTCGCTCCTTGGGTTGTGGCCTGACCCATGCAAAGTGAAGAGGGGAAACATACAGGCATCCCAATTCCGTATCCTATCCCCGATTTTCTGGTAAACCTCATCCTGTATGTCAAAGCACCAGCACGTAGGGCAAAGGAAGGTACAGGTTCCACAATTTATGCACGCAAAGGCAAGGTCTTCCCAAAAAGGGGCATTAAAGAGTTCAAGCACATCCTTGTCGGCCAGCTTACTTGTATCAACCTTGGAAGAAATCTTTTCCTGAGCAGCCTTCTTCACCTCTTCAGCCTTAGAAAGCTCTTTGTCGCTTGCCTCGCTCCCTCCGTCCAATTTAGCCAGTAGGGTGGAGCCCTTTTCCGTGAGTGCCTTGGCAAGATATTGATCTTCTAAATCAAAAAGCAGCACATCCAGACCTTCTTCGTCGAAGGGTCCGCCTCCCACTGAGGAACAGAAACAAGTTCCACAGGGTTCATTGCACCCAAGTCCCACAAGGGTGCTTGCCTCATATCTACGCACCCACCACGGGTCTTTGTATTCAGGGTTGTCGAAATTTCTCTTAACGATTAGAAACCCGTGAGCATCACACGGCCTCAGGCCTATGATGGCCTGAGGGCCGAAGTCCTTTTGAGCTTCCTTCAAGATATTGTAATCCGGATCGTTTTCATCCGTACTAAATTCAAACATTCGTTCAGATTCTGGATAGACTAGCGATTTTGGGGAAAGGCGGGTATTTTGATAATCAAAATCTGGAATCGTCTGCTCCTCCAGGCGCACGAATTTATGGAAATCACCGGCCTTTACCGGAACAAATACCTTGTACTCGCTTTGCAGAGCCTTAATCCCTTCCAACCATTCATCTTTCGAAAAAACCTTATTTTCCATAAGATTCCCTTTTTCAGCCGAGTTTTTCTTTAATTAAGAACCAATCCTTAAAGGATAAAATCATTATAATCATCAGGTCTGTATACATCCAGCGGAGGCCTTTGGTCCAAGGCAAGCCCAGCCTCCCAAGAGAAAAGCTCCTCGGCATCCTTGTTCAATTTTTTTGTAAACTGTCTCATTGGTATGCCAACTGGACACACCCTCTCACATGCCCCGCAATCCGTGCATCTACCTGCACAATGATAGGCCCTGAGAAAATGAAACGTCATGGTGTCCGTGGGGTCTATACTCTTTCCAACCCATTGGGGTCTCGATTCATCCACAAAGCAAGTCGGACAGTAACAAAGAGGGCAGGCATTCCTGCAGGCATAGCACCTAATGCAGTTTGCAATCGTACGGGTGAAGAATGCCCATTTTTTATCGGGATCCATGCTCTCAACAGCCCTCACGTCCTTGTAAGGATCAACCCCCTCTTGCTCCTCCACAAGGTCTGCCACTAATTCGTCGTATAAGACCGGATTACGGTGCCTGCAAACAGCACAATTGCTTTGCAGAAACTCCTTTTTCTCAAGGGTCTTCTCGAAGTCACGGCCCTTAACGGTAATAGTGTCTGCATCCTCGGAAACCTCCAGGATTTCTTTATTATCCACGGCCCTCTTTATCGCCCTGTGGTCCAACATGCCCTTGCAAGGGACGCCAACAATATATAACTGCTCCCTGCTGATCTGGTTTTCTATGATATGGGTAACGATATTCCTGGAGTTACATCCAGTGGCAAGGATCCCGATCTTCTCTTTTCTCTTGGTGAGATAGTTACACAGATTTAATGCACAATTACTGTCCCACCATAAAATATCTGCCTGATCTGGGTCCTTTATAAGAACGGGCTCGTTCATCATAGGCACCGAGCCTTTCTTGTAACCGATAAATACCTCAACAGTACCTGAATCCAGTAGCTTCCTGGCGGTTTCCCTTATTTTGTCCACATATTCTAACATTACGGTACCTCGGCTCTTTTCTTGATCAGGTATTTGGCCGGCCCTGTCTCCTTTACTTCCCGCCACACGGCCTGGGCCACCTCGACGAACTTTCCTGCCTCAGCAGAAGATATCCATGAGAAATGAAGCCTCCCGGGCTCAATCCCTATATGCTCAAGGAGCCCTTTCAAAAGAGCAAACTTTCTGCGTGCATAATAATTACCTTCCAGGTAATGGCAATCTCCCGGATGTCACCCTGACACCCAGACTCCATCAGCACCCCGTCGAAAGGCTGCCAGAATGAACTTTGGGCTCACTCGGCCTGAACACGGCACACGAATAACCCTGAAGTCAGGGGGGTATTGCAGTCTGCTCACCCCTGCCAGGTCTGCCGCGCCATAACTGCACCAGTGGCAGAGAAAGGTTGTAATCTTCGGTCGCCATTCACTCATCTAAATCTCCTGTTCAGTTTACCGTTCACTGTTTTCCGCTGACCGAAAGAAGAATTTCGGCCTTTGTTATTCATCATTCAAAACTCGATATTTATTATTGGCTTTTTGCCTTCCGCTTTCACCCTTCATCATTCATTTGGCATTTGAGCTTCGTCATTTGACATTGGTATTTTTGCCTCATGCCTAACGCCTAATGCCTAGTTTTCTCACATCTCATTTATCATGGCCATGATCTGGCCTTCTTCGAAGCCCTTGAGGTTCAAGGCTCCTGAGCGGCATGATGCAACACAGAGCCCACAGCCCTTGCAAAGCACCGGATTCACCTCTGCCTTGCCAGCATTTGGGCCTTCCTCGATAAAGGAAGGTGCATTGTACGGGCATATGGCCACGCAAACACCACAACTGCTACAAAAGGCCGGGTTCACATAGGCAACGGTACCGCTCACAAAGATTTTCTTTCTTGCAAGCAGAGTAACCGCCCTCGAAACTGCCGCCTGGGCCTGGGCCACGGATTCGTCCACCGGCTTGGGATAATGGGCCAACCCGCACAAGAAGACACCGTCTGTTGCAAACTCTGATGGTGCAAGCTTGGGATGCGATTCAACAAAGAAACCATCCTCATTGAGAGGCACCTTAAAAAACTGGGCCAATTTCTCATCATTATAAGGGACAATGGCCGTAGCCAGGACCAATAAATCGGCTTCTAATTTGAGAGGTCTTTGAAGTACATGATCAACAACATCGATCTCAAGGACCCCATCAGATGACTTAACTTCGGGCTTTTGATCCACCGAGTATCTAACAAAGATTACCCCGGCCTCCCTGGCCTTTCTGTAAAGTATCTCGCGCTCGCCATAGGTCCTGATATCACGGTACAAGACATATATGTCCATATTTGGATTCAGTTCCTTGAGATGCAATGCACTTTCCATTGTGTGCGTGCAGCAAACCCTCGAACAATAGGGCCGATCAGGCTCTCTGGAGCCCACGCACTGGATAAATACGGCGGTATTAATACCCTTGAGACCTTCCTCTTTATTAATAAACTTCTCATCCAACTCCAGATGAGTGAGTACCCGTGGGTCCTTACCATACAGGTATTCTTCAGGTTTATACTCATATGCCCCCGTAGCCAATATGGCCACACCGTGCTCCAGCACCTCTTCCTTTCCATTGCTTGAGAGGGTGGTCTTAAAGTTGCCCACAAAGCCATCAACGTTTTTTATTTCGGTATTGACTCTTATGTCGATATTATTGTCCTTCTCTACCGAACTGATAAGATCCGAAAGTTTTTCCTGGACGTTCTCTCCCTTCCATGTCTTGTATAGAGACCTCGCTTGTCCACCCAATGCAGAGTCCCTTTCCACAATGGTTACAAGATATCCTTGCTGAGAAAGGGTCTTGGCCGAAACAAGGCCAGAAATTCCTCCCCCAATGACCATGGCCCGTTGATTAATATCCAGGGGAGTCTCTTGCAGCGGCTCGAGCAAAGACACCTTGGCTACAGCCATACGAACCAGATCCTTCGCCTTTTCAGTGGCCGCCTCTGGTTCGTCCTTGTGCACCCAGGAATCCTGGTTGCGTATGTTCGTCATCTCAAAAAGATACTTATTCAAACCCGCTTCGGCCAAGGTCTCCTGAAACAGGGGTTCATGGGTCTTGGGTGTGCAAGCTGCTACCACAATCCGGTTCAAATTATTGTCCTTTATGGCCTGTGCAATGGCTTCCTGTGTATCCTGGGAGCAGGTGTATAGGTTGTCTGTTACATATTCCACATATGGTAGTGTTTTGGCATATTCAGCCACCTCTTCCACGTTTACAACCCCAGCAATATTAATGCCACATTTGCAAACAAATACACCGATCCTTGGCCTCTCCCCTGCGATGTTTCTTTCTTGAGGTAATATTTTTTCCTTTGTAAGGCTGTTCCTCGCCTCACTCAACATAGCACCCGCACAGGCTGCTGCAGAGCTTGCCTCAACAACAGATTGGGGAATATCCTTTGGCCCCTGAAACGCACCGCATACATAAACTCCCTCGCGATTGGTTGCTACAGGCTCAAAGGACTTTGTTTGGCAAAATTGGGCCTCAGTTAGCTCAATACCCAGTTTGTCGGCAAGCTCCATGACTTCAGGGGATGTTTCTAAGCCCACTGACAAGACCACTAGATCAAATACCTCGGATCTTAGCTCGCCGTTTTCGTTTGCATAGGTGATAACCAGGTTTCCATCATCAGCCGGATCAATAGTGTGAACTCTTGATCTGATAAAGCGAATACCGTGTTTGTCTTTTGCGTCATTGTAATAACGCTCAAAGTCTTTGCCGTGGGTTCGCATGTCCATGTAAAAGATGGCACAGTCCAGATCCTCTCCTGCGTGCTCTTTGGCAATAACAGCCTCTTTGATGGCATACATACAGCATACAGAGGAACAATAAGCATGGTCACAACGGTTGATGTCTCTTGACCCTATGCACTGGAGCCATGCTATTTTCTTGGGTTCCTTGTGGTCCAAGAGCCTTACAAGATGTCCCATGGTAGGGCCAGAGGCAGAAAGAATCCTCTCAAACTCCATTGCCGTGATCACATTGGGGTGCTGGGCATAGTTATAGGTGTCAAACTTGGAAGGATCAAGTGCTTGAAAACCAGGGGCTAATATGATGGACCCCACATCCAAGACAACATTTTCTGATTTTTGGGCGTGAGTCTCAAGAGTGACCGCTCCTGCACCGCATGCCTTCACACACTGATAACACTCACAGCAATAACCGCAATTAAGGCATCTAGAGGCCTCATTTTTACCCGTTTCCTCATCAAAACCCTGCTCAACCTCCACAAAACTCCCTTTCCTTTTCTCTGGAGGCAGCTCAGGCATCTGAGCCCTCCTTTTGACACTCTCACCTTTTGGTATCGGCCTATAGACAGGATTTTCGACGGTCGTAGGCTCGCGGCCTTCTCTCATATCCCTCCCATCCAGGTACCGATATATGGACTCAGCCGCCTCTCTTCCCGCTGCTATTGCCCCTATAGCCACCCAGGGACCTGTCTGTACATCACCGCCCGCAAACACGCCTTCGCGTCCGGTTTCATAGGTAATGGGGTCAACCTGGATAGTCCCCCACTTAGTCATATCCAGGCCAACAACGTCTTCTAAGGCTGTTAAATCTGGCCTTTGGCCGATAGCGGCTATTACCTGGTCAACCTCCATGTCATATTCGGTTCCGGGAATGGGAATCGGCCTTCTCCTTCCAGAGCTATCCGGCTCGCCAAGCTCCATTCTTATGCAGCGAAGCCCTGCAACCTCTCCTTCTCTTGTGATTATTTCCTGCGGGGCGGAAAGATATACTATCTTGACCCCTTCTGCTTCAGCGGCCTGTATCTCCTCTTCCCATGCCGGCATTTCAGCCCTGGTCCTGCGATATACGATTGTCACCTCTTCAGCACCCAGGCGCACCGCAGATCTGGCCACATCAATGGCCACATTACCGCCACCAATGACGGCCATTCTTCTTCCCACCCGGGCCTTGCCAGTAAGATTAACCTCCCTCAAAAAATCTACACCCTGCCTCACACCCTCTGCCTTCTCCCCTGGCACCCCTAGATTAATCCCTCTATGGGCGCCCAGGGCCAGATATACGGCCTTGTAACCTTTCTCAAAAAGGTCATCGATTGTAAGATCAGGGCCAATAGGAGTATTCGTCTTTATTTCCACGCCCAAATTCGTAATAATTTCAATTTCGTTATCCAGCACGTCCCTCGGGAGCCGATGAGCTGGTATACCTACCCGGAGCATACCTCCCGCCTCAGGAAGGGCCTCAAATATCGTGGACTTGATACCCCTTCTTGCTAGGTGATATGCGGCAGAAAGCCCAGCCGGACCCGAGCCTATGATGGCCACCTTCTCTCCTCTCTCAGACAGACATGATATTTCAATATCTCTGGGATCATACATATCCGCGGCCAGGCGCTTTAAGTCCCTTATGGCTACGGGGTCATCTACCTCTGCCCTACGACACGCATCTTCGCAGCCGTGTGGACATATTCGACCAATCACGCCCGGAAGGGGAAGATCTTCCATGATAATCTCGAGGGCTTCTTTGTATTTGCCCTCCTTGACCATCTGGACATACCCCTGCACGTTGAGCCCGGCAGGGCATGCCAACCGGCATGGGGCCTTATCAGACTTTTGTATTGTGAACGCCCCAGGAATGGCCTGGGCATATTTCTTGTACGTTGCCTTCCTGGTTGCAAGGCCTTGGTCGTATTCGCTGGGCAATACCACAGGACATACAGCAGCGCAATCACCGCAGCCAGTACACTTGTCAAGGTCTATGTATCTAGGGTTTTTCCGCAGCGTTACCTTGAACCGACCAGGGGAGCCCTCAACCCTTAATATTTCGGAACATGTGATAAGATCGATATTTAGATGCCGGCCGACCTCGACCAGTTTGGGCGAGATAATTCACATGGCACAGTCATTGGTGGGAAAGGTCTTATCCAGCTCGCTCATCACCCCGCCAATGGCGGAAGATTTTTCAACGAGATGAACCAGATATCCAGAATCAGCCAGGTCAAGAGAGGCCTGCATACCAGCAATTCCTCCGCCTATAACCATGACAGATCCCACGGGTTTGTCAGGCATAGCAATCTCCTCATATCAAAGTTTAAGTTGATGATTCAGTTAGGAGTGTGTTTTTTATATTTTTTTAATAGTCGAATTGTCAACCAAAAACAAAGTCTACCCATTTCTCATATTGCGCCTGTAGAAAAACACGCCCTTTTCCGTTAGTCCCGCTCCTACTTGCCTTTTGATCCGGCCCGAACCGCAATGACAACCTTGGTTTCCCTCATTGTGTCACCATAGCATCACCAAGGGCGATATTGTTTATATTCCTTATGTATCTACGTGTCATAGATAGCTTGGGCAGTCGCTTGAAATGGCAGACTGCCCATGATAGTATCTTAGAAACTTTAAGCGGCCCGGCTGGAGGGAACCTTGGCTTTTTTGGGTTCAGATTCCTAAAGCAAAATTTGGGATATATCTATGAATAGCAAAAAAGAAGACATAATTAATATAGGTATCGTGGGAGGTGGTTCTCTTGTTCGAGACGTCCTTGAGAAGACCTATTCCAATTATCACAAAAAGGAAGTAAGGGCCAAGATTATCGCCGTCGCCGACAAAGATCCTTCAAGCCCCGGGATTAAAAAGGCCAAAGAACTGGGCCTAAAAGTAACCCAGGATTATCATGACTTTTTTCTCCCTGAGTCTCCCATAAACCTCATTATGGTGCTTACTCCTGAGCAGGAAATCTTTGACGATATCTTAGCAGCAAAGCCCGATCATATTAGGATTCTTGCCTATCACGTCTTTGATACCTTCTGGCGAGCATCTAGTCTTGATGAAAGAAGGCTCAGAAACCAAAAAGAAGAATTCGAGACTATTTTTAATGCGATACAGGACGTCATTGTAGTAATCACACCCGACAGAGAAATTCTAGAGGTCAATAAGGCATTTTTGAAGACCATGGGGTACAGCCGAGAACAGGTCGTAGGCCGAAAATGCCATGATGTTTTTCAAAATCTCCCCGAGCCTTGCAATAGAGGCGACTTCATGTGTCCTTTGGATGAAGTAATAAAAAACAGAAAGGCAGACCAGCAAATACTTACCCGCGTTGATCATAAAGGAAGGGTTAGGTACATTGAAGTTACCATGTTTCCCATATGGGGGGAGAAGGGGGAAATTTCCAAGTTCATTGAAATAAGCAGGGATATTACAGATAAGAAAAAGAAGGAAGAACAGATACGCCAGCGATTGGAAAGGATGGTTGAGGAGAGAACAAGGGAACTGAGGCAAACCCATGAGAAGCTTTTGCATCAGGACAAAATGGCATCCCTTGGCAAACTTGCAGCCTCTGTAGTGCATGAGATAAATAATCCTGTTGCTGGCATGCTCAATTTTATCCTCTTAATGAAAAGGATTTTGGAGGAAAAGGATTTTGATACCCGAACCGCTGACCAATTTTTACAGTATCTCGGTCTTATGGAGGCCGAAACCCGGAGGGTTAGCCGGATCGCCTCCAATCTTTTGGCCTTTTCAAGGGAGTCAAAACTCGAATTAAAGCATGTGGACATGAATAGGCTGGTGGAAAGGACCTTGCTTCTCAATGCGAACTTATTGAAAATTAATAGGGTTAGGCTCAAAAAACTCCAGGATCCCGATCTTCCAGAAATCATGGCATCAGAGGACCAGCTTCAGCAGGTTCTTATGAACTTGATCTCAAATGCCGCTGAGGCAATGGAAAGCACCGATGGTGGAACCCTCACCGTTGAAACAAGGCACCTGAAAAAAGACAAGGCCATCATGGTTTCTTTTTCTGACACAGGGCCAGGGATACCACAAAAGAATATTTCTAAATTGTTTGAACCTTTTTTCACCACCAAAAAAAAGGGCAAAGGCGTCGGCCTGGGGCTTTCGGTGGCATATGGGATAGTGGAGGAACATGGCGGCACTATCAAGGTTGAATCAAGCCCAGGGGGAGGGGCCACCTTTCGTGTGGTCCTCCCAATAATTGACGCCAAACAGGGGGGCGCTCATGGGCAAAGCTAAGATTCTAGTTGTTGATGATGAACTCATAATGCGAGAATCTTTGGCCGGATGGCTGGAAAGGGACGGGCATCAAGTTGACAAGGCAGCCAGTGGTGAGGAGGCCTTGAAACTCCTGGAAAACACCAAATATGACATACTGCTTCTCGATATCAAAATGGAGGGCATGAGTGGCCTAGAAGTCCTCAAGAAGGTGCGTGTAAGTGATCCGGAGGTGGCAGTGGTTATGATAACTGCCTATGGCTCTGTTTCTACGGCCATTGAGGCCATGAAAAACGGAGCCTTTGATTATTTGATGAAACCCTTTGACCCCAACGAATTAGGGCTCCTGATCGATAAAATCATTGATAGGCAGGAGCGGGACAGGGAAAATCTTTTCTTGAGAGAGGAGTACCGGGAACGAACCAGGTTTGAAAGCATGCTGGGCCAATCCAGGCTGATGCAGGAAGTGTTTCGGCTTATTGAGGATATAGCCACTACTGACTCCACCGTATTGATAACTGGTGAAACGGGGACCGGTAAGGGGTTGGCTGCAAAAGCAATACATAGTAAGAGTCCACGGCATGCCGGACCTTTCGTGGCAGTGAACTGTGGGGCCTTTCCTGAGCATCTCCTAGAGAGTGAACTTTTTGGATATGAAAAAGGTGCCTTTACCGATGCCAAGACAAGCAAGAAAGGAAGGCTTGAATTGGCCCACGGAGGAACTCTCTTTCTGGATGAAATAGGGGAAATAAGTATGAGGATGCAAATTGATCTCCTCCGGGTCCTCGAAGACCGAGTGTTTTATAGGGTGGGTGGGACAAGACCCATTGAGGCGGATTTCAGGGTGATAGCCGCCACCAACAAAGACCTCTCTCAGGCCATTCGTGACAGAACTTTTAGGCAAGATCTGTTTTACCGTCTGAATGTCATTTCGATTGTTATGCCTCCCCTCCGGGACAGAAAGGAGGACATCCCCATTCTGGCGGAGCACTTTTTGCGGCGTTTTCGCCAAGAGACCAATAAAGACATAGATAAGATCAGCAGGGAGGCCATGGACGAAATGATGCTTTATGAATGGCCGGGAAATGTTCGTGAGCTTGAAAACGCCATAGAACGTGCAGTGGTGGTTGCAAAGGGGCGTACCATACTGCCAGAGCATCTTCCTATTTTTGCTCCAGAGCATCGGACAGTGCCTAAGGGCAAATCCCTCCGGGAAATTGAAAAGGCCCATATCTTGGCGGTCTTGGAAGAAACAAATTGGAATATCAAGAAGAGTGCTGATACTCTGGAAATCGATCGCTCCACCCTTTATAGCAAGATCAAGCGATACGGAATTCACAGACCAGATTGAACACCCAGTCCTCACATAACATCATTGTCTCTCCCATTGAACACATTGATATGGAACTGCTAAACCAAATAGTGGGAGGGCTTATGACAGTATTCGATTTTCCTGTTCAAATCATTCACCTTGTAGATAACTTGGAATTCGCCTTTGATCGCCAACGACGCCAATATCACTCCACTGCTATCTTGGAAGTTTTGGATCGAGAGGCATCATCAAGTGCATTAAAGGTACTGGGAGTGACAAAACATGACCTTTTTATTCCCATTTTGACGCATGTTTACGGTGAGGCCCAACTAGGTGGAAGGGCATCCATCATTTCTTTATATAGACTCAGGGAAGGAATTAGCTACAGAGACAATCCAAAGGAATACTATTCACGGGTTGTAAAGGAGGCCATCCATGAGATTGGTCATACCTTCAATCTTCGGCACTGCGATGACCCCAGATGCATCATGCACTACTGCCGCTCAATCAAAGATGTGGACAGGAAATCTACCCATCTGTGCAGATATTGCAGGACTCTCTTGGAGGATGAAATAAAAAGGCTCATGGGCGGCAAATAGCCCATCAGCCTTGCGATGAAAATGATCCTTGTTTATGTGCGGAGAAAAAGTTGACAGAGCCGTTCCCAACCAAGTTTCGGCATTATGCCAAAAATATCATTACCTAGCGTACCCCCATCGGTGCTGAGAGGCCCCTCAACCTGCTCAATGACCTCAAAGAGGCGATTTACCTCTTTTCCCATGAACTCTCTTGTCTCCTCGTTTATAGAGAGCTTTTTCAAGTCCTTTCTGAGATCAGGAGAATGAACTGTCATTATCCATCCCTCAACGTACGGGTCGTCGTTTGCGAGCTTGCCCTGTTCCATGAGTGCAGGGTTAATGGAAGTCACAACCCCTGTAATAGGCGAAAGCATTTGGGCCTGTTTGTCACCCCGAATAATTCTTATCGCTTCTTTCCCCTGTTCCACTTGTTTGCCCAAAAGGGGACATTCGATGCGGTCAAATGGTCCCAGTACCTTGCGGATAAAATCATCAATACCAATTCTCACTGAGGGACTTTCCTCAACCTTTGCCCAGGCGTGTCCTTCATGAAAATAATATCCTTGTGGTATTTTAAATCCACCGACTTCAAAAGAACTCACCGGACTGATTACCGCATGAACCGTGTATTGGTCCTGCATGTATTGATCAAATTCGCAATAATTGCAGTTGTAATCGTTGGTACACGACCTGTACTCGATTATACCCCTCATGTGGTGAACACAGGGTCTCTTCCACTGTGGTAACTCCCTTAGTTTGTCCTGCCAAGCGACAATCCCACCCCTTCTCTCCTGGATAGCCCGCCTCAGCGCCTTTTCGAATACACAGTCAATGCATCTGTAATCCCGCTCGCAATATTTTTTCCTCACCACTCCTGCTTGCATCCAGATGCACTGATCTCTTTCCTGGATATTCTGTTTCTCTGTTCCAAAGATATCGCTTTTCTTCATGCCTGGGTCCTCGGCCTGCCCTTCCTGGGGGAGTAAACCCCGTGTGAAAAAGCGGAAATATATAACTTTGACCCCATGCTTCCGCACTGGGCTTTTCTAAAGGGGTAAAATTCAGGATTCAAGGTTTCCACTCTATTCCTATTGATCAGGTTTTGAGAAATGTTCTGGTCAAATTTCCCCATCCTAGATCCGGAAGGTTTCCGAAGATATCTTCTGATAGATGGCCACCATCTGCAGCCAAGGGCCCGGCGACTTCCTCTATCATTCCTTCAAGTTTGGCGACTTCATTAGCCATCCATTGTATACCCCTGGTATCATCCATAAGGTTTTTCATCGCCTTTTTAAGGTTTGGGTGACGAAGAACAAAGAGCCATCCCTCACCATAAGGGTCCCCATTTGTCACGCCTGTCTTCTCCTTCACATCAGAATTTACCTCCACAATGACCCCGTCCACCGGAGAAAGGACATCCGCCGAATTGTTACCGCGCTTCAAACCCCAACCAGGAATGCCTTGATCCAGTTCTTTTCCTAAAAGAGGCAGATCAAAGGCATCTGCCTTGCCCAGCAACTTCAACGCAAAGTCGTCCATCCCAACCCTTATATAACCTCCGCTTTCAATCCGGGCCCAGGTGTGACCATTGTGGAAATAGTACCCCATTGGCACGTCAAAACCCTTTACGCTATGCACCTCACCAGGATGCGCCCCTGTCTTTGTAGTCCAGACATCTTCAAAAAACTGGTCAAAATCACAGCGAGAGCATTCATAGTCATAGGCACATTGGCGTTTTCCGATCCTTTGTGTAAGGCTGTGTCTGCAGATTCTTTCCAGACCAGATCGCCTCCTCATGGCATCCTGCCAAGTCATTTGCTTTCCCTGAGATGCCTTTTTCCTCATTCCCATATCGTATTTGCAGGTTGTGCAATCGTAAAAGTTGTTACAATTCTTAAACTCCACGACTCCTGCTTGCATCCAGATACAGGGATTGGCGCTCTGCCCTTTCTTATCTGGCCTTATCAACCAAACCTGACCCCCCAGAACCGCTCCGATCTCCCCTTTTTGTTTTAGATCATGCGACGTGCCCTTCCTGTAAGAAGAGCCATACCCGACTCGATCTCTTGCCCTTTGTTTTGTTTTTTCTGCCATTTGCCTCACTCCTTTTTTGTATATTTTGAATCAGTTTTGTATCAGTAGAGAGCAAGATGGGTGCCAACAGAAGATTCTTTTCGCTAACAAGCTGAAATCACTACCAATTTATATTTTTTGGAATGCATCACGCTCGCAATCTTTATATGGAGTGTAGGCTTTTACGACAGCCGACGTCTGTAAGGAGGGAAAAAATGCGCCTTATGTCTCTATTTAATAGCCATGCTGGTAGCTTGCAGTGATGTTGGTAAACACAACATCGCAATCTTAATATCCGACACAATTTCTAGGCATTTTTGACCCATTGGCCCCTCCCTTCCCTCAAGACTACCCCCTGGAGGAGCCCTATATCCCCCTAATGGCTTTACAACCCTCTTGGGTCTGGGTTATAAGTTCCCCTATCCATAATCGAGGTGCTTTGGCCCGAGGGGACCTATTATGCTTCTATTGACATAGGCAACATGGACTTTGAAGATGACCTTGCCTTCTGCCGGTACCTTGCTGAGAAAGTGGGGGTGGCGGCTATCCCTTCTTCCTTTTTCTGGAAAGACCGCCGACAAGGCAAGGATCTGGTGCGATTTTGTTTCTGTAGGAAAGATGAAACACTTGAGGAGGCCATCAAAAGGCTAAAGAGGTTGAGATCATGAGGATTGCAGGATTGCAACTTGATACTGTTTGGGAAGACAGGGAAACCAATTACCGGCGAGTGAAGGAATTTGCGCGGATGGCAAAGGAAAAGGGCGCGGATCTTCTGGTCCTCCCCGAGATGTTTTCAACCGGATTTTCCATGAATCTTATTGTAACCATGGAGAAAGACGACGGCCCAACAACGAGATTCCTCAAATCCATAGCCACATCATACCAGATTGCTGTCTTGGGAGGTGTGGTACTGAAAGGAAAAAATGGTAGGGGTCGCAATTGTGCCCGAGTGATAGATGCCGGTGGGAATATTCTAACAACCTATGCCAAATGCCACCTCTTTTCATTCATGGATGAAGACAAGATCCATGAATCCGGAGAGTCTCCACAGGTGTTTAAACTCAAGGGGGTGCGGGTATCTCCCTTTGTTTGCTATGACCTTCGTTTCCCTGAGATTTTTAGAGCTGTGGCCGACGACGTACACCTTATGGTCATTATCGCCTCTTGGCCTGCAGCCCGTCAACTACACTGGGACGAGCTCTTGCCTGCAAGGGCCGTGGAAAATCAGTGTTATGTCATGGGTATTAATCGAGTAGGCGAGGGTGATGGCCTTATTTACAAGGGTGGAAGTGCAGTGTACGATCCGTTAGGAAACCGGATAGCCTTTGCCGGGGACCAAGAGACCCTTGTGCTCGCCGATGTGGACTTGCGTCATGTGGATAAGGTGAGGTCAGAGATGCCCTTTCTTAGAGATAGAAAATTTTGAGGCAATAATGAATTACATGCTACTGTTGGCACTCGTTCTCACCTTTGCCCTTGTCGGGGGAAGGATAGCCTCCTTTATCAAACTGCCTCGCGTTACAGGATACTTGCTTACGGGTTTGCTCCTGGGTCCGCCCATAACCGGATTTTTGACAAAGCAAGATGTATCCCATTTTCATTTCATTAGCGAAATCGCCCTTGGCATCATTGCCTTTTATATAGGTACAGAGTTTGAGAGCACCAAATTCAAGAAAATCAAGCAGACCCTGCCTTATTTCTCTGCCAGCGAAATCATCTTCACTGCTACCATCGTATTTGTTTTACTTCTTATAGTGCTTCATGGCTCTGTTGCAACGGTTATCCTGCTTTCGGTCCTTTCAGTCGCCACAGCTCCTGCAGCAACGTTGCTGGTTATAAGAGAGCTTGACTCAGAAGGTCCATTAACGAGCCATATCATGGCTATGGTAGGAATTAACAACCTTATATGTATTATCGCCTTCGTGATGTCAGCCGCCCTGATAGGCCATGTTACCCAGCATGGCATAACCATCGACTCAATAACTGAAATCTCCCATGGCCTGTTTATACCAGTGGCTATCGGCGGGGCGATAGCCATTTTTCTACATTATTACTTGCGACGAAGTCTTGAAGAAAATGAGATTCTTGTGCTCTCCCTGGCAGGTATTCTCCTTGGAGTTGGCCTATCGTATTATTTTTCTGTATCCGTTCTGCTCACAAACCTGGTCATGGGTGGCTTGCTGGTAAATATCTGTGATAGAACCAAAATGATTATAAAGAGATTGACCGAGGTGGATTATCCCCTTTATGCCCTGTTTTTCACGTTCGCTGGAGCCAGCTTTCATGTTGAAATGATACAAGAGATGGGGTGGGCAGGACTAATTTACATTCTGGCGCGTGCTGGTGGCAAGATATTGGGGGCTATGGCAGGCAGAATATGGGCCCAGGTTGCAACCCCAAATGGCCTATATTTGGGAATGGGACTCATGCCGCAGGCAGGGCTTGCCATAGGACTGTCCTCCTGGGCAGCCCGAGAAATGCCGGAAGTGGGTGCGCCCATTCTTTCCACTATTCTCGCTACAACAGTAGTGTTCGAGGTGGCCGGCCCCATTATGACAAAGGTCAGTCTTATGCGAGGTGGAGAGGTCAAGATTATAAGAATGCTATCATTCCCAACCCTCGGCCAACTAAAGACAGATCTCTTTTCTCTTCACCATCGAATTGCCCAGGCCTTGGGAAAGAAGCCCATGGCTGCATCCCAACAGCAGCAAGGCCCCCTACTAGTTAAACACCTTATGAGGTATCATATTGATACCATCCCGCAGGATGCCCCATTGGACAAGGTAGTAAAAATTATGCAAAATAGCAGGCATACCGTCTTGCCGGTGATCGGGGAAGGCAACAATTATGTGGGGATCTTATCTTTGAGCTCTATACGCGATCTTCATTTTGATCGCAGCTTAAAGCGACTCATAATTGCCAAGGATATTGCGGACTACATAGAGCCATTGAGCCCAGAGGAAGCTCTTGATGATGCCATGAAAAAACTGGCAGAGTCTGGCCTGCCTTATCTTCCGGTTGTAGAAAAAAAGGCACACAAGGCGTTTGCTGGCGTGATCCATCGGAGGGACATCTGTCTATTTGAGCTGCAAGAGGGAGAAGGAAGGAGGTAATGATGCCGAACTATAAAATCCATCCAATTGTCATGGGAACCAAGCTTTTTGATAAGGGAATGATGACATATCAGCATGACTATGGCACACCGTATGCCATCCCCATATATTCATGGTACCTTGAGGGAGGGGACAAAAAGATCCTGGTGGACACAGGAGAGATGAGCCCCATTCAATCTGATGATAGGGAAGAGAAGATAGGGGGAAAAATATATACCTTTGAGGAGGGCCTAGCAAAATGGGGCCTCACTCCCAGTGACATTGATATTGTAATCCATACTCACCTGCATAATGATCACTGCGAAAATGACTACAAGTGCACCAATGCCATATTTTATGTCCATGAAAAGGAACTGGAGCGTATCCACAATCCTCACCCCCTGGATTTCAGGTATCTTGAAGACTATATTGAAGATGTAGAGGAAAATGGCCAGATCAGAATAGTCACAGGTGATCAAGAAATAGTTCCGGGAATTGAAGTGGTCCACACACCGGCTCACACGGAAGGTGGGCTAACAGTGATCGTGCGGACCCCTGGAGGGAAGGCAGCTATAACCGGCTTTTGCACTATAAAAGAGAATTTTTTCCCGCCTAAGGAAATCCTTGCCATGGAGATGGAAGTAATCCCGCCAGGCACCCATGTAAACGTCTATGAGGCCTATGACATTGTGAAAAAGGTAAAAGAGGCTGCGGATATTTTATTGCCTCTCCATGAGCCTGAATTCGCAAGCGTTAATACTATTCCATGAGGAGGCTCCCAGGCAGTTACATTCCCTTCCAGGCCTCTTGCTCCATTGAGAGAAAAGTTGCCCTCTCTTGATCATTCATGGTCCTTATTTGGACCTCTACCTTTAGACCCAAGTTTTCCAACGGGGCTTGCACGCTATTGATAAGATGGTCTGCAATGGGGATGTTCGGAAACGGAAAAGCAAAATACACGGTGGCAGTATTGTTTGATATTTCGATATCCTTGACAATACGCAGATCCAATAGGCTCCTGTCAATAGCCGGGTGCATGACTTGACTGGCCACCTTCAACACCTCGTCCCTTGTAACCTGACCCATGGCTATGCTCCTCCTCATACACAACAAATTTTGTTGCCAGCAAGGCAGGATAAGAGGATTAAGACAGCGAGTATTGAGCTGGCCAAATGGATTAGTATGACAGTCCCCTGTCACAAAGCATGGCAAGCCACAAGGTGCTCGGGCTCCACCTGCTTCAGCTCGGGGGTTTGCCTGCTGCAGACAGTCTCGGCCACAGGGCACCGGGTGCGGAATGCGCAACCAGAAGGGGGATCAACAGGATTAGGGAGGTCTCCACGCAGGACGTGGGCCTTTATCCCGGACCTAGGATCGGGAACAGGGATGGCCGACAACAGGGCCTTAGTGTACGGGTGTTGGGCGTTATTATAGATGCCTTCAGCACGAGCTATCTCAACAATTTTCCCCAGATACATGATGGCAACTCGGGTGGAAATATGCTCCACCACCGCGAGATCGTGGGAAATGAACAAGTAAGAGATGTTCAGTTCTTCCTGTAGTTTTATCATTAGGTTGATTATTTGAGCCTGAATTGAAACATCAAGGGCGGATACGGGTTCGTCGGCCACTATCAGTTTCGGGTTAAGGGTTAGCACTCGGGCTATCCCTATGCGCTGACGCTGACCCCCACTGAACTCGTGCGGAAAACGATACATATAATCAGGTTCAAGCCCCACCCTACGTAAGGCCGATGCCACGACCTCCTTCCTCTCGCCTTTTCTCTTGTAAAGGTTGTGGACAATGAGTGGCTCCTCTATTATTTCACCCACTGTCATCCTTGGATTCAGTGAGGCAAAAGGGTCTTGAAAGATCATCTGAGCTGATCTCCTAAAGGCCTTTAGACCATTGGCGCCAAGTGTTGCCACATCCACGCCGTCAAACAAAACCTTTCCGGAGAAAGGCTCGATGAGTCTGAGTATAGAGCGGCCCGTAGTGGTCTTTCCGCACCCGGACTCACCCACAAGACCCAAGGTTTCACCCTCCCTGAGGTCAAAACTCACCCCATTCACCGCATAAAGATACCTTCTTTTTTCAAACAATCCTCTCCTTTTCAAAGGGAATGCAGTAACGAGGTCTCTTACTGTTAAAAGTGTCCCTTCCATGTTCTTCCTACAAATGGCAGGCCACCAGATGGCCCTTTCCTATATCACGCAGGGGTGGTTTTTCTCTCTTGCACCTTTGTGTCACCTCAGCGCACCGATCTGCAAACTTGCATCCCTTGATTTCCTTGAATGGTGGGGGCACAACCCCTTTTAGTTCCTCAAGAAATTTCTTTTTTTGTCCCAGACGCGGGACCGACTTCATCAATGCCACTGTATAAGGGTGCGCTGGGTTGTCAAAAAGGGAAAATATATCAGCCTCTTCCACCTTTTCCCCGGCGTACATAACAACCACCCTTTGAGCACTATTTGCGATGATCCCAAGATCATGCGTTATGAGGATCATTGACATGCCTGATTTTTTCTTGAGCCGCAACATCAGGTCCAAGATCTCCGCCTGGATGGTTACATCAAGAGCGGTTGTCGGCTCATCGGCAATGAGTAGCCTAGGGTTACAGCTCAAGGCCATGGCAATCATCACCCTCTGACGCATACCTCCACTCAGCTGGTGGGGATATTGCTTCATAACCCTTGCCGCAGAGGGAATTTCACATGCCTCAAGGATTTCGACAGAGCGCTTCTCTGCTTGTTTCTTGGAGAGCCTTTCATGAAGGGTAAAGACCCTGGATAGCTGATAGCCTATGGTAAAAACAGGGTTGAAAGATGTCATGGGGTCCTGGAAAACCATGGATATCTGCCTCCCCCTGATCCTTCTCATTGTTTCTAGAGGGAGACGGAGAAGGTCCTGGCCCATGAACAAAACCTGTCCTGATGAAATCTTTCCCGGTGGGATGGGTATTAGGCGCAGCACGGACAGCGCTGCCACGCTTTTTCCACACCCGGATTCTCCAACAATTCCCAGTGTCTCGCCCTTAAACACCTCATAGCTTAGATGGTCAATGGCCCTTGCCCTGCCTTCGGGTACAAAAAAATCTGTGCATAGGTTATTTATTTTCAGGATCGCTTCATTGTCCATTTTCTTCACGCCATTAATTTATGCCCTTTGAAATCTCCATCTTATTTTGGGGTCCAGTGCCTCCCTCAAGCCATCGCCAACCAGGTTAAAGGCCAGAACAGTTACAAAGATGGCCGCGCCAGGGAACGTAGAAATCCACCACTGTGTAAGGAGAAAAGCCCGGCCGTCATTGACCATCACTCCCCAGTCGGCTGTGGGCGGCTGTGTGCCAAGGCCCAGGAACCCGAGTGAAGCAAGGCACAGGATTATATAACCCATGTCAAGGGTGCCCTGAACGATAATGGGAGAAAGACAGTTGGGCAGGATGTGCCTAAACATTATGCGCAACTTCGAGGCACCCAGTGCCCTTGCAGATTCCACAAATTGCATTTCCTTTAGGGAGATAACCTGGCCCCGGACCAGGCGAGTGTACCACGGCCACCATGGCACCGAGATGGCAACCAAGGCGTTTAACAGGCTCGGCCCCGTTGATGCCACTATTGCGATAGCAAGGAGCAAGGAAGGGAACGCGAGAATCATATCGGCGAACCTCATAATCAGCTCGTCTGTCTTACCTCCAAAATATCCCGCAATCAGGCCCAAGGGCGCCCCAAACCCTATCACTATCAAGACCACGATAATCGCGGCCTTGAGGGAAACCCGAGCACCGTAAATAATGCGACTCAATAGGTCTCTGCCAAGATTATCCGTGCCCAGGGGGTGTATTAGGCTGGGGGGTCTCAGCCTTTCCTGGAGATTTGAAAGGCCCTGTCCCTGCTCTGGATAAGGTGCGATGTAGGGAGCAAATAGAGCCAAGAGAAAGAGGACCACGATGATGGCGAGGCCAAAAACCGTGAGGGGATTCCTCATGATTAGGTTTGCAGCTCTAGCATAATTCCTGCTTTTTCCTTCATTCATTTGTTTCTAACCTTCGAAGCTCTTCATCACTGGACCCTTATTCGCGGGTCTGCGATTGCCAGTAACAGGTCCACAAAAAGGTTAACAACAACGTAAAAGAGGGCCATAAGTATTGTCACTGCCATTATAACTGGGTAGTCATTCAAAAATATGGCGTTGATTGTGTAAGACCCCAGCCCCGGCCAGAAAAAGATCAGCTCGATGAAAAAGGTCCCGGTGAGCATTGAGGCAAAGCAAAGGCCAGCGGCGGTCAATGTTGGCCCAATGGCATTCTTCAAGGCATGGACAAAGTGAATCTCAAATTCGGACAGTCCCAATGACCTTGCGGTAGTAATGTAGTCTTCTCTCAGCACTTCCAGCATCGTAGAGCGAGTCATCCTTGCTATTAGGCCTGTGGAGTAAGCTCCAAGGGTGATGGCCGGCAGCACCAGGTGCGAAGAAACGCTCCAAAAGGCCTCCCAGTTCCCTGTCAATGCTGCGTCAATGATATTGAACCCGGTAATCTTTTCTATAGGGTGCAGAAGGGCCGTGACCGTGTCGATCCTGCCCCCTATGGGAAGGATACCGAGCCATCGAAAAAAGATGATTTGAAAGATCATGCCCAGCCAAAACGAGGGCACTGAAACATTGGCCACAGAAAATAGCCTTATAAAGTGATCAACAAATCTATTTTCCTTTTTGGCTGAAAGTACACCCAAAGGGATGCCAAATAACAAGGCAATGGTGATAGCAGCAAACATCAGCTCAAGGGAGGCGGGAAGGTGATCCAAGATGCCCTGCAGGACGGGACGATGAGTCCTGAGGGACTCGCCGAAATTGCCCCTGGATAGATCTCTGAGATAGTACGCAAATTGTATGTACAATGGCCTGTCAAGCCCTAACTGTTTACGGACCAACTCCACCTGTTCGGGTCTTGCACGAGGCCCCAGATAGGCGGCAGCCGGGTCTCCGGGCACAACTCGGGAGAGAGTGAAGGTCACCACACACAGGCCAAATAATACTACCAGAAGCCATATGAGGCGTTTTAGGACGTACCGTAGCATTGGACCTCAATAATTATCAAGATTATGGAAAGTGTCCACGGATCGACATCCCCGTGTTCCGCCATCAACGCGGGAGTTCGAACCGTGGACAGAAATTATGCCAAACTACTATTCCTTGTACATGTAATACCAGAAGGCTACTCTGGGATAGTTGGGATTTATTATATAGCCCTTTAACCTGCGACTCTTGAAAACCGGCCTTTGTACGTCAGCCAGGAAAATAGAAGGCGCATCTTCAATAAGCATCCTTTGAGCCTTTGAATAAAGCGCCTGAGCCTTTTTGGAATCAGGTGTAGAATAGGCTTGAAGGATAGTTTCATCGAACTCGGGATTCTTGTAGTACGAAAAATTCCAGTATGGTTTTTTCTCAACGTGCCAGAGGCTGTACAGGGTTTCGTAGGGATCGCTAAAAGTGGGCCACCAGAGCAATGCGGCCATGTCCTGAGCCTTTTCCGGACCCCCTTTCATGAGGTCCCATTGGGCAGTCCAGTTCATGGGCCGGATGTCCACCTGAATCCCGATCTTGGCGAATTCTTCCCTTATAAGGGGTGCAAATGCCTTTTCCACCGCATTTTCAGATGCATAAGTAAACATCACCTTTTCCTTGATACCTTTAGGGTGACCTGCCTGGGTCATTAATTTGCGGGCCTTCTCTAGGTCATAGGTATATTGCGGAAGAGTTTCGTCGTGACCAAATTGTCCGTAAGGGACAGGGCCCACGGCCTGCCTTCCCAACCCCCCTAATGCAACCTCTATTATCTTTTTGTATGGTGTTGCGTAGGAGGCAGCCTTGCGGATGAGCTTATTATTAAAAGGGAACTTTGCCGTGTTCAGGTGAATGGCATAGTTCATGAAACTCGGCCCTACCAGCCGCTCACAACACTTCTTTGTGTTCAAAATCTTGCTCGATTCTATGGGGATACGGGTTACCAAGTCAGCCACGCCAGATTCCAGCATCTGCTCGGCCACGGTTGCCTCTTTCACTATCTTCACTACTATGCGGTTAAAATGGGGACCCTTCCAGCCTCTCCAGTAATCATCAAATCTCTTGAAAATTATTTCTTCATCAGGCTTCCAGCTTTCCAGGATGTAAGGACCGCAGCCCGCTTCGTGGCCTGCGTCAAACCATTTCCTATCCTTATGGACCGCCTTGGGGCTTATGATCCAGGCTGCATTGGCTGAAGCTATGATCCGGTCAAATGGCGCGGGTTTTTTTAGGATGAATTTCACCCTATAGTCATCAATAACCTTGATTTCCTTCACGGGCGAAAAAATAAAAGAGGCGCCCTTTTTCATTTTGATTGTTCTTTCAATGGAATCCTTAACAGCCTGCGCAGTGAGAATCCCGCCATCATGAAATTTGACACCTTTTCTCAGGTAAAATGTCCATTCTAGCCCAGTGCTGTTCACCTCCCATTTCTTAGCTAGGCCAGGCTGGAAAGGCTCTTTGCTTCCCGGCGGGCTCACCCATATCAGGGTTTCATAGATATTTGGCATGTAGGATGACTCGGTTGAATAGGCTGCACTTGGATCCCACGTAGTTATGCTGTCTGTGGAGGCAAAAACCAGGATATCCTTGGGGACCTTCGCAGCCTGTGTTTGAACGGTAAATAGTGAAACAATGGCAGCGCACACAAACAAAATGACTAATAAACCAAAAGTCTTTTTCTTCATCTTCACTCCTCCTTTCGTCGCCAAATAAGATGGCGAGGGTTTTACAAGGGTTACAGTTTCCTAGCCTGGATTAGTGGTTTCCTGGACCCAGACGAGGATTTAACAGACGCCTGCACACTCACCCCCTTTCTAGCAAAACAAGATCTCGTGATTCCTGGTGCTTACTCATGAAATTTGGCCGCACGTCTCAACGGCCCAAGCTGCTGAAAAATTGGGCCTTTTTTGATGTCTCCTGCATACATGGGAAAAGTACCGTCGAAATCTCTCAGGTTTTTCCATGGCTGGCAAAGCCCTAGGGTGCCGTATTCACGCACCCTTGAGACCAAATCAAGATCGATTATTTCCGTCAGAATTGTATCGCTTTCGCCTGACTCCTGCAGTACGTGTCCTTCTGGGTCAACAAAAACAGATTTGCCTACGCCTCCGCCCCCTGCACCATTTACATTCAAAACATACACTTGGTTACAAATGGCATTAGCCTGACATAACACTATTTCCTGGGCCCTGTCCGAAGTATAGGTGCCCGTAGGACAGATAATGGCCTCGGCCCCAAGCCAAGCAAGATTTCTTATTACCTCAGGAAACCATATGTCGTAGCAGATACAGATGCCGAATCGACCCTTGCCTGGGATATCAAAGACACAGAAAGAGTCCCCTGGATCACTTGTCTCCAGGGGTGCCCAAGGAAAGATCTTCCTGTACTTGGCCTCGATTTTACCTTCAGGAGAAATCACCACCGCCGTGTTGTAGATCTTCCCATTATGCTTTTCACTAAAGGACCCTGGCACTAGCCATTTGTTATTATCTGAAGCCCATTGGCAAAATTGATCCAACGTAGGATTTGGTATTTGTTGCGCAGGATCAGAACTCAAGCCCGAGGAACACAATTCACTGAAAATCACCATGTCAACCCAGGGGAAGAGGAGGCTTACAGTTTTTAACCGGTGTATCATCGCCCTTGAATTGTCTTGGCCCCTCAAAATGTTCATTTGTATACCCGCAACTCCAAAGTATCTGCTCATGTTTCCTCCCGCTTACAATCAGCACCTAATCAATGTTTTCTTTCGATGGTTGGAAAGGAAGCCGGACGTGCACGTCTCGGATGTATCGGGCTGCCTTTTCAGCATTCCCATTTTGAATTAAAGAGATTATTTTCAGGTGCTCATCGTAGTTCATATTAACCAGCTTGCTGCTCCAACTGATTTCCCCGAATCCGAACAGGCGTTGCCTCAATATGTTCAGGTGGTAAAGGATAAGTTGGTTTTTGGACAGATTGAGATATACGCCGTGGAATTTGGAATTAAGCTCCCAGTACTTGTAGAAATCCCGCTTCTGAGCTGCTCTTAGCATCCTCTCGTTTACCTTTTTCATTCGTTCCAGCTCTTTTCCCCCTATCCTGTCAAACACGGATAGGAGCACCCGCGAGTCCAGCGCACCGATTACCTCATAGATATCTTCTATTAGTTGTGGGGTGAGTTCATTAATTCTTATCCCTCTTTGGGGTAGAAAGGTGACAAAGCCCTCTACTTGTAACTGCAGAAGGGCATCACGGAGTGGTGTCCTGCTTACTCCCAAGTTTTTGACCATTTGATTTATGCTCACGAACATCCCAGGTTTAAGATTGCCGTTTTTCAGTTGCTCGCGAAGGTATTCGTAAACCTGGGTCCTGAGGAGTTGAGTTGTGAAGGGAAAGGTTTGCTTCATGAGGGATCTCTCCGTTGATGGAGGTTATCGGAGAAAATTCGGGAATAAAGCATGTGACCGATATACTAGCATTCTAATATTTCTGTCAAGCTATTTTTTGATTGATTATACCGAAGTTCCTATAAAAATCGGCTCAATAATGAACATAACATATTGATATATCGTTGACTATTGGTATTTTACTTGCAAATAATGTAGCCATGTAATAGGGATTTTTTACTTGGCAAATGCGGATTA
>Ga0190359_1000108_pt1 | contig 51785 bp, 47 predicted proteins | sample 48721823_MG_FD_161269 | JGI IMG/M metagenome (GOLD analysis project Ga0190359, IMG submission 161269) | Hydrothermal vent microbial mat bacterial communities from Southern Trench, Guaymas Basin, Mexico - 4872-18-2-3_MG | ecosystem: Environmental > Aquatic > Marine > Hydrothermal vents >...
TAGAATTAGAGAAAACGGATTTAATAGGTGAATCATATGCAACAGGCACATTAAATTCAGGTACAAAATACTATTGGAAAGTAGTAGCAAAAGAAGGAAAAGGTGGAGAAACGGAAGGACCAATATGGTCATTTATTACACAACAGCCAAACATAGAATGGGATGTATCTCTGAATAGGGCTGACGACTTTGCATTGTATATCCAACAAACTAGCGATGGAGGGTATATTGTAGCCGGATGGACAGCTTCAAACGATGGGGATATAAGTGGAAATCATGGAACATATGATTATTGGATAGTAAAACTTAATAGTGATGGAAACAAAGCCTGGGATGTAGTTCTTGGTGGTAGTAATAGTGATGCAGCATATAGTATCCAACAGATTAGTGATGGAGGATATATTGTTGCCGGCGGTAAGATATCGAATGCTGGAGATATTGATTATTGGATAATAAAGTTTTCAAAGTGATTAAGGGGATTTATTTGCAATCAAGATATCAATTTTTAAATTAATTCCTTAAGTGGTGGAAAAAATTCAAAATTTAATAAGTTTGGTTATGATATTCTGATATGATACCTCCAGAGTAGACAGTGTAATTAAATAAAATACACTGCTACAAAGAGGTTTTTTACGACCGATAAAGAAAAATTTATCGAAGAGACAAGGTGCAAGTATATGGAGATACAAATCAGTAAAAAGAAGATTAAAGGAAACATAGCAAAAAGTATAGGTTGTAATATACAAACAGACAATAAGAAAATGGTATATTAGATATATAAAATTGAGTTCTAGAATTTAATTAATTGAAAAAAATTATTAAATTTTAATATCTTGAAAATAAATTTTAAACTTTAATTATTCATTTCTGGGTATGATATATATTTATTTCACATTAAAATCTCTGATTTTTAAGTTTTCCATGAATCGTATATAATTGTTTAAGTCCTATATACATTGCTAATTTTCATTATGGTAAAATATAATAAGAAAACTTTTGGAGGTATTGATATGAGAAAAAACTTATTGAATTTTGAATATGATGAATTGATAGAATTCTTTAAAAAATTGGGATTAGAAAAATTCAGAGCAGATCAAGTTCTTGATTGGGTATATAAAAAGAGAGTATTTAATTTTGAAGATATGACAAATTTATCTAAAGAGCATAGAAAGATTTTAAATGAAAAGTTTTATATAGGCATTCCTAAATTACTTGATATGCAAATTTCTAAAATTGATAGAACTACCAAATTTTTATGGGAGTTACAGGATGGTAATACGATAGAGTCAGTAGCATTGTTCCACTCAGGAAGGGTTACAGCATGTATTTCAACACAAGTTGGATGTCCGGTTAAATGTAGTTTTTGTGCAACTGGCCAAAGTGGTTTTGTGAGAAATTTAAAATCTGGTGAAATAGTTGGACAGATTCTTGGAATTGAAATTAACAGAAAAGTAAAAGTAGGGAATGTGGTTTACATGGGAATGGGAGAACCTTTACTGAACTTTGATGAAACACTTAAAAGTATACGAATGCTGAATCACAAAAAAATATTGAATATAAGTAAGAGAAGAATAACTATTTCAACAGTAGGAATTCCCGAAAAAATTATTGAACTTGCAGAGAAAGATGTAGGAGTTAGACTTGCTTTATCTCTACATGCTGCAACTAATTCAAAACGTGATGAAATAATCCCGTTAAATAGGAAGTATAGTGTAGATGAATTGATATACGCTATCAGAAAATACCAAGAAATTACCGGTGATAGGATTACTATTGAATATATTCTTATTAGGGAGTTCAATGACTATCCTGAAGACGCCGAAAGATTGGCAGAATCACTAAAAGGAATAAATGTTTTTGTAAATCTTATTCCAGTGAATCCAGTCAATCCTAATTTCTATAGACCAAGTCGTTGGGCAATGGAGAGATTCAAACAAATTCTGGAAAGACATGGAATAGAAAGTGAGATAAGAGTTGAAAAGGGTACAGATATTGATGCTGCATGTGGTCAATTAAGAAGGAGGAATTTAAAATAAAAATAATAAAGTACTTCTTAATTTTTACTATTGGAGTTTTATTTGGTGCTCTCGCTTTTTTAGGTTTTGTGTATTTTAACGAAAAAGTGAATATTGTTTATTTACCAAACATAATTGGATATGAAATTGAAGAAGCAAAAAAAGTACTAGAAAATTTAGGATTAAAAGTTGAAACTTTTGGGGATGGGAAGGTTATTAGCACCATTCCAAATGTTAGTGATGTAGTTAAAAAAGGTAGGATTATAAGAATATTTGGTGAATCTTTTGAGAAAGAAGAATATATTATTCCAGATTTTTTTGGGGTTAGTTACCATACAGTTATAGAAGTATTGGAAAATTGGGGATTAAAAGTTGAAGTTAATAAGATAAAATATCCTGGCCCTGATGGGAGAGTTTTAGCAACTTATCCAAATGCTGGAAAAAAAATCAAAACAGGAGAATTCATTAAAGTTTTAGTGGATGATGGTGAATTAGGAGGTAATAAATGAGAAAAAAAGGTGTCGTTGTAAAGTTTATGTCAAATATGGCTATAGTTCAAGATTTTGAAACAGGTGAAAAGTTTCTTTGTAAATTACGTGGAAAATTTAAAGAACAAAAAATAAGACCAATTGTTGGAGATATTGTTGAATATAGGCAAATAATTTCGAACGAAGGAGTAATTGAAAATATTTATAATAGAAAAAATGAACTTCCAAGACCTAAGATTGCTAATGTAGATCAAGTTATTGTTGTTACAACATTAAAGTCTCCAGAAACCCCGTTAAAAATTTTAGATAGGTATTTGGTATTAGTCGAGAATGAAAAACTTCCTGCTATTATAGTGTTAAATAAAACTGACTTATTAACAGAAAAAGAAATAACATCGTTTTTAGATACATATTCTGGCATTTACCCTGTAATTGTTACTAGTGCAAAAACAAAATTGGGAATTGACAAATTGAAGGAATTGTTAAAAGGAAAGATTTCTACTATGGCAGGAATGTCAGGTGTAGGAAAAAGTAGCTTATTAAATGCTATAAATCCAGGACTTTCTTTGAGAGTAAATGGTATTTCTGAAAAATTGGACCGTGGAAGACATACAACAACTGTTATTGAATTATTACACTTTGATTTTGGAGGATGGATAGCAGATACACCGGGATTTGCAAATTTGGATATTTCACATATTGAGCTTAAAAAATTAAAACATCTATTTCCAGAATTTGATAATTTTTCTTGCCTTTTCCCTGATTGCAATCACATTGATGAGCCTGGATGTGGAGTAAAAAAAGCTGTGGAAGAAAATAAGATAAAAAATAGTAGATATCAAAGTTATGTAAGTATTTATAAAGAATTGTTGGAGGGAAAATGATTGTTTTTACCCACTACACGTGAAGAACTTAAAAAATTAGGTTGGAAATATTTAGATATTATATTAGTTACTGGAGATGCTTATATTGATCATCCTTCAATAGGTGTATCACTAATTGGACATTTTTTAGTTTCAAGAGGATACAAAGTTGGAATAATAGCTCAACCTGATTGGAAAAGTGATGAAATAACGAGGTTAGGAAGACCTCGTTTATTTTTTGGTGTTACAGCAGGTAATGTGGATTCAATGGTTGCAAATTATACAGCATCTGCTAAAAAAAGAAAAACTGACGATTATACTCCTGGAGGAATTGGAGGTAAAAGACCAGACAGGGCTACCATTGTATATTCAAATCTAATAAAAAAATTTTTCAAAGATGTTCCTATTGTTCTAGGTGGACTGGAAGCGAGTTTAAGAAGATTTGCTCATTATGATTGGTGGTCTAATAAAGTGAGAAAATCTATTTTACTAGATTCAAAAGCTGATCTTTTAGTATATGGGATGGGTGAACTTGCTACTCTTGAAATTGCAAGATGTCTTGAGAAATTTGGAAACATTGAAAAGTGTAAGAAAATTAGAGGAATAGTTTGGTGGACTTCTTCACCTTCAATAGATGGAATATTTCTTCCTTCTTTTGAAGAGGTTTCTGAAAATCCCGAGAGATATTCTGAAATGTTTTTGAAACAGACTTTGTTAACTGATCCATTTAAAAATAATAGATTGATTCAGAAACACGATAACAGATATGTCATACAAAATCCACCACAATTTCCGATTTCTCAAAAGTTATTTGATGAACTTTATCTTTTACCTTTTGAAAGAGATGTTCATCCGTATTATTTGAGAAAAGGTCCTGTGAAAGCTATTAATACTGTTAAATATTCTATTACAGCAGTGAGGGGTTGTTATGGTTCATGTGCTTTTTGCGCTCTTACTCAACATCAAACGACTCACGTAATTTCAAGAAGTATAGACTCGATATTGGAAGAAGCTAAAGTGATTTCTAAACACAAAGATTTTAAGGGAACGATTATGGATATAGGTGGGCCAACTGCAAATATGTTTGCTTCAAATTGTGAGATTAGAAACACAAAAGGGCAATGTGCAAAATTTTGTATGTTTCCAAAAATATGTAAAAGCAATGAACCAAATCATGAGGTGTTTTTAGACCTTTTATATAAAGTGAAATCATTACCCAAAATAAAAAATGTATTCATATCCTCTGGAATAAGACATGATTTAGTCCTTGCAGATAAAAGAAATGGTGAAACATTTGTAAAACATTTACCTGAATTTACGCCTGGACAATTAAAATTAGCTCCGGAACATTCACATGAAAAAGTATTAAATATAATGAGAAAACCGAAAATAGATTTATTTTTAGAATTTAAGAGTAAATTTGAAAAATTTTCAAAGAAAAAATACGTTATTGCATATTTTATTGTAGGTCATCCTGGTGAAGGTAGAAAAGAAAATGACCATTTAAGAAAATTTATTGAAACAAGATTAGGATATAAACCTCAGCAAATACAAATTTTTACTCCGACTCCAGGTACTTTAAGTACAACTATTTATTATACTGGTATGGATCCTTATTCAAAAGAAAGAGTTTATGTAGAGAAATCACTTCGAGTGCGAAATTTAATGAAAAAAAATGTTATAATTACCAAGAGAATTAAGTAAATATGATATAATCTTATCTGGAGGTGAAAGTGAAGATGGAAGATCCTTTAAGTTATTTGTTATCATTTTTTTTGTTGATTTTTTTACTTTATTTATCTGCGGTATTTTCAGCATCAGAAACTGCTTTAACATCAGTTAGTAAAATAAAACTTAAAGAGTCATTGAAGAAAGGAGATAAGGAAGAAGAAGAAAGTGAGCTGCATTTATTCAATAAGTTATTAACAGTTATATTAATAATGAATAATTTAGTAAACATTTTAGCTTCTTCAGTTGCTACTTTAATTGTGGTAGGGTTATTTAAAAATATTATTCCTGAGAGCCTTTCGGCATTAGTTACTACTTTAATTTTAACTTTCTTTATCCTAATATTTGGTGAAATAACTCCTAAAATCTATGCTCGCCAAAATAATGAAAAAATATTCAATAGAATGATAAAAATTTTGATATTTTTGTCAAAAATTCTCTCACCATTCATAAAAATGCTTATTGGAATATCTAATTTTATTATAAAAATTATTGGTGGAAAGTTGGTTTATGAAGCGCCATTTATTACTACCGAAGATATTTTGATGTATGTAGAAGCTGGGCGTGAAGAGGGAGTAATTAAACATGAGGAAAGTTTCATGTTAAAAAGAACTTTAGAAATGGAAGTTTCATTAGTTAAAGAAATTATGATTCCAAGAGTTGATATTGTAGCAATTGAGGAAAGTGAAACCCTAGAAGATGTGATGGAAATTATCAAAGAAGAAGAATATTCGCGAATACCAGTGTATAAAGATACCATTGATAATATTGTAGGTATTTGTTATGCAAAAGATGTATTAGTATTCGTAAGCGAAAGAGGGACAGAAATAAAGGATAAAGTAAAAGTCAAAGAATTAATGAGAGAACCACTTTTTGTTCCGGAAACTATGAAGGTTTCAGAACTTTTGAAGATTTTTAAAGAACAAAAAATACATATAGCAATTGTGGTTGATGAATATGGTGGAACTGCTGGTCTAGTGACAATGGAAGATATTTTAGAAGAAATTTTTGGGGAAATTATGGATGAATATGATCAAAATGAAAATGTTGGAATTAAAAAACTAGAAGATGGTTCTTATATTGTCGATGCTACAATACCAATTAATGATCTTGAAAGAGAATTAAATTTAGTTTTTCCAGAAAGCGATTATGAAACATTAGCAGGATATATTCTAGAAAATTTACAAAGAATACCAAAAGTGGGTGAAAAGTTTAAAATTGGTACTTTTGTTTTTAAGATAGTTGCTGCCTCTAAAAATAGAATTGAAAAAGTATTGATTAAGGTGGTGGATAATGAAAAAGAAAATTGAAGAACTAATCAATGAGGCTTTTAATGCGAAAGAAAAAGCTTACGCTCCTTATTCTAATTTCAAAGTTGGTGCAGCTTTGCTTACAAGAAGCGGGAAAATCTACACTGGTTGCAATATCGAAAATGCATCGTATGGTTTAACTTGTTGTGCAGAAAGAGTTGCCATATTTAAAGCTGTCTCTGAGGGTGAAAAGGAATTTGATACTTTGGTTGTAGTTGGTGATACTGATGAACCTATTTCACCTTGTGGAGCTTGTCGACAGGTAATGTCTGAGTTCGGTGATTATGAAGTTATTTTGGTTAGTAAAAATAGAAAAATAAAAAAGGTATCTGTTAAAGAGTTATTGCCATATTCTTTTGAAAAGGAGAATCTAGGAAAATGAAGAATGGATTAATACGATCCATTCATTTAAACGACTACTTGTATTTTAAAAATGTGGATGTGTATTTTCATGAAAATTTAAATGTCTTTACTGGAGAAACTGGAGCAGGCAAAAGTTTGCTTTTAGATGTGTTTGGAATTTTGTTAGGAATGACAAACGGAAGAGTAGATAACTATAATGCAGATGTAGTAATTGATATTCCATATGATTTTTCAGAGTATGAAATATATTCGGGGGAAAATATCTTTTCAATAATCAAAAGAAATGGTAGGACTACATTTAAAGTGAATGGAAGAGTGTATCCAAGGAATGTAGTTTCTAAAATTTTAAGTGAATTTATTTCAATACACAGGCAAAATTCACATTTAAAATTTCTTGAATCTCATTTTTTAATTTCTGTTTTGGATGAAATAGCTGGTAATAAAGAGTTAATGTCAAAATATTCAAAACTCTATTCTGAATATAAATCTTTGCAGTCACTGTTAAAAACAGAAAATATTGATCAATTGAGGATGAGAAAAAATGAATTAGAGGCTTTAATTGAAGAAATTGAAAAGGTAAACCCAGATCCACTTGAAGAGCAAGAATTAGAAGAGAAGTACAAAATTGCATTGAATTTGCAACAGAGTATTCAAAATTATAACGAACTTATGGAGATGTGCGAGAATATTAGTGAAATGTTCTGGAAAATGAGAAAAAATTTACCTGAAAAGTACTTGGAACAAATAGATACGGCACTGGATATAGTTGAAACTGTAAATTTGGATATTCAACGAGAATTAACTAGCATTGAAGAATATGATGTTTCAGAAATTGAACAAAAAATTTGGGAATACAATTCATTGAAAAGAAAATTTGGACCAACTATTGAAGATGTTATTCAAAATTACTTAAATTATAAAAAAAGTTATGAGGAGACAGTTTCAAAAATAAAGAATTTAGAAAACGCAAAAGAAAAAATTCAAAAATTGGGAAAAGATTTAGAAGATATAGGTGAAAAATTGACAGAGAAACGTAGAGAAGCGGCAAATAGAATTTTAGCAATATTTTTAAATCATGCAAGAGATTTAAATTTAAATGCTGATTTAGAAATTCAATTTGAAAAAACTCCAATGACTTCTAATGGATTTGATAAAGTGGAAATAATCGGTCGTACAATTAAAAATGAACCTTTAAAACCTATTAGATTAATTGCTTCTGGAGGGGAATTATCAAGGTTAATGCTTTCTTTGGAGTTATCAGTAGCTTCTGGTGGAATATTAATTTTTGATGAAGTAGATTCTGGAATTAGTGGAGAAACTGGGAATAAATTAGCAGAAAAATTAAAAGAAGTTTCAAAAAATTATCAAGTTATTGTAGTAACTCATTTACCGCAAATTGCTATTAGAGCTGATAAACATTTTGTGGTTTCAAGGAGTAATGAAGAGGGGATTGTTAAAGAGCTTAACGAAAATGAAAGAACCGTGGAATTAAAAAGAATGCTTGGTTCTGACGATGTTCTATCTTTCATTGAAGAAAAAAAGTAAAGAATGTTAGGGGGAAAAATATGAAAAAAATTACTTTGATTATTTTTGTTTTAATTTCAGTGTTTTCATTTGCATGGAGTGGTCATGAAGCTTTTACGTATTATTTAGTACAAGATCTAGTTAATAAAGATTCGTTAATTAAAATAACAGACTATACTTATGAAGAAGATAGAATATATAATGAAGAGTATTTGGTTCTTGAGGATGTAGCTGGCCAAAGAGAATTTTTTGAACCACTTGGAGATGGAAAATTTCCTCCGGATCCTCCACCGATGGATAATAATTTACCTGTTTGGCAAATCCTAACTATTTACTCTCCTGAGCCAGATAATGGTATGGATGAAGGATTAAATTTATCTCCTCTTCAAGGGTTAATTGGAAATAGTCAAGGTGTTAGACATATGAAATATAGAGTAGGTCTTTTAGTTGCATTTGAAGGGGATAAATCGTTTATGTATTTTGTAAATATGTCAAAGAAAGCTTTTGAATCAGGTGATAGATATTGGGGCTATAGATTTTTAGCAAGAGCGCTTCATTATATAGAGGATTTGTCTCAACCTTATCATAATGCTCCTGGAACATTTGGAGAATTAGTTTGGGCAGCGATGAATGAAAAAATGAGGACTATTTTAGGATATGCCCATTATTTTATGGATGATTATTTGGTCTATCTTTTGTACTATTCTGATAACTCTACTAGGGAAGCTATACTTGGAGCAAAACCGGTTTATTTTAAAACATATTATGATTATGTTAAAAATGTTATGAATTATACATTGAGTAAATTTTCAATAATACACAATGAAATAAAAAGAATATTTGGGGAAGATGGATTAATGCAAAGAGTATCAATTGACGAAATGAAAAAAAAGGATGAAAATGGAGAATTTTATCTTTTAAAGTCGGAAACATTAAGTATTATTTCATATGCTTCATCCGTCATAAAAGGATTTTTAAACCAATTTTTAAGAGAAGTTGGAGAAATTAACTAATAAGTTTTTCGAATTCTTCTTCATTAATAATTTTTACACCTAGTTGTTTGGCTTTTTCAAGTTTAGAGCCAGGGTTTTCTCCAACTATTAAATAATTAGTTTTAGAACTTACCGTATTTGTAACTTTTCCACCAAATTGTTCGATTATTTCTTTTGCTTCATCTCGAGTGTAGTTTTTTAGACTTCCAGTTATTACAAATGTTAACCCTTTAAGTTTGTTACTTTTTTTGACTTCTTTACTTTCTAAATTAACACCAGCTTTTTTTAATTTTTCAATTATTTCCTTGGTTTTTTCATTTTTAAAGTATTCTATTACACTTTTTGCTACCTCTGGTCCTATACCTTCTAAAGAGATTAATTCTTCATATGATGCTTTTGAAAGATTATCAATATTTTTAAAATGTTCTGCAAGTATTTTTGCAGTTTTTTCGCCGACCATAGGAATTCCAAGCCCGACAATAACTCTGTGAAAAGGTGTGTTTTTAGCTTTTTCTATTTGTTTTAAAATATTTGCAATTGTTTTTTGACCTACTCCACTTATTTGAGCTAAATCGAATGGTGTTAAGTAGAAAATATCTGCAATATCATTGATAATTTTTGCTTCAACAAATTTATCAATCAATTTTTCACCAATACCTGAAATATCGAATGCTGATCGGGAAACAAAGATTTCTAAGTGTCTTTTTAATTTTTGAGTACAATGTGGATTTAAACACCTTAAAGCTACTTCGCCTTCGGTAAGTTTTCCAACAGGCCCGCCACAAACAGGGCATTTTTCGGGTGGAACAATTTCTTTTTCATTACCTATTCTCATTTCTTTGATAACGCTTATAACTTGCGGTATAATTCCTCCTGCTTTTTCAATATAAACATAATCTCCAATTTTGATATCTTTTTCTTTTATGTAATCAAAATTATGTAACGAAGCTCTTTTAACTACTGTTCCTTCCAAATTGACTGGTTCAAGTATTGCGACAGGTGTGATTGTTCCCGTACGCCCAACGTTCAATTCGATGTCAATTAAACGTGTTTTTGCTTTTATTGCCGGGAATTTGAAGGCGATTGCCCATCTTGGTGCTTTTGCTGTTTCACCAAGAATTGGATAATATTCAAATTTGTTTACTTTAACAACAATACCATCAGCCCAGTATCCCAAAATAGTTCTTTGTTTAATCATTTCTTTCCAATAATCAATTACACAATCTATAGAATTACATAGTTTTGAAAGAGGATTTACTTTTAATCCTAATTCTCTTAAAAAGTTTAGAGCTTCCCATTGAGTTTTGATGTTGTAATTTTCAGGTTCAACTATGTAATAAATGAAAGAGTCTAATTTTCTTTTAGCAACTATTGAAGAATCTAATTGTCTTAAAGTCCCTGCTGCTGCGTTTCTTGGATTTGCAAAAGGAGGTAATCCTTCTTCTTCCCTTTGTCGATTATAACGTTCAAATTCATCCACAGGCATAAATACCTCTCCTCTAACTTCAATAGTTAGAGGTTTAAATAGTCTGAGTGGAATAGATTTAATTTTTTTGATATTTTCGGTAATATCATCACCTTCTAAACCATTGCCACGGCTTAATGCTTGCACTAAACTGCCATCATTGTATCTAAGAGCAATGGAAACACCATCAATTTTTAATTCACAGACGTATTCTACCTCAGAGGTATTTAAAATTTTTTTCACTCTTTTATCAAATTCTTTTATTTCTTCTTCGTTGTAAGTGTTATCTAAACTAAGCATTGGTTTTGAATGTGGAACAGTTTTAAATCCTGAAATTAATCCTCCTCCCACTTTTTGAGTGGGAGAATCTGAGGATTGGAATTCTGGATATTTTTTTTCAAGTTCAATTAGTTTTTCCATTAATTTATCATATTCATCATCACTTATAACAGGATCGGCTAGAACATAATATCTATAGTTATGATATTCAATTTCTTTTCTTAATTTTTCAATTTCTTTTTTAATCTTTTCTTTATTCATATTATCACCCAAAAAAATTAAAGTTATTTGCAAAAATTTTGGTATTATGTTAAAATATTTTTAGATATAATTTCTGTGTGGAGGTGAAAAAATGTTATATTTTTTAGCAACACTTGGAGTAATTTTTTTGGTAATCTTAGGAATCTTGTTTTTTCCTTTTTTATCGCCCATTTTGTCTATTTTTTTGGGAATTTTGTTAATCGTTCTAATATTTGTTGGATTAGTTACAATAGTTTTTCCAATTGTAATTATTTTACTGATCATTTCTTTAATTGCTAAAGCAGTAGAATATTTTAAGAATAAGAAGGCTTAATCTGTTTTAATGTTATTTGTTTCTTTTTGTAGTTCTTTTCCTTCGTAGATTTCAAAATCAATTTGCATTCTTGTTTTATCGGCATTAACTACTTTTGCTTTAAGTTTATCGCCTATTTTATAAATTTTTCCTTTTTTTGTGCCAATTAAAATGCTTTTTTCTTCGTCATATTTGTAGTAATCATCCATTGTAGATATATGTATAAGTCCGGAAATGTACTTATCTATAATTTCTACAAAGAGTCCAAACTTTGTGACTGATGTAACGACTACATCAAAAATATCACCAATATGTCTTGAAATATAGTCAATTTTTTTCAATGCAATGTAATCCCATTCTGCTTCGTCGGCAGTTCTTTCGCGTTTACTACTATGTACTGCAATTTTTGTTAGTTTTTTATTGAGTTCCTTTATTTGTTTTTTAGATAATTTACCTTTGGTTTTCAGAAAGTTTCTGATGAGTCTATGAACTACTAAATCCGGATATCGTCTAATTGGTGATGTAAAATGAGTATAAGCATAAGATGCTAGTCCAAAATGCCCAATATTTACTGGCGAATAAATTGCTCTTTTCATAGATCGTACTAAAAGTCTTTCAATGCTACTTCTTAGAGGATGTCCTTCGGTTTTTTCAAGTAGTTTTTGAAGGAGCATTGGTTGGATTTTTTTAGGAAGTTTAAGATCTATTCCTAAAGCTGAAAGATAATTTTTCAATTGTAAAATTGTATCAGGATCAGGTTGCTCATGTACTCTGTATACAAAAGGCAAATCAAAATTATTAAAAATTTCTGCTACAGTTTCATTAGCTTTTATCATAAATTCTTCAATTATAATTTCAGATTCTCCTCTGGTTCTTGGGATTATATCTATCGTGTGCCCTTTTTCATCTAGTATTATTTTTACTTCTCCACCTTCTATATCCAAAATAGCTCCTCTTTTTCTTCTAGCATTTCTAAGTATATCTTTTAATTCTTTCATCAAATATAAATGTTCTTTCAAATCACCTATTTTTTCATATGCTTTTTTGTCTCCCGAAAATAATGCATTAACATCATCATAAACCAATCTACGATAACTTCTGATTACCCCTGGAGATACTTCAAAATCTACTACTTTTCCTTCTTTATCAATTTCCATTATCAAAGACATTACTAATCTATCTTCACCTTGAACTAAACTACAAATGCCATGCGATAGTTTAAATGGAAGCATAGGAATAACTCTATCTACTAGATACACGCTTGTTCCTCTTTTAAAAGCTTCTTTATCAAGTTCTGAATTTTCTTTAACATAATATGAAACATCTGCTATATGAACACCTAATAAATAATTCCCATTTTTCAGTTTTTTAACACTTACCGCATCATCAAAATCCTTTGCATCAGCACCATCAATTGTTACAACAATTTCATTTCTTAAGTCTTTTCTTCCTTTTAAATCTTTCTCAGTAACTTTATTAGGGATTTTTGCAGCTTCTTTTAAGACTGATTCGGGAAATTCAACAGGTAGATCATGTTTAACAATTACAGTAGGAAAATCTGTAGAGGGATCATCAGAATAACCCAGTACTTCTATCACTTTTGCTACAGGGTTTCTCGTTGGGGATGGATATTTTACTATCTCGGCGACAACTTTTACACCTGGTTTTGCATTGTTGAAGTACTCCACAGGAACATAAAAATCGTATTGTATTTTTGGATCATCAGGAATTATGAAAGCGAATCTTCCGCGCGGTTGAAAAGTACCAACAATTTTTTTAAGGCCTCTTTGTATAACTTTTATAACTCTTCCCTCTGGAAGATCGTACCATTTTCCAATGATTTCAACTAAAACTTTATCTTTATGTAGAGCATTGCCTGCTTTTTCGGTGGGAATTGCAATTTCATCCCCGGATTCTGTCCAAACAAAAGCCAAAGTGCCATTTCTAGTGAATTCTAGAGTACCAATTGCTAAATTATCTTTAATTGCTCTATATTTTCCTTTACTATCTTTGTAGATTTTTCCTTCTTTAACTAATTCGGAAAGTATCTTACGAAGCTTTTGTTTTTCAGGTTTTGTTTTAATATTAAAATGTTTGTATAATTCTTTTAGAACCATTGGAGTATAAGTTTTGGAAGTTATCAACTTTTCAACAGATTTTTTTGAAATCAACTTAATCACTCCTTTTAATTAATGAAACATAAAATGGTGTTAGACTTTCGTCAGGATAGAATAATGCTCCATATCCATCCCATAAATACTTTACATCAAAATTTTCAAGCTTTTCTCTAATATCTATGACTTTTCCATTTTTAGATTCTACTAACCATTTAGAATTCAAAGTGTTTTCTTCAAAAGCTACTGTGCAGGTAGAATATATAATTATTCCATCTTTTTTTAGTAAATTCCATGCATTGTTCAAGATTTCTTTTTGTAATCTTGAAAGTTTTTTGATGTTTTCTGGAGTTTGACGTCTTAAAACTTCTGGATTCCTTCTGGCAGTTCCTAGGCTACTACATGGAGCATCAATAAAAATTTTGTCAAATTTTATATCAAAATTAATTTTTCTTGCATCTTTTATCGAAAAGTTTTCAGGCGTAAGGTTTAATCTTTTAAATTGATTCTTTACAATTTCAATTTTGTTTGCATCTATATCATTTACATATAATTTTACATTTTCAATCTCTAAAATATGAGTTGCTTTTCCACCAGGGGCGCTACACAAATCTAGTACATATTCATCAGGAGAAAAATCAACAAGTAAAGGTATTAACTGCGAAGATTCACTTTGATACGTTATGTATCCTTCTAGGTATTCTTTTAATTCCCATGGTGATGAATTAAAATTTTCAAATATAATTCCATAAGGAGAATGTTTCGTGAACTGTATGTTAGAAAACTTTAAATCTTCCCTTTTAATTTTTCTTTTGTTAACTCTTGCAGTGGTTTTTGGAGGAATTAGGTTTAACTCAAGCATGGAAAATAAATAATCTTTAGACAGAAATTTTTTCCAGTATTCTATTAACCATTTGGGATGAGAATATTTTAAATGTATTTCATTAGGTTCTTTTATGTAAGAAAGTTTGGAAATATTTCTTAGTATAGCATTAACAAGCTTTCTAAAAGATTGTTTTTCAACCAATTTTACTGTTTCATTTACCGCGGCATATTTTGGTGTATTAGTAAATAAAAGTAAATATGTTCCAATACGTAAAACAGTTCTAATTGAAGGAGGAATATCTTTTTTCTTCAAAAAAGAATTTATTATCCAATCAAGATATTCTTGCCTTCTTAATACTCCAAAAACTAAATCTTTAAAAAAAGCTTTCTCCTCAGCATAGGAAAAAGCTTCATAAAAATCTTTTGAAAAAGTACCATCCCTAAATCTTTTCCTTAATAATCTGTAAGCTATTAAAAGATCATTCAATCTCTGTTACCTCCTACTAAACCTGCTAAAAAAAGCATTCTGAGTAGCTGCAGGATAGCCATTAAAGTTCCAGCTACGTATGTCATAGCAGCTGCATTTAAAACTTGTTTTACACCTTCAAGTTCACTAGGCGGCATTAATAAATTACTGCCTAGAATTTTTACAGCCCTCCTACTTGCGTCAAATTCTACTGGTAAAGTGATAAGGGAGAATATCACAGCAAATGAAAAGAGAATAATTCCAATTCTGATTAATGCAATATTAAAAAATAAAAAGCCTATTATAAATAAAATCCATGAAAGATTTGAAGTTATTGAAACTACAGGTGCAATGCCATTTCTTACAACAAGAGGAACATACCCTTTAGCATGTTGAATAGCATGCCCTATTTCGTGTGCCACAACACCTAAAGATGCTACTGAACTTGAATCATATGTACTATTTGATAATCTTACAACTTTGTTTTTTGGATCATAATGATCAGAAAGTTTACCAGGGATTCTTTCAATTCTAATATTATACAACCCTGCTGATTCAAGCATAAATTTGGCTAACTCGGCACCAGTCATATTCAATGATGATTTTATTCTAGAGTATCTATTAAATCGTTCTTGTACATAAATCTGGGCAATAAGAGCTAATATTAGTCCAGGTATTAAAATTATAAAGCTTGGATCAAAGAAGAACATCTATTTCACCTCCATCATTCTTTTGAGATTTTATAACCTATTCCTCTAACTGTTTTGATAAGATTGGGATCGATTTTTCTCCTAAGATAATTTATATACACCTCAACTGTATTAGGTGTTCCATAATAATCTAGTCCCCATACAGCATTCAAAATTTCTTCTTTTGAAACTACTCGCCCTTTGTTTTTAATTAAGTAAGAAAGAAGATCAAATTCTGTTTTGCTTAGTGAGATTTCTTTCTCATTATATTTGACTGTTCTAGAACCTAAATTGATCGAAAGTGAACCGATTTTTACTTCATGTTCAAATTCGAGCTTTTTTCTTCTTAAAAGTGCTTTTACTCTGGCTAAAAGTTCTTCAAAGTCAAAAGGTTTAACAACATAATCATCTGCACCACTTTCCAGACCTTCAACTTTATTTTTGGTTTCACTTAAAGCTGTAAGCATTATAATTCCAGCTTCAGGATCAATTTTGCGGATTTGTTTTGCAACTTCAGTACCATCAATGTCTGGTAACATAACATCCAAAATTACAACATCTGGTTTAAATTCTTCATAAATATAAATAGCATCTTCTCCATATTCGGAAGTTTTTACTTCAAATTTTTCGTGAGTGAATTCAAGTTCTAGTAATCTTCTTAACTTTGCATCATCTTCAACTATTAATACCTTCATTTTGTCTCATCACCTCAAATAAAATTATTCCTGCACTCACAGAAACATTCAAAGAATCAATGTTATTTTTCATTGGTATTGAAACAAAAGCATCACATTTTTCTTTTACACCTTTCCTAATTCCTGAACCTTCATTACCAAGTACAATAGCTATAGGTTTTTTTAAATCAGCTTCATAATATTTTTTTCCATCCATGTCAGCTCCAAAGATCCATATACCATGATTTTTGATGTTTTCTATAAATCTACCAATATTTGTTACCTGTATAATATGAATTTTGAATATAGTACCTGCTGAAACTTTAATAACTGTGGGTGTAACTTTTACAGAATTGTTTTTAGGAATTATAATTGCATCTGCACCAGCTCCGACTGCAGTTCTTATTATAGCACCAAAATTATGAGGATCTTGAAGTTGATCTAAAATCACTAAAAATGGGCTTTTTATTTCTTGAATTATACTTTCATCTTTATAGTTAAAATCACCAATATCAATTACAACTCCTTGATGTTTATCGTAGTTACACAATTTAGATAGAATTTTTCTATTCGCAATTGTAAAAGGAATTTTCTTTTCTTTAGTATGTTTAATCAATTCCCGCAATTCTGAATCGCCAGAATCTGAAAAATAAACCATTTTAACATCTGTGTTTGTACTTAAAACTTCTTTTAAGACATTTCTACCGTATATCCTCAATTTTAGCTGCCTCCCAGTATTTATCAAGTTCTTCTAGGCTTAGTTCTTCAAGTTTTTTATTATCGTTTTTTATAAGTTTTTCCATTGTTTGAAATCTATTAATAAATTTTTCTGTTGCTTTTCTAAGAGAAATTTCCGGATCGATTTTTAAAAAACGCGAAAGATTTACTAATGCAAATAGTAAATCACCAAATTCTTCCTCTTTTTCTTTTTGATTTTTTGTGTTTTTTAATTCTTCAACTTCTTCTTTTACTTTCAACAAGACGTCTTCAATATTGTCCCAATCAAAACCTACATCAGATGCATTTTCCTGAACTCTTCTTGCAAGAGAAAGTGCAGGAAGTGCATAGTTAATTTTTCCAATTTTTGAAAAAGATTCCTCTCCTTTTTCTTTTGCTTTAATTTCTTCCCAACGTGCATAAGAATAACCTGATTCATTTCCAAAAACATGAGGGTGTCTACGAATTAATTTTTCATTTAGATTGTCAATAATATCCTCAATTGTAAAATTATTATTTTCTTTTGCTATTTGAGCATGAAAAACAACTTGTAATAAAATATCTCCCAGTTCTTCCTTCATATTTTCAAAATTCTTATTTTTTACTTCTTCAATAAACTCGTAAGCTTCTTCAATTAAGTAAGGAATTAAAGATTCATGGGTTTGAGCTTTATCCCATTCACAACCAGAAGGACCTCTTAGAATTTCCATTATTTTTAGTAGTTTTTCAAATTTTTCACCAGTTGTCATAACTTCCTCCTTTTATATAGATGTTCCAAAATCTTTTTAAAAATAGAAGAGTGGGAATAGCTATTAAAATACCAATAAATCCAAATAAATCGGCAAAAAGAAGGATACTAACAATTAAAATAAACCAATGAATTTTTAAATTTGAACTTTGTATTTTAGGAGAAAGAACCCAACATTCCAATTGATTAGCTATTAATAGTATCATAAATGCGATAATTAAACCAAATAAACCTTTTGAAGACCATCCTAACATTAACATAGGAATAGCTGTAATTAATACTCCAAAAAATGGTATAAAATCGGTGATAAATGAAAGACTTCCTAAGAAAAAAGCACCTTCAATTTTAAAAATCCAAGATAATATACCAACGATCAAACCAACTATTGCTGCGACTAACACCTGTCCTTTAACAAATTTTTCAAAATCTTTATAGACTTTTTTAAGAAAATCTCTTCCTTTTTCAGGATTTTTTACAAATAATTTTTCAGCATTTTTTGCCATGTACCATTTTAAATTTGTAACAGCCAAAGTAGTTACAATTATAAGAATTGCCATTGTAAAAAAAGATGGGGCTATGGAGAGGATTTTGTTAATGATTTCAAGGGCAAAATTAGAGATCTGCTTGTTGGAAATATTTAAAAATTCAGATAACCAACTAGGAATTTTTGTACTTTCATTAATTGATAATTTGGATAAACTATCAAAAATTAATTTGCCTTGGTTTATTACAATGGGAACAAATTTAATCATGGAATATAATATTAGACCAAGGACAGAAGTGTAAGAAATAATTTTTGAAATTTTATTATTAAATTTTTTGTTTAAGAAGCTTGCTGGAACATCAATTATAATAGAAAAATAAAAGCCAATAATTATGGCTCCAATAATAAAAGGAGAAAATTTAGATAAAAGCAAAAATAATAAAAAATAAATTATAAGTAATACTGTATCTATATTCATACCATAATTATAACATCATTTGAATTTTTTGAATAATTTTTCAAAAACTGATTCTCTATTTTTTGCATTTGTCTTATAGGTTTTGACATTGGAAATTTTAATGATTAAATCTGAAGATGTTTTTAATAGAGCATCAAAAGATGTATCGTTAGGGTAAATAATTTTACTAACGTTTATTAAGAATTGGTTTAATAGTAAATTCAAATCTTTAATTATATTTCTTTTAAATATTATTTGATTTTCAATGTTGCATGCAAATGTTTCTTCTCTATTATCCAAGCTTTGCAACATATTGTTTGAAACCAGAATTTTTAAATTGAGCTCTAAAAGGTTTAAAAACTTTTGAATTAACTCTAGGTTTTTTAATTCTTCATTTTCTAAATTTTTTAAATCTACAAAATCGAATTGAAAAGATTTTGAGTATTCATTGTAAAACCTAAGTGTTGTATTAATTCTATTTCCAAAAATATCTCTTTCATTGTCTAAATATTTTCGCAAAGCCTCTGAAACTAATATCAATTTATAGCCTTTTGATTTTGCGAATTCAATTATCTTAGAGTACTGTTCTTCTTCTTTTTCTGTAAAAAACAAAACTTTGTTTAAACCATTTAAGAGTTTAATAGCATGAATTTGTACATCTTTCCAATTTATTTCATCATGTGATTCACCATTAATAAGTTTTTTTAGATCATCAGCTAAATATATTGCAACTTCAGCGTTTTCGCAATATAACAAAATCTTTTTAATTTTATTAACATATGCTGTTCTTTTAAATGGTATGTCAAAATGTTCTAGTTTTTCTATAATTGTTTTTGAAGGTGTTTTTATGTTGTAACTAAAGAGAAAATTAGGTTCTGTAGCAACAAGAAAACCAGAAACATAGATTTTTGAAATATCTTCTTTGAGTAATACCTCTCCAAAATCAGTTTCTTCAAGGGTTTTTTCATTAGAAAGATCTTTGAAGAAAAATTTAACCTTATCATTATAATTTTGTGGAAGGTTTCTGAAAATAAGAGTAGAATTTTCTAAAACAGGAACATCAATATCTGAGAGTTTTACAGATTGACCATTTGAAAAAATTTCATAGTTTAAATTTATGTTTTCTATGGGAACTTTTTTTAAACTATTTACATCAATCGATGAAGATTTAACTATTAAATCACCGTTTTCGTCAAAGCTAATTGAATAATCAAATTTTTTTATAAAAAAAAGTAAGAAATTTAAAAAAATCTTTTCATTAATTGATAGTTCAAACAAATGTCTCCCCCCTTGTAATTATGTCTTTTTAAATTATAGCACAATTTAAAATAAAAAATAAACAAAAAATAAACAATGATATAATATTATCAATGAAATTACAGAATAATATTTTAGATATGGAGGTGGGACTATGAAAAAAATGTTTTTAGTACTATTTTTAGTAATTGCTTTTTTTGTTTTTGCTGAGATACCCTTGTTTGTTGGAACTATAGAAAAAAATGGCGAAAAATATTTCATATATGAAATTACACCAGAGTTCACAGTAGGGCCAGTGTCCTTAGGAATAGGTTTTACAACATATGCCACTGATGTTGTTTATGGGACATTCTATTTTGGCTTACCTTCTAGTGAACCAAGTACTAATATTATTAATGGTTTTATTATTAATAGTTTGGGATTAGATTTTGAATCATTCAGTTTTAGATATGGAAAAGCAAGACCTGTTACATATGGATTAGGATTTAATGTTAGAAGATATTTTAACCCCAATACAAGAGCTTTTGACCTCTCTTTAAAAATTAAAAACTTAAAAACCAGCATACATGTACCTTATGAGCTACAATCATTTGTTCCTTTTTCTTTTGTTGAATCGGATAGTATTTATATGGGCGAAATTGTAACAAGATTTAAGTTGTTTGATTTAAGTATTGCAGGATTAATAGATTTCGATGCTTCAAATACCTATACATTGAATAATGGTACACCAGTAAAATATAGTGGAAGTGTATCGTTAACCCTACCAATTTCAGTAGTAAAGATAGGAATCGAAGGTGCTGTTCAAGCAGATCAAACATTCTCAGAAGTTGGGAAAGGTGTTTTTGCAGGTGTTTATGGAGAAATAGGGAATTTACTAAATTATACAGTTGGCGTGTATTATGCAATGAATGGTTATATTCCACGATTGTTTGATAATATGTATACAACTCTGAAATTGAATTCCCAATTACCTTATTTGGATAAAAGTAGCGCTTTTGGTTATATAACAGGTTTCGATTTAACACTTGATCCTTATGGAAAAGGTAGTTTATATTTCTTAGGTGATTTTAATGGAGGAAATCCAAAATTAGAAGGTAATTTGAAATTAAAAGTACCAACTGTTGGTGATTTTAATGGGTTGATTGTTTCAGCTTCTTATTTTGATTCAACTCCATTTGCAGAAGATAAATTTTTAGATAGTGATACAAAAGCAATGTGCGAAATTGGTTATCCTTTAATAGGTGAAAGTTTTATGGCTGGAATTATTTATGATTGGGAAGGTTCAGAGTGGTCAAAAAGTGTTTTTGTAGGTTCTAATATAAGATTTTAAAGTGAGGTTTTGTAATGTTTAGTTCGTTTATTGAAAATATTAGAAGGAGTAATAAGCAAAAAGTAGCTGTGATAAGTTATATTGTCAACGAATTTAATGAAGTTTTATTTTTAAAAAGAACTAAGGAACCATTTAAAAATAAATTGGTTCCACCGGGTGGTAAGATTGAAAAAAATGAGAGCCCATCGCAGGCAATGAAAAGAGAGATTTTCGAGGAGACAGGTTTAAAAATTTCAGATAATTATGTTCTAAAAGTGATTACAACTGAAATAGGTCCTGAAAATTATAACTGGATATTATTTATTTATAAGGCTTTTGTAAAAAAACAGCCTCTAGTTAGTTCACCGGAAGGGGAACTTTACTGGATAAAAAAAGAGGGTTTATATTTAAGTGAGCTTTCAGAAATTGATAAAAAAATTCTCCCTTTTATTTTTGATAAAAAAGGTCTTTTCCTGTTATATATTAATTATGATGTTAGAAAAAATGCAGAAGTTTTAAAAGTTAAAATTTTATCTACGTTTTTTCAGTAAAAATGGTTGAATTATTAATGTAAAGTATAATCCTATCCCGATACCAAGAATTAGTAGTATTGCAATTGATTGAAATAATTTTAAGCTTGAAAATAGTAACACAGAAAATCCCAATATTAAACCTAATCCATTTGCTAAAATAGGAGGTCCTACATTAATAACCGTTTTTTGAGGGTCTCCTATTCTTTTTTCTTCACTAGCGAGATGAATTGAGTAATCTATTACTAAACCCATTAAAATACTTGAAGTAATAGATGTTGAGATATCAAGTCTAATATTTAGAAGAGACATAAAGACAAAATTCATTATAGTTGTAAAAAGGATTGGAATCATAACACTTAAGGTTGAGCGAATTTTTCTAAAGATTATTAACACCATTATAAATATTAAAATTGCTGCAAAACTTAAACTTTTTATTTGGGTATTTCTAACGTTTTTATTAATATCATCCCAAATTAAAGCACTGCCAGCCATATAATATTTATATTTTTTTTCTGACATTATTGAATTTATAAGATTTTTAACTTTCTCAATATTGTAATATCCTTCGGTTGTGAGGTTTATCACTAACCTTATCTTATTTCGTGAAGAAATATAATATTTTAAACTAGGAGTAGTTTTGGAATAATTATATAAAATAGGTATTGGAATATCATCAGGAAAATCAACACTGGAAATAAACTCACTTTTTGAGAGAGTTTCTTTAATTTCTTTAATTTTATTATTATCGGTTGCTAAGAAAGGACTATCTTTTTCTAAGACAACGTAAATAGGTTCCCTGAAATTGAAAACATTTTCCATTAAATTATAAGCAATTGAGATTTTAGATTTCTTAGAGAAGTAAGATACCATATCAGAATTAACCGAAATTTTTCTAATCATAAAAGGTGATATTGAACCTATAATTAGGAATATGATCAAAGAAATTAAGGCCACTTTATTTCCAAGAAATTTTATGCCTAAAGATGAGGGTTTTTTAGATGGATTTAGATTTTTAAGAGATTGTTTCCCGATAGAGAATATTAGAATTACAGTGATTATCAATCCGATGGAAACTAATATTCCCAGTTCTCTAAACGCTTCAATTTCAACAAACAGGAATGACATAAAACCTGCAACCGTTGTGAGCATTGAGAACAAAATTGGTTTAGAAATATGTTTATTTGTTTTTTCAATATCTTTAAATCTGTGAAATGCATTGTAATAATGTAAACCATATCCTGATCCTATTATTAGCAAAAATGATATAGTCATTACAGTTAAAGTATTTAAGGGCCTTCCTGTTAAGAAAAACAAACCCATTGTCAAAATAGAAGCAATAATTGGAGTAAAAACAATTAACAAAGAAACTTTAAAGGATCGAACCTGAAGATAGAAAAAGAAAACAATCAAAATAAACATAAATATTGGATATATGTAAGTTTGTTTAATTAATTCTTTAAATAATTCACTATCTATAATCGGTTCACCAAATAAATAAAATTCATCAAAGTATTTTTTGGTAATTAATTCAATTTCATCTATATAATTTCTAGCATTAACAGCTGGATCAAAAACTAAATTGAGAATTACATATTTTCCATCTCTGCTTATAAGACTTTTAGAATTTTCATCTTCTAAAATCTCTTTTTGCAAAACCCCATTAGAAACATAATATGATTTTGAAAAACCTGTAATTTTGACTAAATTTAAAGGGCTTAAAATATTTATAATATAGTCTTTTTTATTAAGTTCTTCTTGTAAGGCAAAAAGTTTTTCAGTTGAATTTCTATTGAAAAACCCTTCCTTTTCATATAAAATTATTAAGACATTCGAACCATCACCAAAATCTTTAGTTATGCGAACAAAATTTTTAACATTTTCGTTTTCTACTTTGTCTAGTTCCACCCCATATTTGTAACCTGGCAAAAAAACTTCAGGACCAGTATATACATTTCCTTTAGTTAAAATTATTATTATGGAAATAAATAACAAGAAAATAATGATTAAAAAGGGGATGAATTTTTTCATTATTTATTCCCTCCTACAGTTCAAAATCAATTTTTTCAGCCTCTATAGCAGCATCAAATAAAATATCCAAAAATATTTGCCATTGTTTTGAAGAGTTAATTTTAGTAAGGTGAGGAATACAAGTTTCATTTTCTTTAGGTTCTAGGTAAAGACATCCTGAAGGTCTTTTTTCAATCGGAAGAGTACATCCTTTGTCTGATAAAAAAGTACATTCACCACTTAGTGAATGTTCAAAAACATAACCTTCTTTACCTTTTATTGCAGGTCTGACAAAATAAAGATTTTTGTTTTTATCAACCCAATCTATGGCCCATTTCCCGCTTTTAAAAGCAAGTACTAAATTATTGAAAATTTCATCTTTAGAGTTTCCAAAATCTTTTGGAAGTGTATGCCCTGGATAATATTTACAACATTTTCCTCCGCAATTTTTACATATTAATTCATTTATATACATACTATACCCCTTCTTCAATAATTATATCGTAGTCATCAATTAAAGGACGTGATTTTAGTATTTTGATTTTTTTGCCATTTTTTTTGAAAGTTACACTTTCATATAAATTTCCTTTTTCTATGTCTTTATGAGAATAAATATAATTTAAAATGTAATTGATTTTTTTTAGTCCATTAATAAGTTTGGGTTTTCTCTCATTTATTATTGTATATGTATTGTCTGGTGCATTTATTTTAAATGTCGAAATACCATCAGTAGCATATCCACCCTTGGTTATTATATGTGTTGCTAGTTTTTGGTTTCTTGAAAATGCAATAGCATACGGAGAAAGATAGTTTTTAAAATCTTTTACTGGTTTTGTGATTGAAAAACCCAGGATAGAATGTTCCATATCACATCTTTCCCATAATTGTTCTGGTTTATAATTGTATTCAATTTTTTTACCAAACAATTTACTAGAAATTTTCAACAATTGACTGTTTACACCACTTCTAATTTCTTTTAGTTTTTCCAGTAATTTTCTTCTGCTATCTGCCAAATCATCAAAAGCACCTACTTTTATAAGAGATTCAACTATCGAAAAATTCAACTCGGGATTTTTTTCTACAAAACTTTCAAAAGACTCATATGGACCATTTTGAAAAATTTGAATTTCAATTTTTTCATTTATTCCACTAATTAAAGTTAAGGGAATTACAAATTCTTTTTCTTTTTCATTAATTCGATTGATATTTGGTAGCCTAATATTAAAACCTAAAGCTTGAAGTTCAAAAATTACATTCTCTTTTTTTGAAGTATCAAATTTTAAAAGTGTTTTGTAAAATTCTTTGGGAAAATTAGTTTTAAAATAAGAGAGATAATATGTAATATGAGCATATGCTACTGCGTGAGATTTGTTAAAAGCGTATTCTGAAAATTCTTTTATAACATCAATAATTTCTTTTACAGTATTATCTGACAATTTTTTAGACAATTCTTTTTCAAATTTGTTCATTAATTTTTCCATTAAATCCTTATCTTTTTTTGCTACAGCTTTTCTAAGTAAATCCGATTCTTCAGCTGAAAAATTAGCAAGTTCCATGGCAATTTTCATGATTTGTTCTTGATAAATTAAAACACCTTTTGTTTCTCTTAATTGATCAAGTTCCAATATCTTTTTATTTTTCCATTTTGCTTCTGCATACTGTTTATCTATACTTGCATTTAAAGGTCCAGGTCTATTAAGTGATAACACAATTGAAAGTTCATTAATGTTATCGGGTTTAATAAGTCGAGAAACTCTTTTTCCTATGAAACTATCTAACTGGAAAATTCCGGTTGTATATCCCTTAGATATGAGATTATAAGATTTTTTATCATGTTCAGGGACATTTCCAAACTTTTTTTCTAATTCCGAAAGTATTGTGAGAGTTCTCAAACCAAGAATATCAAATTTTATATAACCAAGCTTTTGAAGGGAATTCATATCCCATTCAATAACATTTTCTTTAACTGGAACATTAATTTTTTCTGTGGAAATTATAATTCCTGCCGCATGAATACTTTTATGAGTAGGAAGATTAAGAAGGTATTCTAATTTTTGAGAAGATATTTTGAATTGGACTGCTAATTTTTTCAGTGTTTTTTTGCCAACATTCGAAAAGGTCGAAATATGGTAAACGAATTTAAATTTTCTTCTTAGATGTTCTATTAATTCTTTCCTTCTTTCATCTTCAATGTCAAGGTCAATATCAGGTAAATCCTTTCTACCAGGATTTAAAAACCTCTCAAACATTAAATCAAATTTTAGTGGATTTATTTTAGTAATTCCAAGTTTATAAGCTAACAAAGAACCAACTGCACTACCTCTCCCCGGACCAACTTTAATTTTTAAATTTTCAGCTGTTCTTACTATTTCGTAAATAGTATAAATATAATCAACAAAATCTTTTTCTTTTACTAACTGAATTTCTTTTTTTAATCTTTCATACTCATCATTAGAAACTTTTAAATCTAAAAAATTTTCAGGAGCTTTTGGAAGAGTTTGGTTTGAAGATAATTTGTACTCATCAACATCAAGATCGCAATAAATTTTTTTTAAAACTCCTTTTTCAACAGGTTTAACTTCCAAAAACTCAGAAAAAATTTCATACAAATATCTTTGATTTGGAAGATAGTAAGCAAAATATATTTCTTCACTCGGAATATATTCAAGATTTAAATTTTCAAAATTGTTTGAATTATATGCTTCAAAAAGCTGATATAATTCATTAGTATTCTTTGCATAAAATACTTTATCTTTATATCTATAACCAACAATAGGTTTTATTTTATTTTTTTTACACAATTCAATAAAAGCAACAGTGGCATGAAAATTTTCATCACACAAAAACAAAGATTTTGCCTTAATTTCTTTGGCGTAATTAATAGTATCATTGAGTTTTAAGATTGAACCTTTAAATGAGTAAGGAGAAATAATAGCAGTTATCATATTCTAAAAGTTCTACTTAAATTTTCTAAATTATCATTTTTGAATATCCCATATCCCATTATCAAAATATCTGCCCCAGCGTTAACAACAGTTTGAATGTTATCATTATTTATCCCCCCATCTACAGCAATTAAATAGTCCATTCCATAATTTTGTTTCCATTCTCTGAGCTTTTTGATTTTTTCAAGAGATTTTGCTATGAATTTTTGTCCTGAAAAACCCGGATTAACACTCATAATTAATACACCATCAACATCGCTTAAAACTTCTTCTATGGTGTTTAGAGGTGTTCCGGGATTTAAAGTGACGAAAGCTTCTATGTCATTTTCTTTTACTTGATAAATTAATTTGTTAATATGAAAGGTACTTTCAATATGTATTGTTATTCTATCTACTCCTAATTTTATTAGTTTTTCAACATGAAATTCGGGATTTGTAACCATTAAATGTGCATCAATTGGTAATTTTGTACATTTTTTAACAGCTTCCAGGATAGGATAAGCAAAAGTTAAATTAGGAACAAAATGTCCATCCATAATGTCAAGATGAATTTCATCTATGAAAGGTTCAACTCTTTTTATTTCAGTCTTTAGATCAGACAGATCAGCAGCTAAAATAGATGCACTGAATTTAATCATAAATTTCACCTCATTTTTAACAAAATTTTTAGATATGCTATAATAATTTTAACAGAGGAGGTGTAAAAAGTGAAGGAAAAATTAGAAAAAACTTTGGATTTTATAAAAAGCAAGATAACAGATGTGCCTAAGGTAGGTTTAATTCTTGGTTCTGGTTTGGGTTTTTTAGCCGATAATATTGAAAATAAGATTGAAATAAAATATGAGGAAATTCCATATTTTCCAAATTCAACCGCTCCAGGACATGAAGGAAAACTAATCTTTGGTAAACTTTCCGGTAAAAATGTTGTTGCTTTAAAGGGACGTTTTCATTTATATGAAGGTTGGTCCCCTGAGGTAATAAAATTTGTAATTTATACTTTAAAAATGTTAGGAGTTGAAAGGTTATTAATTACAAATGCTGCTGGTGCAATTAATAAAACTTTCAATCCTGGCGATATTGTTTTAGTAAAAGATGTTATTAATTTTCAATTTCGTAATCCCTTAAGAGGTCCTAATGAAGAAAAATTTGGCCCAAGATTTCCGGATATGTCAAAAATTTTTGACGAACATTGGGCTAAAAAAGTTAAGAAATTTTTCCCTGATATAAAAGAAGGAGTCTATTTGGCTGTTTTAGGTCCTAGTTATGAAACTCCTGCTGAGATAAAAGCTTTTAGAAAGTTTGGAGCAGATTTGGTTGGAATGTCTACAGTTCCTGAAATTATTGCTGCTAGACATTGCGGGATTAATTGTTTGGTATTATCTTGTGCAACTAATATGGCAGCGGGAATCCTAGAAAAGCCTCTTTCACATGTTGAGGTTCTTGAGATAGCCAACAAGGTAAAAAGTGGATTTTCAAAAATAGTGTTAAAATCTTTGGAGGTGCTTTAATGGTAGCTGCAAATGAGTTTTTAAATATAATCGGATTAATAAATGAATCAAAAAAAATTCTCGTTGTTGGCCATATCATGCCTGATGGTGATGATATAAGTTCTGTTCTCTCTCTAGGAATTGGTTTACAAAAATTAGATAAAGATGTTTTCATGGCAATTGATTGGAAGATTCCAAGTTATTTTTCAGAACTTGAGGAGATAAAATTAATTAAATCTTATGAAGATATTAGAGATTTTAATCCAGATTTATTGATTGTTGTAGATGCATCCAGTCCCGATAGAATAGGAAGGTTTTCTGAAAAATTGGGAGAGCTAAAATCCATTGTTATAGATCATCATGCAACCAATCTTTATTTTGGGAATTATAACTGGGTTGATCCATCATTTGGAGCTGCTGCTCAGATGGTTCTTAGAATAAATAAGGCTTTAGGAATAAATTACGATGAAAAATTAGCTCATATAAACTTAATGGGTATAGAGACAGATACAGGATTTTTTAGATATTCGAATGCTGATGAAAGAGTTTTTAGAGATGCAGCTGAATTGATTAGTTTTGGAGCAAGACCAGATAAAATTGCTAAGATGATTTTAGAAAATAAGAGATTAGAACAATTTCAATTATTATCTAGGATGATTGAAAAATTGAAACTAGAATGTGATGGTTTGTTAGCATATTCTTATCTTTCACATGAAGATTATGCAACATTTAATTGTACAGAAGAAGACAGTGGAGGATTTGTTAGTGAAATTAGATCAATTAAAAACGTTGAAGTGGCGATCTTTTTGTCTGAGTTTGAAAAAAATGAAATTCATGTTAGTTTTAGGTCAAAAGAGTGGTTTGATGTAAGTAAGGTAGCCGTTGCACTTGGTGGGGGAGGTCATCCAAGAGCGGCTGGTACGACTTTAAATGGTGATATTGAGGAAATTGTTAAAGAAGTTGTTAAAATGACAAAGACAGCATTGGAAAGTGAATTAAATTAGGGGGTACAAAATTTCATGGAGATTCTAAGAACGTTGAGAAAAACATACTGTGGGGAAGAATATTTAATAAGAGATGATGAGGACCACTTAAAAAGATTAAAGGTTATTGATAAAACTTTTTGTGTTTCTGAAGATGAATTGATCATGAATATCAATACTTTTAAAATTTTTGACAGCGTATTACTTCCTGAAAGTTTTTCATATAAAGAAAAATTAGAATTGATTTATCCATATGATGAAGAAGAAGCGTTAAATTTAAAAATTTTGAATAGTTCATCGAGAGATTATTTGTCCTATAAACTTTTAGAATTTTCCAAAAAAGTTTATCAAAGTTATAATTATACTATTCCATTTTTTTCTTTAGAAGATGTTCTTATTACAAAGGATAAAGATTTTAAAATAATACTTCCTATTTTTTTAAATCCTGAAAAATTAGATATTAATAATAATGCTTTGTTTTTTGCACCAGAATTTAAAATTAGTAAAACTGCTAAACCTGAGTCAATATTGCATGTGATTGGACAAGTAATTTATGAAATTGATCCATCTAAAGAAATTAAAGATAATGTCAAAAATTTTATTGATGATGATGTAAATCAAAGATTTTTTGATTTTGATTTAGTGTATTCTATTGAATCTTTTGTAAAAGAAAAAATTTTCATTCCTTTAATTTACAGAAAGGAATATGAATTAATTCAAAAGTATATAAATAATAAAGAAAAAAAAATGATAGGCGTTATTGGTACTCAAAGAATTGGAAAATCTACGTTTTTGGGCTACATTCAATCTTTACTCAATAAAAATGATTTTGTTGTAGTTAGATCTACAACACCAGAAAGTGTGATATTAAATCTTCTTAGAATATATAAAAAAAATGAAGATTATGACAAAGAACTTTATTACTCACTTTTTGAATGTATTCAAAGTAAAGAGTGTAGAATCGAGACGATTATTTCATTGGCTGCAAAAATTATTAATTCTATTAAAAATGTTGTCATTATTGTTGATAATTACAATGAAATTCCTGAGAATTTTAAAACTTTTTTGACAAGTTTAAAAGCTTTGAAATTCAGAAATAAGTTTTTAATTTTTGCAGCTTCAACGTATAACTTTTCTATTTTTGATGAAGTGATTGAGCTAAATCCTTTTGATGAACATAAAACAAATATAATGTTGGAGAAGATGTTAGGGAACATTGAAAACAAAAAAGACTTAGTTGATTTTATATTTAAATTCAGTGAAGGTGTCCCCGGAATTATTGTAGAAATAATTAGATTGTTTGTTGAAAAAGGTTTTTTGGTAAAAAACAAATATAGTAATGAATGGATTTTTAAAAAAGAAAATATTGTTAATTTAGAATTAGAAGAATTTTTCGATGTATATAGTGAATTTGAAGAAAAAGAACTTGAAAAAATGAGGGTTTTATCGATTTTAGGTGAAAAGTTTACAACTTTAGATATAAAAATGATTGAAGATTCATTGAATGAAAATTTTGAGAAAATTTTAAAAATTTTAAGAATAAAAGGGATCGTTTACAAAGAATATCATACATATAGGTTTACATTAAAAAGATACTGGGAAAAACTTTACTATTCTTTAGATAAAGCAAGAAGAAAGGAGCTTCATCTAAAATTAATTAATACTACTTATATTGGTGTTAGTGAAGAAGATGTATTATTGAAGAAAGCTTGGCATTTTAAAATGATTGGAGAATATAGTAAAGCAATATGTACTTATTTAAAGTTGATAAGGAAAGGATTAAATGAGTATTTTTCTCCAAGTTACCTTTTAAATTTAATTAGTGAAGTTGAAGTACTTTTACCAGACAAAAGAATTTCTTATACACTTGTGCGTTTTAAAGCTGAACTTTATTATAGATTAAACAAAAAAGTAGATTTTGAATTACCTAATAAGAAAATATTTGAGTATTGGAAAATTGCTTTAAAATATATTGATATGAAAAATGACGAGGTTATCAATTATTTTGAAAGTGATAAGTCAAGACTTGAAGGTTATGGAAAGATCGGAACATATAGAAGAATATTATTATATTATTATGCTTTATATAACAAGGGAAAAATTAAAGAAATAAAAATTAAAATTTTAAAAGAGATTTTTAACAAGATTAAATCTGTTTCATATTTTGCGAACGATGTAAAAGTTAGAGCTGCCATACTTTTATCAATGGTAGTAAGAAATAGAGACCTGAATTTGGCAAAAGAATATTTAAATTTAGCTAAAAAATTAGCTAAAAAATATAATTTATTACATCTGCTACCATTTATATACACAGAAATTGCAGATTTAATTAATAATATTGTTGTTGCGAATGGATACTATGAAAAATCAATAAAAGCTTCTTACGAATGTACATTGCCTGATCTTTCTGTAAATGCTCAGTTAAATAAAATTAGATTTCTTTTGTATATGGGAGATACTAAAGGATTTTTTAATCAATTATATAAGATACGCGAGGAGTTAGAATTAAAGAATCTAAACGTTCCTCTTGCTAATACATATATTTTGGAAACACTTTTTTATATTTATGATAGAAACTTTGAAAAAGGTTTTGAAACCATTCAAAAAGCAAAAGAAATCCAAGAAGAATTAGAAATAGGACATACATACTTAAGAACATTGATTTTATTGTATTTATTTTGCAATAAAAAGGAAAAAGCAAGGGAATTATTCGAAAAAAATAAAGATAAGAATTTTATAAAGACATTGGATTTTGATTTATTTACTGAATTGGTACTTGCCGAAAAAGATGATATTGAAGAAAAGTGGAAAAAATTTAAAAATTCGACTACTTTTTTATGGCGTGAAGAAGCTTATGCGTTAATAGGTGAGAAAATTGCTAGAATTGATCCTGATTCATTTTTTGAACATTTAAAATCACTTGAAAGTGATTATGCAACGCAAAACCTTAGGTTATCTTTAGCGCTTTTATATGAGAGTTTTTCAAAATATTATAAAATTGTTAATAAAGAATATAGATTTCGGAATTATCTTTCCAAAGCTTTTAGTTTATACAGTGATTTAGATTTTAAAAATTATGTTGAAATGCTTAAAAAGAATTATTATTTTCTTTCTGAAAAATTTAAAAAATATGCTATATTTAAAGATGTTTTGAAAAACAAGTTTGTTTCACCCGAATTTGTAAAAATTGTTGAAAGATATAATTATGCAATGAATATATTGGAAGAATTGAAAGCAATAGAAGTATTTGAAGAACCTTCTAACATATTACATTATTTTGCTGGGAAGATTTATGATATCATTTCTGTTAATGAGATTGCATTTTATTTAAATGACGAACGTATACAAAGGAAATTTGAATTTTCAACTTTGGAAGATGATTCAATTTTAAATGTTAGTGGTGACATTTTAAACAATAATCCACTTTTAATTAAAGTATCAGATAAAATAGATAAATTTCTAAATTATACGATAGTAATATATGATAAATCTTCTGTGTTAAGTGAAACAAAAATGAATGAATTATTAGAAAGATTTGAGATAATAGAATATGCTTTTATTACAGTAGTTAAAAGTATCTTTGCAAGACTCAGAAGTGTAATTGATCCTTTAACAAAATTGTATACAAGATATTTTTTCAATGAAAGACTTGAAAATCTATTTTTAAAAAGTAAAGCATTAAATACCGATTTTTCAATAATAATGGCTGATATAGATCACTTTAAGCTTATAAATGATAAATTTGGTCATTTGTTTGGAGACGAAGTTTTGAAGGAAATTTCAAGTGTTTTATTAAAAATTCTGAGAAATAGTGATGTTGTGGGAAGATTTGGTGGAGAAGAATTTATTATTCTTCTTACAGATACAAATATTAAAACCGCCTATGAAGTTGCAGAAAGATTGAGAAAAGAGATAGAAAAAATAGATAAATTTCCTCAAAAAATAACGATGAGTTTTGGTGTTGTTTCATATCCTGAAATTAAAGCCAAAACACCAGAAGAGCTTATAGGATTTGCTGATGATGCGTTATATAAAGCAAAAGAATTTGGAAGGAATAGGGTGGTTGTTTTTGGAAGAGATTTTTGAAAAATTACTGATGCTGGGGAACGATGTTTTTGTAAATGAAAAAATGGAACATCACACTAGCTTTAGAATTGGAGGCCCTGTTAGTTTTTATGTTATTCCAAATTCAATACAGTCTTTTATTGAAACTTATAAATTTTTAAGTGAAAAGATGCCATTGAAAGTAGTTGGTAAGTGTACAAATATTTTGCCTAGAGATGAAAAAATGGATATTTCTGTAATATCAACGGAAAAATTGAATAATATTGAATATCAAAATAACAGAATAATTTGTGAAAGTGGAGTATCTTTAAAAAAATTATGTATAGAAGCAATGGAAAAAGGTTTTTCCGGTTTTGAAAAAGCTTATGGTATACCAGGAAGTGTTGGTGGAGCTGTTTATATGAATGCCGGGGCTTATGGATGGGAAACAGCTGAAAATTTAGATTATGTTATTGCATTTGATGGTGAAAAAATAATAAAATTAAAAGTAAATAATCTTGATTTTTCTTATAGAAGCAGTATATTTAAAAAAGAAAAAAAACTGATAATTTTGAAAGCAGCTTTTCGTTATTCCCTAAGTGAAAAAGAAAAGATAAGAAGAGAAATGTTGGAAATAATTCAGAAAAGAATTCAAAAACAACCTTTAGAATTCCCAAGTGCAGGGAGTGTGTTTAAAAGACCAAAACCTGATTTTTATGTTGGTACAGCTATTGAAAAATTGGGTTTTAAAGGTTTTACTATTGGTGGAGCACAAATTTCCGAAAAACATGCAGGGTTTATAATTAATTTGGGAAATGCAAAATCAAAGGATGTAAAAGAAATAATAAAAGTTATAAAAAACAAGATCAGGCAGGAATTTAATGTAAATCTTGAAACTGAAATAGAAATTTGGTAAAGGAGTGATATGATGAGTTTATGGTATAAAAGAGATATTGATGCTGTTGAAAAATTTAGTAGCGATTATATGAATTTTCTCAATTCGGCTTTAACTGAGAGGTTGGCAATTAGTTTTTACGAGGAGTTATTGAAAAAAAACGGCTTTATTTCTTTGGATGAGTACACTGGACGTGAAGAAAAAGTTTATTATGTTAATAAAAATAAATCATTAATTGCTGCAAGGATTGTTGATCATCCAAAGTATGGTTTTAATATAGTAGCATCTCATATTGATGCTCCAAGGATTGATTTGAAACCAAATCCTCTTTATGAAGACGAAGGAATTGCATTAATGAAAACTCATTATTATGGAGGAGTAAAATTATATCAATGGTATAACATTCCATTAGCATTAGTTGGGGTAGTAATAAAAGAAGACGGCACAAAAATTAATGTAAAAATCGGTGTTAATGAAGATGATCCTGTCTTTGTTTTACCTGATATTTTGCCTCATTTGGATAGAAAAGATGAAAAAGTAAGTGAAAAATTTCAAGGTGAAAAAATGAATCTTATTGTAGGTTCGATTCCTTTAGAAGATGAACAAAAAGAACCTGTAAAAAGAAATATATTAAAAATATTAAAGGAAAAATATAATATAGAAGAAGAAGATTTTGTGAGTGCCGATTTAGAACTTGTTCCTGCTGTTAAAGCAAGACAAGTAGGGTTTGATAAAAGTTTTATAGGCGGATACGGACACGATGATAGAATTTGCTCATATCAATCTATTAGAGCTTTAATTGATGCTAAAAATTTAGAAAAATCTGCTGCTGTAATATTGTTTGATAAAGAAGAAATTGGAAGTGAAGGTGATGTCGGAGCTAAGGCCAGATTTTATAAAAAGTTTTTCAGAAAAATTTTAAGAATTCACGGTGAAAATGATACTGAACTTGCACTGGATGAACTTATTGACAACTCATTTGTAGTTTCTGCTGATGTTGCAGCTTTGATAAATCCTACCTTTAAAGATGTACATGATAAATACAATGCTGCAAAAGTTGGGCAAGGTGTTGCTTTAGTTAAATACACCGGTTCAAGAGGAAAATCTGGAGCTAGCGAAGCTCATGCCGAAATTGTTGCACACGTCAGAAAAGTCCTAAATGAAGCTGGAATTAAGTGGCAAGTAGCAACACTTGGAAAAGTTGGAATTGGTGGGGGAGGAACTGTAGCAAAATTTTTAGCTCAGGAAGGTTTTAGTGTTATAGATATGGGCCCAGGTTTAATTAGTATGCATTCTCCTTTTGAATTGGTTTCAAAAATAGATTTGTATGAATCTTATTTAGCATTTAAGGAGCTTTTGTCGAAGAGGTGATAAGATGGCTGAAAGATTAGAGAGAATTTTAAGAGAAATTTGTTTTAGGATAAAAGTTAAGGGAAGAAAAGTTTTGAAAAAATATCCAATAACTCCCGCTCAGTTTGACTTAATGCAGAAGATTTATTTTACAGGTCCTAAGACGATGACTGAACTGAGTGGAAATTTAGGAATTGCCAAAAGTACTACAACTGGACTTGTTTCAAGGTTAGAGAAGGATGGTTTTTTAGAAAGAGTTAAATCATCTGACGATAAAAGAGTTATAAATGTATCATTAACTGAAAAAGGAAAAAAGGTAATTGATGAAGTTATTGTTGAAAGAGTTCAATTCATTAAAAGTGTTTTGCAAAGTATGCCTGAACAATTTGAGAATGAGTTAATAGATTTATTAGAGAGATTTAATAGTGCCATAGTGAAAAAATAGACATTAGCTTTGTTTGGAGGGTTTCTATGAAAAAAATACTGATAGTACTTCTTTTGGTTTTCTCAATTCTTGCGTTTTCAGTAGAAGTAGTTATAACGGATGTTTCTCCATATTCAGCTGATTATGAGTTAATAAAATATTTGGTCGAAAATAGAATTATGGAGCTCGATGAAAATGGAAAATTCAAGCCGAATTTATTAATGACTAGAATCGATGTTGCTAGAATTATTTATAATGCTATCCAACTATTCAATCTTGAATCAATAAACGACTTATTGAAGCAAATAAGTGAGATAAATAATACTACGAAATTAACAAAGAGTTTAATATCTGGTATTGATGAGAGGATTAACATTGTAGATGAAGAACAAAAAAATCTAAGTAAAACAATCACAAAGTTATCTAATGATTTTGAAAATTATAAATCAACTCTTTCAAAAATTCCAATTTTAGAAACAGGGATTTTAACTTTAAATGCTTCAATCTCTTCTTTGGAAGAACAATTGAAAAATGAAAATTTGTTAAATCTCGAGAAAAGAGTTTCAAATCTTGAGAAAAATTTTGTAAGTAAAGAAGATTTTGAGGATATTAAAAATAAAGTTTCTTTAATGGAAAATTCTCTTTTTAATATTAATAAAGACTTAACTCAGAAAATAGATTCAATTAATGAGGAAATAGATAATGTAAAGAAAGATGCGAAAATTAAAAATGATCAGGTGAATGTACAACTTGAAAATTTAAAAAATACTGTACAGAATCTTTCATTAAGCTTTTCATCTTTTAACGATAAATTAAATTATTTGGATGAAATTTATTTAAATTTAAAAGATTTTGACTTTGCAAAACTAAAAAATTTAGATGATTTTCAGGAAATGAAATTAAAAGTTGAAAACTTTGAAAATTCATTAACTTCAATTAATGAAAGATTAAAAAATTTTGAGAAATTAGAAAATAAGATCAATTCTTTTGATTCAGATATAAATTTATTAAATATGAAATTAAATACCTTAAGTGAAAGTTTTAATGAACTTGAAACAAAATTAAGTGAATTAAATAATAAAGTGATTAAGTTGGATCCAGCAATTGAAAGAATATCAGAATTAGAAACTAAAGTAGAGAAATTAGAAAAATTAGAAATAGATGGATCAAAATTAAGTGAAATTTCTAGAAACATTGAAAATTTTTCGAGTTTTATTGATGAAACTTCTTCAAATATTGATAATTTAAACAAAAATATTAAAAAATTAGATTCAAAGATTTATATTTTAACTATATTAGCTGGTAGTTCGATTTTGTTGGCGTTTATTTCATTTATGACCGCTTTGCTATTTTAAGGAGGTTTTTATGGAAAAAGTTTATCCCTTTTTTAGAAAAATGATATGGGGAAACCCTGAATTGAATAAAATTTTTGATATTAAAGGAGAACCAATTGGGGAAATTTGGTTGGTCTCCGGGCACCATTTTCATACTTCCGTATTGAGTAGCGGAAGAAATATTAATGAAGCATCAGAACAATTATGTGGAAAGAAATTTGACAGATTTCCTTTGTTAGTTAAGTTAATATCTTCTTCATCTTGGTTGTCTGTTCAAGTTCATCCAGATGATGAATATGCAAAAAGTGTTGAAAATGAACCTTGGGGAAAAAATGAAGCATGGTATTTTCTAAGCGATGGCACTATTGCTATATGCGAAGAGCCTTCTTTGATTAAAAATGCACTTAAAAAAGGTAACTGGAATAATGTTCTTAGAATAGAAAAAATAAAAGCAGGAACTTTTGTTAATATTCCTGCTGGAACAATTCATGCATTAGGTCCAAATTCTACAGTGATTGAAGTACAGCAATCTTCAGATTTAACTTATAGAATTTACGATTGGGGTAGGGGGCGAGAAACACATATCAAAAAGGCATTAGAAGTGGCTAAGCCAGTTAAATTTAAAGATTTGTTAGCCCCAAATGTAGAAACAAAATATTTTTTAATGAAAGAAATTTTAGAAGAAAAAATCCAGGATTTTTCAATAGTTGTTCCAAAAAAAATAACAAAAGATTATTCGGCTTTTTTAATCTCAAATGGCGATTTTGAAAAAGTTAAAAATTCAATTGTGATTAAGCTTGGGAAATTCTTTTTGAATTTATAAAGATTTTTGAGTTTTTTTCTAGTCCTAAAAATTTTGAAATGACATCACATTTTGCAATCAATGCAAAAAACAAATTTTTTCTCTTTTCATCTGATAATCCTTCAAAATTTCCCTGACCTTTGGCTAATACAATTTCATAATCATAAAAGGCTTTTCTGAATTCTTCAGTTGATTTGCTAATAGTAACACCCGGGGTTTTCAGCCCCGTATCTATAATTTTGGCTAATTTATCCAAACCAATTTGTTTTGCATCTTCTATAGTTGCATCGTTAATTATAGGTTGTCCTTTTACAGCAACTGCAATATTTAAATCCTTATGAAAAGATTTGATGATATCAATAAATAGCTTATCGAAAACAATTTCTCCAGCATTATCAACTAAATATAAAAGAGAATTAGACTTTAAAAGTTTTAATTTAAATTCTTCAAAGTCATCAATAGAAAAAGGCTCATTCCAAATTTCTGTAACTTTTGAAATTAAAAATTCTAAGGAATCTGGCATAGCTCCAAAATCAACTAAATTACCGGATACTGCTAATTTTGCTGCATCATATAATGGATCAGAAGAATCTAAAATTTTTAGTTTAAAGGTATCGTACAACTTTAATGCGATTTCATTTGATTTTTTCTTCTCATTTCGAAAAATATCATCAATTTTAAGGTATTTTTCTAAATTAGTATACATTTCTTCTGAAATATCAATTGGTTTTAAACCATACTTTACTGTGGATAAATCGCTTAGAACTTTGGTTAGCAAGTTCCATTTTTCTTCTTCATTATTAACATATTTACTTAAAATTCTTTGGGCTTGTGAAACATGACAAACAAGACAAGCACTTGTAGATTTCAATTTACTCCTCCTCTTTGTTTTGAAGTTTTTTTTCAATTATATTTAGTACATCTCCTACAGTTAGTATACTTTCTAGTTCTTCATCTTCAATTCTTATTCCGTACTCGTCTTCTAAAATCATAATAAGATCGACAACGTCAAGTGAATCAGCACCTAAATCATCAATAATGTTGGATGATTCGTCAATTTCTTCAATTGGTATATCAAGTTTTTCAGCCAAAATTTTGCTTAATTGCCTAAAAAGTTCTGCTCTTTCCATTATAACCCTCCTCACTTTTCTTTTTACATTTAAGATTAAACATATTTTTTATTTGTTGTCAAGTTTATTTTTTAAGAATTATATCACAGAAATATTTTTATAAAAAGTATATGGTGGATTTTTGTTTATTTTAAAGGTTTTTTATGGTATTATTTAATATAGTTAGGGAGGTGTGATTATTTCTGAAAGAATTTTTGATCCAGAAAGGACTCCTGTAGATAATTTAACCATAAGGCCTCAGTATTTACGGGAATATATTGGTCAGGAAATGATAAAAAAAAGATTATTGCTTGCTATTAACGCTGCGAAAATAAGAAATGAAGCATTAGATCATGTTTTGTTGGTTGGGCCTCCTGGCTTGGGGAAGACCACTCTTGCTCACATTATTTCTAATGAAATGGGTACCAATATACATGTAACCAGTGGACCGGTTCTTGAAAAACAGGGTGATGTAGCTGCTATACTAACTAATTTAGAATTCGGTGATATATTGTTTATAGATGAAATTCACAGAATGAACAAATCTGTAGAAGAGATTTTATATACCGCTATGGAAGATTTTCAAATTGATATCATGATAGGAAAAGGGCCATCGGCAAGATCAATAAGAATTGATTTGCAACCATTTACCCTAGTTGGAGCTACTACACGCAGTGGGCTTTTAAGTTCACCATTAAGGAATAGATTTGGATTGATTATGGAACTTGATTTCTACAGTGAAGATGAATTGAAGATAATTTTAAAAAGAGCAGCTAATATACTTGATGTAAAAATTGAGGATGATGCAGCGTTTTTGCTAGCTAAAAGATCTAGAGGAACTCCAAGAATAGCATTAAGATTATTAAGAAGAGTTAGAGATATGAGTACAGTTAATGAAAAAAAAGTAATTGATATAAAGATGGTTGAAGAAATAATGAAACTTTTGGGAATAGATGAAAATGGTTTAGATGAAATGGATAGAAAAATACTAAGAACGATTATTGAGGTTTATAATGGTGGACCAGTTGGGTTGAAATCTTTAGCTGCATCTGTTGGTATAGCCGAGGATAGTATTTCAGAAGTTTATGAACCATATTTACTGCAAAGTGGTTTTCTAGCTAGAACTCCTAGAGGAAGAATAGCAACTAAAAAGTCATATAAGCATCTTGGTTATAAAAAGGTAGGAGGGCTTTTTGATGGTCAAGATTTATGAAAATTATCTTAAAATTTTGAAAAATATTGAAAAAACATGTAATAAAATTGGAAGAGATATTTCGGAAATAACAGTAGTTGCTGTTAGTAAAACCTTTCCTGTTGAAGTTATCAAGGATGCCTACGATTCAGGAATAAAAATTTTTGGAGAGAATTATGCACAGGAATTAAGAGATAAATCAAAATATTTTATTGAGTATGATATAAGTTGGCATTTTATTGGTAGAATTCAATTAAACAAATTAAAATATATTGTACCGGTTAGTGATTTAATTCATTCTGTTTCAAGAGTTGATGAACTTGAAAAAATCGATTTATTGTCTAAAAAATTAAATAAAATTCAAAGAGTATTAATTCAAGTTAATGTATCTGGTGAAGAAACTAAATCCGGTTTAAAACCTAAAGAACTAAGTGATTTTGTTTATAAAGCTAAGGATTTTAAGAATGTACAGGTTGTTGGTTTAATGACCATTGCTCCATTCACAGATGATGAAAGGATTATCAGAAATGTTTTCTCAAGGTTAAGACTTTTAAAAGAGGATTTACAAAAAGATTTTCCTGAAATTAATCATCTTTCCATGGGTATGAGTAATGATTATCTTATAGCTGTTGAAGAAGGAGCAACTATATTGAGAATTGGTACAGCAATTTTTGGAGAAAGAAAATACAAATAGTTAATTTAATTCTTAAAAAACGTTTTATTTTATAAAAAGGATTTGATAAATTTTCAAACAAAAGGAGGAGAAATATGTTTTTAATTGCTAATTTTTTGATTGGATTTGGTTATGCTATTAGAGTTTTGTTTAATATTGAAATTATTATTATTATAATATCAGCATTTTTAAGTTGGATTCCTCAAGCGAGAAGTTTTTACTATTATTTTCAATCACTGGCAGATATTGTTGAAAAACCATTAAGAAAGATTATCCCAAGAATTGGACCTGTAGATATTTCTCCTATAATAGCAATAGTTTTATTAGTTTTTTTAGATAGATTTCTAGCACAAAGTATTATAGATTTGGGGTTTTTGTTAAAATGAAAAGTATTGGGATATTTTTTAAACCAGATTTAGAAAAGATAGCTTCCAGTTTTGCTAAGAAGTTAGAAGAAAAAAATGTAAATATAAAATTTTTTTCGTCAAATGTATTAGAAATTAATTACAAAACGGATGTAACTTTAGTAATTGGCGGTGATGGAACAGTTTTAAAAGCCGCTAAATTTGTTTTATCTCCGATTATTGGATTTAAAGGTGGAAGATTAGGCTTCCTTTCTAGCTATACAATTGAGGAATTTGAAAAATTTTTAAAAGATTTTGAAACTAATCAATTTAGAGAAGATAAAAGGCAGTTTCTTGAAGTTAAAGAAATAAACGCATTGTGTTTAAACGATGTTGTAGCTTTGAAAGAACCATCTCAGAAAATGGTAGACATAGAAATAACATTTAGAGACGGAAATTTTGTCTTTCATGCTGATGGATTAGTTATTAGTACCCCTACCGGATCAACTGCTTATTCCCTTTCATTAGGAGGACCCATTTTGTTGCCTAATGTAGATGCATATGTTTTAACTCCAATAGCTCCTCAATTTTTAGCTTCAAGAAGTGTAATTTTGCCCGATTATGAAGAGATAAGTGTTTTAACAAGTTTTGAGACTCATTTAATTGTAGATGGAGTTGATTATGGGAAGTTTAAAAAGTTTTCAGTAAAAAAATCCGAGAAAAATATTACTATTTTAAGACCTTTTGATTATGACTTTTCAAAATCAATAAAGGAAAAATTGGGGTATGGAAAAAATTATTTTAAATAAGGTGATATTATGGATTGGATTTTAAAGGAAAATATTGAAGAATTAAAAAAAATGGTATTAAAAGAAGGATGGCTAGCTGAAACTTTATTTAATCAAGCTTTGAATTCATTGAAAGAAAGAGATGAAAAATCTACCAAAATTGTTCTTGGAAGAAAAAATGAAATTAATATTATGGATATGAAAATTAAAGAGAAAGCTTTAGTAATTTTATCTACTATGATGCCAATGTCAAAAGACTTAAGAATTGTAATTGGTAGTTTTGTGATATCAAGCTATTTTCAAATGATATCTGAAAAATCATTAGAAATTGCAAAAAAAACCTTGGAATTGATAAAAGAACCACAATTAAAACCTTTAGTAACAATTCCTGAAATGGCTAAGTATGCCTTAATAATGTTAAGAGAGAGCATGAGAATGTTTGCTGATCAGAATATGAATGGTGCAGAGAATATTTGTGAACGCGATCAAGAAATTGATGATTTTTTGGAAGAAGTTAGAAGTGAATTAATGGTATATATGATGGAAAATTCTAAATATGTGAAAAGAGCGCTAATTTTACTTGAAATTGCTCAAAACATTGAGGAAATAGCAGATCAAGCAACGAGAATTGCAGAAACTACATCATACATAATTACTGGAAAGCAATATAGGTGTTTCAATGATAAACTTTATACAATTGACTCTTTAGAGAATACTAAGGAGGAAAATTCTTGAAAGTTTTAACAAAATATATTTTAAAACTTTCATTGGGCCCTTTTTTAATGGGACTTTTTGGTTTTGTTGTTTTTGCTAGTGTTGAACTTTTATACCAGCTTTCAGATATTATTGTGAGACACCGAGTTGGTATTTTAAAGTTGTTTGAATTGATTTATTATAATTTACCATATTTTATTTCTATGGGGATTCCTGTTGGAGTTTTATTTTCCATTTTTTGGGTTCTCTCACAATTATACAATTCAAAAGAAATTACAGCTTTGCTAGTTCATGGAATCCCGTCTAAAAAATTAGTTTTTCCATTTTTTTTGCTTGCAATAGTTTTCGGACTTTTTGCATTTTATTTAAACGACCAAATTGTACCAAAGTTTAACCAAAAAGCTGTTGAAACAATTTCAAAATATGTATATAAAAAACCTGAATTAAACATACGTGAAAATATTTTAACAAAAATTGATGATGAACAGTATTTTTTTGTAAAAAAATATGACCAGGAAAATGGTGTATTATATGATGTCGTTTTGTTTCAAAATTTTGATTACGAAGAGAGAATAATTACAGCTGATAGAGTTATCAAAGAAGAAAATGCTTGGTATTTATTAAATGGTAAGATGTATGTAACTGATGAATCTGGTTTTCTCAAACTTGATATGAACTTTTCAAGAATAAAATTAGATTTAAAAGAAGATCTTGAAAATTTGATGAGATTTGGAAAATCACCTCGAGATATGACAGGAAAAGAATTGAAAAACAAGATAACAACATTTTCAAAATTAGGCATAGATCCATCTCCTTGGATTGTTGAACTTCATTCAAGATATGCTAATTCAGTTGGCCCTTTTATAATAGCATTATTAGGTGTTCCTTTATCGCTTTTGTTTGGACTAAAAAGCAAATCATGGAGTGTTATTCTAACTTTTGGTATCGTTGTACTTTATCAGGGTTCAGGTGCTTGGCTTGCGGCTATGGGAAAAGAGAATTTAATTAATCCTTATTTCTCAGCTTGGATTCCTAATATCATATTTGGATTTTTAGGAATATTCTTGTTTTTAGTTCTTGATACGCCTTTTGCATATAAAATAAGAGAATTTATGTCAAAATTATTCATTTTAGCAGTTTTTGTAATTATTTTTTTTAATACACAGGCATTTTCTAGTGTAATAACATTGGATGCTTCAAATATTTTCTTTTTTGAAGATACTGTACTTGCTAGCGGAAACGTTCAAATTCTATGGAATGAAAATAATATAATTTCTGACTTTGCTACTATTACTATTGAAGATAAATATGCAAAATATCTAGAAGCCGAAGGAAACGTAGAATATAGGTATAAAGAAAGAGTTTATTATGCAAAGTATTTGAAATATACATTTGATAAGGACAAATCATACTCTTTGAGAGTTAGAGGTAATTTTGATTATAAAAGCTCGGGGAAAAAAGTAAATTTATATTTTGGAGCCGAGAGCGTTATTACTTATCCTTCAAGTTCTTTATTGTCTGAAGCTTATATTACAACTTGCGAATTAGAACATCCACATTATAAGATAGAATCGTTAAATGTTTTTGTTTATGAAGGTAAATACATTGTGGCTGAAAATTCATTATTATTTATTCTCGATATTCCTTTTTTACCTTATCCAGTTTATTTTGCTAGCATTTCAGAAAGAGAAAAACCCCCGTTTTCCTTTTCATTTTCTTGGTCACCATATGATGGTTTTTCAACAAATCAGGGTTATGTGTCTCATATAAATGATTTAATTTTAGAAACATCAATAAGTACATCTAAAAATGGTTCAGATTTTAGATTATTTGTAAATGATTCAAAAACCAATGAAAAATTTTCGTTAGATTTTGGGAAAAATATCTTGAATTTACAAACTAAGAACTTCGAATATAAAATAAATTGGAAAATTTTAAATACATCAGCAAAATTAATTTTTGGTGACTTTTATTTCGAGCAAAATTACGTTTCAGAAACTAGCTGGAACAAACGAGTTGGTTTTACACATACTTTTAGTACAAAACCCACAAAAAGTATTTTTAATTTTTATTTGGATTATAATGGTCAAAGATCTTTAATTTACAATTCTTTTTTGTTGAATAACCTTAGTTTTTCTTTAAATGATTTTCTCAAATTTAAAGTTAACAATTTAACATCTAATGTAAGTGTTTATAAAGAAGGATTTTTTTTGGATGATTCTACTTGGATTACAAATGAAAATATAAGATATAAATTTAGTCTTTTTGATGGGAAATATTTTAATACGATCTTTGATGTTTTTTATGGAAATAACCAGTATACAAGTAAAATTGATCATAAATTTGTTTTACCTTATTCTTTTACTTATAAAAACTTTCAATTAAATGCTCAATATGAATTTGATATGGATGTTTATAATGCTTTTACCAATGAGTATTACTTTCAAATTGGTATGTTTGATGATTACAAAATATCTATTAAATATAATTTAAAACCTTTGACTTTTGAAACAAAGTATCGATACAGGATTAATTTTGGTGATGAATCGACATCGAATAATATATCTAATTTTAACTTCATTTTGTCTCTTAAAGATGATTTCTCGGGTATAAGTGTTTCTAAAGGATGGGATTTTTTAAATAACAAACAACTTAACGATCTGATTGATTATAATCTTCATTTTTCAATAAATGATTATAATTTTTCTTTTAAGGCTTCTTCCGAATATGATAATGAGGATAAAATATTATTACCTTCTAATGTTAATTTGAATATTGTGAACTCGAAAGTTCGTCTAAATTATAAATCAAATTTTAAATTTTATCATGCCGAAGATGTTCCAATTAAGGACATTACTCATACTTTAGTTTATCAGAATCTAAAAGGTTCCGTTACACAGTCAATAGAAGAAGATTATATAAAAAACGCATATTTTAAAGGTACATTTGTTTTAGAAGATTTTAAAAATTCGTTGAGTTTTTCTTTTTACAAATCATCAAAAATTGATGATGCAAGATTCAATCTAAATTATAACTTAGAAGTAAATAAAAATAAATTCAGTATTTCCTATGGAAGTGTGGGTAAAAATTTAAGATTTGGCTTGTCTATTAATTCTATAGATCCATCATTTGTATTAGGAGGAACATATGATTTTAATAAAGAAAAATTTACAGTTTTACAATTTTCATTTTCTAAGAAATTACATCATTGGGTGTTTAATTTTAACAGTGAATTTTCATTTAATGATGATGGAAAGTTTGATTTTAATGATGTTCAAAAATTATCAATACTTTTTTACGTTATAGAATTTAGTGAAAAGTTCTTTGGCTGGGATTTAAAAAATAATGAACCTAGCATAGGCTTATTTTAGTTTTGTATATTTGAAATATTGAAATATATGATAAAATTTTTCAAAAAACGGGAGGATTGAATATGTCTGAGATAGTATATATAGAGAAGTTAGCTTTTGGTGGGCAAGGAATAGGTAAGTTGCCAGGAGGTAAAATTGTTTTTGTATCAGGAGCATATCCAGGAGAATTAGTTGAAGTAGATATTATTTCAGAAAAGAAGGATTATTCAATTGGAAAAATAAAAAAGATTGTAGAAGGGATATCAGAAAGAAGGGTTCCTCAATGCCCTTATTTTAGGAACTGTGGAGGGTGTGATTTTTTAGATTTAAACTACAAAAAACAACTTCAATTTAAGGAAGACATTTTAAAAGATCAACTCCAGAGAATTGCAAAAATATCAGGTGAAATTGTGGAAAAAATTCAAGAGAGTAAAAATGAATTTGGATATCGCCTAAAAATGGAATTTTCTTTCGATTATCAAAAACAAACCTTATTAGGTTTGAAAATGAAAAATTCAAATAAAATAGTGCAAGTAAGAAAATGTCTTTTAGCTCCCAAAAGTTTTAATAAGATTTTGGATACTGTTCCTGAAATAATCGATTTATATAAAATACCTGTGTATAAAAACAGAAAAGGTATTTTAAAGCACTTGGTTTTAAGATATTCTCCAACTGAAAATTCTGTTATGGCTATATTCATTACAAAAACTGAAAAATTTACAAATCGAAGGGATTTAGCGAATATGCTTGTAAAGAAAGTCCCGTATGTTTCATCTGTTATACATGTTATGAATAGTAGTGACAGAATTGTATTAAGAGGGCCTTATAAAGTCTTAAAAGGCGAAGGTGTAATAAATTACGAATTTGACTGGGAGAAATTTCAAGTTCCTCCCACTGCTTTTTTTCAAAATAATTATTTTGTAACAGCCAAAATGATTGAGTTTTTGACTAAGAATCTAAATTTGGAAGGTTCTGAAACAATTCTAGATTTATATAGTGGACTTGGAACATTTTCAATAAGACTTGCTGCATTATCAAAATTTGTAGTAGCTGTTGAGAGTAATCATGTTTCTGTTAGAGCGGGTAAAGCAAATGCAAATATTAATAATTTGAGAAATATAAAATTTATAGAATCAGATGTTGAAGAATTTCTGATGGCAAATGAAAATAAGTTTGATATTATAGTTGCAGATCCACCAAGAAGCGGTCTTGGAAATAAAGCAGTTTCAAAGATAATAGATATGAAGCCAGAAAAGATAGCTTATATTTCATGTAATCCTTCTACTCTTGCAAGAGATTTGAAAATGTTTGTAAATTCAGGAAAGTATAAAATAGAAATTATAAAACCGTTTGATATGTTTCCTCAAACTTATCATGTCGAGGCAGTAGTTTTAATGTCTCGAGTAGATAAAAAACAAATAAGTATGTAGAAAACCTTGAGTATTCAACTAATATGCGAAATGGCAATATTAAAAAAGAAAAGGAAAATGTGCCAATGGATTTTGAAAACAAAAGAAAAATTAATATTGACTATCTTAGAGCGTTTTAAATGATGCTAGTTGTATTAGATCATTCTATACTTACTTATACCTTTTTTGGTGGCAGAGTTATGAAAAATGATTCTCATAATTTTTTCAAGCTTTGAATAGATTACATTGTACAATGACAATTTTTTGTGTTTTTATTCTTCTTTATTTCAGGATTATTTTCACTTAAATCAATTTCTGAAATGGAATTAAACACTTTTAAATGATCGTTTTATTCATCTTATGTTTTCAGGAACATTATTTATTAATCTTTTTGTGACTTGATTTTTGATAAAAATTTAGTTGATTATGTTTATTCAGAAATTTATATTGGCAACATAACAGCTCAAATTAGCATTTTTATGTTTAAGTTATTAGTAGTAATTATTAGTACGGTTGCTTCTTTAGAATTTCTTGGACTTTTTATAGTTTTTATAAATAAACCAAATAAGTTTTTTGATATATTTTTCAAAAAAGTAAAAAAAAGTAATGGGTATTTATCTGATTCATTATACCGCTGTTTCAATTTATCAGTTATCAGCTTTTGTTAAAAAATAGTAGTGTGGTTATTATCTTTAATAGCTTCATTGGTTTGAGCTTTTGTTTTTAAGAATATATCTTTTCTTGGAATTGCTTTTGAGGCAAAGTATGTAGGAAATACAACATTCTTTTAAATATTACAACAATCATAATGACACTTGTTCTTATAATAGCATAAAAATCAATTAAAGTAGAACATAATTTACTAAAATTTAAAAACTGTTTGAAACTTCATTATTAATATTTGTTTTTCAAGAACTTGTAAGATATTTTCCGCTAATTCTTAGATTGCCAATGCATAAATGTTTTATCTTTTTATGAAGAGTGTTTGTTTAGAATTTTCAATATGATAATAGCTTGGATCTACTTTTTAATGTAAATGAAATCAGAGGAAAGTTATAGATTGATGATATTATATTTTTAGTTAGTGAAAACATATGTAAATTCATAATCAATACTATATATTTATTAAAACAAACGGTGTTTCACAAATTTTTTTATAAGAAATAAGGAAAATTTTTTGAAATCAAATTAATGATTTTGAAATAGGTTGTGGAAGAATTGAGATGGGGGAATTTTTATGAATATTTTATGGGGAATTCTTATGTTATTAATTGGTCTTTTTCTTTTTGTGTCTGCCATTACAAAAAGTGAATTTATCGTTTACAGATTATTTGTTGCTAGAAGCAAGATCTTGTGGGGAAAAAACGTACATATTTTCTTCCTATTAGTTGGCATTGTGCTGATGGGATTAAGTTTATTTTTCTTTTTTAATATCTGGTGAAATTAATAATTAATAAAAATCTTTATGTTTTGGTGATATACTTACCTAATAATATGTTTTGCTTCTTGTATTGAGCGAAGCTAGAGACAAAGTATCGAATTTAATGGTAGATAGGTATAGGCTAGATAGTAGTAGTTCTATGACTTTAAAATCTGAATAGATAAAACTTTTGCTACGCCGTTTATGAATAAATTTTGTGATGTACAAATCTTGAGGTTAAATGTTGAATCATGGTTTAATAAATTTTTTTGCATATTTTTTCGTATATAATGAAGATTATTGTAAGATTTTGATAAAAATAAACGATGAAAAACTCAGGAAAGTTTTATTAAAATTAATAGAAAAAACTCTGGTTCAATATGAATCTGTCAGAATACATTTGTATTTGTTTGATTTATATAAAAAGGCTTCTATAGAGTTTCTGGAATGTTTTGAGTTTTTTACGATATTAATATCATTATGATTTTTAGATGGGTAACTGTTTTCATTCTTTGTAATACCTCGTGATTATGTTAAAGCATGTCTAGTTAATGAGTATAAATATAACCATATTTTTGTTGACATCTTTCTACAAGCGAGTAAAATGTAAAGAAAATAGAAAGAAAGATTTCTATACTGATGTGATTAAAAAAATAATTAACCAATTAAAAATATGTCGAAAGTTATATGAAACCAAATATTGTCTTGAAAAGATGGTGAATAAAATGGTTTTTAAAAAAAGAAAATCACATATTGAAATAGCAAGAGAAGCGTTTAAAAAAGGAGATTTAGAAGAACAAAAAAAGCTCATGAACCAGATTATATAGAAAAACCTCATAAAACAGAACAAGGAAAGTATATAAGTCCGGCGATTTATGGGGCAAGCGATGGAATTATAACAACTTTTGCGGTTGTTGCAGGAGTTACAGGGGCACAACTTGATCCAAAAATTGTATTAATCTTAGGTTTTGCAAATTTATTTGCCGACGGTTTTTCCATGGCAGTAGAAGATTACTTATCTGAAAAATCTGAAAGAGATTATATAGAAAGCGAAAGAAAAAGGGAGCTTTGGGAGGTTGAGAATTTCCCGGAGGCTGAAAGAAAAGAAATTGAGGAAATTTATCAAGAAAAAGGAATTAAGAGTGAAAAATTGAATCAATTAGTTGATATTATTACTTCAAATAAGAAACTATGGATTGAAACTATGATGAAAGATGAGTTAGGACTGATGGTTGATAATGATATTTCTCCATTAAAAAGCGCAGTTGTTACATTTCTATCTTTTGTTTTGGCAGGTTTTATGCCTTTGATAGCCTATGTATTTGCTAGTTTTGTTTCTGTGTTTAAAGAACATAGCTTTCTTTCAGCAAGTATAATAACAGGGTTAACTTTATTTATAGTTGGAGCTTTGAGACAATTTGTTACTGATGTAAAATGGTATTTAGGCGGCCTAGAAATGCTTTTAGTTGGAGGTTTATCAGCAACAGTTGCTTTTTTAGTTGGATTTATATTACGTACAATTTTTGGAATAGTAGTATAGTATGTTAAAATTAAGGAGGAATAGTATGAATGTTAAAAGAGCTTTGATTAGTGTTTCAGATAAAAGAGGAATAATTGAATTTTCAAAAAAGCTTCAACAAAGAGATGTTGAAATAATTAGTACTGGTGGTACTGCTAATTACTTGGAAAAAGAAGGAATAAAAGTTACAAAAGTTTCTGAATTAACAGGTTTTCCAGAAATTTTGGAAGGGAGGGTAAAAACATTACATCCTAAAATTTTTGGGGCAATTTTGGCTAAGTTTGGAAACAAACAACATATGAAGGAATTGTTGGAAAACGATATAAAATTCATTGATATGGTAGTTGTAAATTTATCTCCTTTTGAAGAAATTGCAAAACAATCAAGAAACGAAGAAAAACTTATTGAATACATAGATATTGGAGGTGTGGCTTTATTAAGAGCTGCAGCCAAGAATTATAGGGATGTAATTGTTTTAACTGATCCTGATGATTATGAAAAAGTGATAAGAAGTTTGGATGAATGTGGTGATGTGACACTACATATGAGGCGAATTTTTGCTTTAAAAGCTTTTTATAAAACAATGAAGTATGATGCAGAAATTCACAGCGTTTTATCCGAATTATTTGCCTCAAAAGAATTTGAGGAATAAATAAGAAGGTGAAAAAATGAGTTTAAAAAAATTTATTATTTTATTAGTAATTTTTTCTTCAATTTTGGTAATGGCAGGCAGTATTTCTGTTTCTATTTATTTCGGTTTTCCACCAAAACTTCCTGAATATGGTTTATGGATTGAAACGGGTATTCCTTACGCAAATATATATGTCGATGGTTCTTTGGTAGGTCAAACTAATATTTTTGGTTATTTGATAGTTGTTTTTGAAGAAGAGGGTTACCACACTATAAAAGTAGATGCGGATAATTTCATGCCCTTTACAAAAACTTTGTATATTGAAAAAGATGGTGTAAGAATCTATGTAAATTTAGAAAAAGCTGGAAAAATAATGGTTTTTTCGAATGTTTATCCAGTAAATGTATATGTTAACGGGAATTATTATGGAACTATTAATAATGAAACTGAAGCTATGAAAATACCTGCCGGTAGTAATCAAATTATCTTTTCGTCCCCAGGGTATGAGTATA
>Ga0190359_1000109_pt1 | contig 51732 bp, 38 predicted proteins | sample 48721823_MG_FD_161269 | JGI IMG/M metagenome (GOLD analysis project Ga0190359, IMG submission 161269) | Hydrothermal vent microbial mat bacterial communities from Southern Trench, Guaymas Basin, Mexico - 4872-18-2-3_MG | ecosystem: Environmental > Aquatic > Marine > Hydrothermal vents >...
ATATTACAGAAACAGCAAAGGAGACCAGAGGAAATTTTTCAGATATGCTTTATCATCTGCAAAAGAGACAGAGCTTTGGTTGTACCGGGCAAACGAGCGGGAATTGATAAAAGAAAAGGAGTATACTGATTTGCGAGACAAACTATTGAATTTGATACCACAGACTATCAATTTTATACAGAAATTAAAAGATTAACCTATTCACTATTTACTTTTCACTATTCACTAATCCATTTTAATTGAACCAACTCTGGGATTGAAACTGAGGAGTGAATAGTTTAGTAGTGAAAAGTGAATAGGACTTTGTTTGTTAAAATATTTTGTTATTTGTTGATATTTATCATGTTATAATGTATCTTTGTTGTACCGGAATGAAATTGAAGATTAGTAAAATATTGTTTTAGCGGTGCTTTTTGATATGTTTTTTCTGTTCTTTGTTTTAACTGACGGACTAAAGCCGTTCCTGTATCGTTTTTTCATATTACCTCCTGAATTATGAAGAAACATCGTTAAAGATGAAACGACAACTTTGTTAGCCTATTCACTATTTACTTTTCACTATTCACTAACTCGTTTTAATTGAACCAACTCTGGGATTGAAACTGAGGAGTGAATAGTTTAGTAGTGAAAAGTGAATAGGACTTTGCTTGTTAAGATATTTTGTTATTTATTGATATTTATCATGTTATAATGTATTTTTATTGTACCGGAATGAAATTGAAGATTAGTTAAATATTGTTTTAGCGGTGCTTTTTAATCTGTTTTTTCTGTTCTTTGTTTTAACTGACGGACTAAAAGTGCGTATTCCGGTGAAAGTTGCCACCCATTCCGGCTGAAAGTTGCCACTTCAGATTTTGAACATTTCACTACAATATAACATAGTTAGTGGCAGTTTTCAACCGGAATAAGTTTTTATTTTCTTTCTCATGGAGTCTCCTTTCAGTTGTATTTGATGTGCGTTGTGGATAAAGCTGTCACAGATAGCATCTGCGACAGTTGAGTTTTCAATTATGTCATACCATTTTGCAACAGGAAATTGTGATGTGATGATCATTGATTTGTCGGCATACCTGTCTTCGAGTAGTTCCAGCAGGATTAATTTGCTCTGCTCGTCAAGAGGATGCAGACCAAAGTCATCAAGTACGATAAGGTGCTGTTTCTGTAATTTCTTCAGTTCTTTGACATAAGTTCCTTCGGCTTTGGCGTATTTTAAGCGGGGAAAAAGTTTAATGCAGTTGCTGTAGATTACTTTTAATCCATTGATGACTGCCTGATTACCGAGAGCGCAGGCAATGAAACTTTTCCCAACGCCGGTTGGCCCGGTGATGAGGATATTTTCAGCTTTATTGATATAGCCACAATTGGAAAGTCGCAGTATCATATTTTTATCGAGATTTCTTTGCCGGGTAAATGTGATATCTTCGATGGATGCTTTATAGCGGAAATTGGCTGTTTTTAATGATCTGACCAGCTTCCGGTTGTACCTGTCTTCCCATTCGGCATCTATCAGATGACCGATCAATTCATCCTGTTCCGCTTCAGTTGAAATTTGAATAAAAAGGCTTTAACTTATGTTTGTTAAAGGAACCGAAGAAAAGATATTTGATTCTGGGATACAGATGATTTGCTTAAGAAGAGAAAGTATCAAATATAAAAGAATATATTGGAAAAGTAAGCGTACTGCATACATCCCAGTTGTATCTCCGGCAAAAGAAGATGTTATTTAATAAAATTTACGACATTACAGACGTTTATGATATATGATGCTTAATGAAAATATAGTTGTACTTAGTCCTTCTACTGTGTGCAGATTATTTAAATTAAAAGTTTTACTTACCAGTAAGAGGAGACATACAAAGTAAAAAGATAGAGTTTTTGCAAAATATACAAAACCTTATGAGTATTGATATACGGACGGACATAACTCACATCAATTTCATAGGTCTCTGACAGCTTTTATTGGCGATTGTTCCAGCTATATAGTACATTCAAACTGTAAAGTATTAGAAATAGAAATCAGGCTTGAGCTGGTAAGGCTTAAATGTCAATAAGTAACACCAGCACAGATAATTGATAAGGAACTTTTGTTTATTGTCAGTGACCTTATATGTTTTGTTTAAAGACAAAAGATGTCTTCAAGCAGGTTGTATAATGGAAGGAGGAAATGATGTTTGTATATACAATTATTAGAATAAGATCAGCATTAATAATTTTATTTTTGATCCTGTTTTTTTCTGCTTACGGACAGAATCAACGAGTTCAAGAGGGAATTTTATTCAGCAACAAAAAAACAGATTTTGGCAATACTCAAACCGCAAGGATTGATTCCCTGAGAAAAGCGTTTAAGAAAAGGACAGCTTTTAAAGATTCAGTAAGACGTGTTATTGAATTGAAGGATTTAGATCAGCAGAAGGCAGATAGAATTAGGCAGGCTATTTTAAAAAAGGAAAATAACAGTATAAAGGAGCAAGAGACAAGGAAAGAGATCTTCTCTAATGATTTTAAAGAGAGTTTTTTTAGAATGGTCAGAGACAAAAAATTTAATTATAGAAAATTAAACAACAAAACATCTAATTTATATAATTCAATTGACCCGCTTATAGAAATACATACAAAAAAAAGATTAAATCGTAAAAAAGCATTTTTAACAGAAGAGAGCCGTGAAGAAGGAAATTTCCCGGCCATTCGTGTTTTGGGTAATTCAAATGATTCGAACGACTATTTTAAAAATGCATATTCAATCAGTATAGGTGATTCAATTATTGATTTATCAATTGATCCGGCAGGAGATGTGGATGTTTATAAATTTTACGGGATTGCTGAAGATAATATCGAGATAAAAATTTCAGCGAGAAGTATAGGTTCATCACTTGATTCATATATCTATCTGTACGGATCTGATACAACGAGTTGTCTTGTTGAGAATGATGATAACAGTATCAATAATCCGGATTCAAAAATTGTATATAAACTTAACTATTCAGATTTTTATTATATTCTTGTCAGAGAATTTAATCACCCATATAAAGGAGGGGATAATTATTATTATACTTTAACTGTTAAATCCGTTTCTCCGCCGGCTGCAATTTCAGGCACAGTTTACGAAAATGACGGTTCAACACCAATTACAAATACACGAATTCGGGTTTATGATAAAGACTGGAGTTATTCAGGAGAGGATTACACAGACTCAAATGGCAAATTTGTAATTAATGGCCTTGTCAAAAATTCATACTATGTATGTGCAGACGGCTATGTATTTGGGCAGGGATATGTTTATATAAAGGAGCATTACAATAACGCTTCTGAAAGAGAAAACGCAGTTGCTGTTACTGTAACTGCTCCTGATACTACGAGAAGTATTGATTTTACGTTGGAACGAGGAGGTGCAATTTCAGGTACTGTTTATGAAATTGACGGTACAACCACAATAGAGGATACATGGATTGAAATATTTGATTCAGATTGGAATTATGTGCGGGGAGTTTACTCGGATTCAAGCGGCCAGTACACAATTGGCGGACTTAGGTCCGGCCTTTACTATGTTTACGCAGATGGATTTGTGTTTAATCAGGGAGATATATATGTAGAGGAATTTTACAATGATGGATCGAAAAGTGCTGTTTCAGTATCCGCTCCTGCTATAATAAGTGACATTGATTTTACGCTTGAACATGGCGGCTCAATCTCAGGGAGTATATTTGAGAGTGACGGTGTAACAGTAATTGAAAATGCATGGGTAGAAATTTATGATTCAAGCTGGCACTATGTTAAGGGAACGAGTTCGGATTCAAATGGCCGATACACAATTGGAGGAATCAGATCAGGCCTGTACTATGTTTATGCAAATGGATGGGTAAATGATAATGAACATATCTATTTTGAAGAGTATTATAAAGATTCCCATAACAGAGAAGGCGCTGTTTCTGTATCAGTGACTGCTTTTAATAATACAAATAACATTGATTTTACCCTTGATCGCAGTGGTGCAATTTCCGGTACAGTTTATGAAAGCGACGGTTTAACACCAATTGCAAATACAATGGTCTGGGCTGAATGTTCAGGATATTTAAAAGGTGCCTATACGGATTCCGAGGGAAGGTATGTAATTGGGCCACTTTCTAGTAATATGTATCTAGTATATGCTGACGGATGGGTCAATAATAAGGGGTATGTTTATTGTAAGGAGTACTATTATAATGTTCCTGACAGTAGCAGTGCTGTTTATGTTTCGGTAAATGTCCCTGATACAACTAAAGGTATAGATTTTACTCTTGAGTATGGAGGTGCAATTTCCGGTGTAGTTTACAGAAAAGATGGTTTTACACCTATCTCCGATGCTCGTGTTGTTATCTTTGATACTGATTGGAATTATGTGAGCAGAACTTATACGGATTCAACAGGCAGATATGTTTTATCCGGCCTGGTACAAAACAGTTATTATGTTTATGCAGACGGATGGATAGGTAACCGGAATAACTTTTTATACTTAGAGGAATATTATAACAATGTTTCTGAGCGCAGAGATGCAGAATCTGTATCTGTAACTGCCCCTGATACAACAAAGGGAATTGATTTTACTCTTGAAAAAAGAGGTGCAATTTCGGGCACAGTATATGAAGAAGATAATGAAACTCCAATTGCGAATACAGAAATACGTATTCCTATAGGCAGGGGATATACATTTGCTTATACAGATTTAAACGGTCATTACATCATTAGCGCACTTCCGACAACGGATCATGAACGTATACCACCTATTCGATACTTTGTTGAAGCTACCGGATATATATTAGATGATGGAAATCTTTATTTTAGAGAATGGTATGATAATGGTAATGAAGTTTTTGTATTTGCGCCCGACACAACAAAAGGTATTGATTTTTCACTTAAAAGAGCAGGCGCTATTTCCGGTACTGTGTATGAAGAAGACAGCACAACAACAGTTCCAGGTACATGGATTACAGCTTATGATTCTTATTGGAATAAAACAGAAAGGGCTCAGACTGATGAAGACGGCAGATATACAATTATAGGGTTAAGTGGCAACTGTTATGTATATGCTGACGGGTATGTAACAGGGGAGAGGCATCTTTATTTTGGGGAATATTATAATAATACTTTTGAGAGAAGCAAAGCTAATCCAGTGTTAGTGACAGAACCGGATACAACTTCCGGTATAGATTTTGTACTGAATAGAATTATAAAAATATCCCACATTACAATTACGACAAACCCTGCAGATCTTATGTATGAAGTAGATGGAACAACATATACAGGAGTTCATACTTTTATTTGGGATGAAGATTCGAGTCATACAATAAGCATTGCCAATTCACCGCAGAGCGGGAATACAGGTATAAGGTATCAATTTTTTTCCTGGAGCGATGGAGGGGGACAGAGTCATACTTACATAGTTCCCGTAAGTGATGATACAATTACAGCAGAATTTACTACACAATTTAAACTTACAACTGCAGAGAATCCGGATGAAGGCGGAGACATAAGCCCTGCGCCTCCGGGAGCATGGTATGATTCAGGAACAGATGCGAGTGTGGATGCAACAGTAAATAACGGATATAAATGGGACGGCTGGTCGGGAGACCTGACAGGTACAACAAAACCAACAACTATAACAATGGATGCACCTAAGAGCGTTACAGCTAATTTTTCAGTTGATTCGGATGTTGAAGAAGATAAAAAAGTTCCAACAGAATTTTCATTAACACAAAACTATCCAAACCCATTCAACCCTGAAACATTAATATCGTATTCCACACCAAAAGCAGCACAGGTTAGAATAGATATCTATAATGCTATTGGCAAAAAAATAAGAACACTTTTGAATGATTACGTTCAGGCAGGTAAGTATCAGGTAATCTGGGATGGAAGAAGTGACAATGGAATGCAGGTCAGTACAGGGATTTACTATTACATAATGAAGAGCGGAGATTTCAGAAGTATGAAAAAGGCTGTTTTTATGAAGTAAAGATGTGACTTTTCGATGTAAATATATCGTTGGGTTGGGTTTTGTAGTTTTTGTGCAGGAGAATTGCACAGAGAAGTTTACTTCACTTGAAATTTCTTAGATAATGCCGGTAACTCAGCTCCGAGTGGTATATATATTTGCAGATTGCAAATTGGCAGGAAACTTCTTACATCAAAATTAATACTTTCAAAGTAAAAAATCAGTTATGGCAGGGTAGTAAAATTGCCCTGCCATAATAAACATCATAGGGATTTGGGTATTCTGACATACAGATTAATCATCCTCTTTGGTTAATAACAACATTTTTATTTGTTTCTTAAATGTGAAAATTTTGGGTAAAATCCCAAAAAAATGAAAAAATATCAACTATTTCTTGCTTCGCAAACGATTGCGTTGTATTTTATATGGATACTTTTCAGCAAAGTATTTTAAATTGAATAAAATTGTTTAATATAAATAACCCGGAGGAGAATATGTCTGAAAAACAAAAACCAGCACATCCGTATATACCAAATTCCGCTCCGAATCTTAAAAAGGCAATAATGGATGATTTGGGGATTAATGATATTGAGCAGCTTTACGAAGATATACCTGAGAAGCTCAGGTTCAGAGGAGAGTTAAAAATACCGGAGCCAATTTTATCAGAATTGGAATTGAAAAAGCATGTTTTGAATATATTGTCTGAAAATGTTTCATGCGAAGATAACCTTAGTTTTCTCGGTGGTGGATGCGCTCAGCACTATGTTCCTGCTATTGTTGATGAAGTTGTAAACAGATCAGAATTTTTAACAGCATACGCAGGAGAACCTTATGAAGATCACGGGAGATTCCAGGCTCTTTTTGAATATCAAAGTCTGATGGCAGAGCTCCTTGATATGGATGTTGTGAATGTACCGACCTATGACTGGGGGCAGGCAGCAAGCACGTCAGTGCGAATGGCGGAAAGAATTACAGGCAGAGGTGAAGTGCTGATAAGCGAATATATTTCTGACGACAGATTCAGGGTAATAAAAAACTACTGCGAGCCTGTTATGAAAGTAAGCAGGTTTAAACATGACCTGTTAACCGGGCAGATAAATATTAATGATTTGTCATCAAAAATAGACAAAAACACAGCATGTGTTTATTTTGAAAACCCCTCATTTTTCGGCATAATTGAAGAACAGGGTGATCAAATTTCAGAAATAATACACAAAAACGGTTCACTTATGATTGTAGGAACGGATCCCATATCACTTGGAGTTCTGAAACCCCCTTCTCATTACGGGGCAGATATAGTGTGCGGAGATATTCAGACCCTGGGTAATCACATGTATTTTGGCGGTTCTCTTGCAGGGTTTATTGCAACAAGAGATGATAAAAAATTTGTTGCGGAATATCCTTCCAGATTGTTTGGAATTGCTCATACTTCAGTTGAAGGAGAATGGGGATTCGGAGATGTCCTGTACGACAGAACCTCTTTTGGAGAAAGAGAAAAAGGTAAGGAGTTTGTGGGCACTGCTGCAGCACTTTACGGTATTGCAGCAGCTGTTTATCTCTCTTTGATGGGACCTGAGGGGATGAAAGAACTGGGGCAAACAATTATTCAGAGAGCGCTTTATGCAAAAAAACATATTTCAGAAATACCGGGGGTAAAAATAAAATTCAATTCTGCAAATTTTAAAGAATTTGTTGTTGATTTTTCAGATACAGGCAATGATGTAGAATATATTAATCAAAAATTAAGAGAGCTCGGAATTTTCGGGGGTCATAGTCTGGAGCCGAATTTCCCGGATCTTAAAAATTGTGCGCTTTATTGTGTTACGGAGATCCATTCTAAAAATGATATTGACCGGTTGGTGAATGAGATCAGAAACATTGTTTAAAAAGCATAATGATTTTTAATTGAAAGGAAGTAGTAATGAATATAAACAGAGAATCAAAATTACGTAAGAATTTTCATCAGGCAAAATGGGATGAAGAGATTATATTTCAGCTTCATTCAAAAGGGCAAAGAGGTGTAATACCTCCACAGACGGAAAAAGAGATTGAAAATAAGGTAGGAGACGGTGTTTCTTCTCTGCCAAAATCAATGAGAAGAGAAAATACGCCGGGGCTTCCGGAGGTGGGACAAATGAGAGTTCTTAAACACTTTCTGCGTCTTTCACAGGAGAATCTTGGTGCTGACTTAAACATAGACATTGGACAGGGTACCTGTACAATAAAATATAATCCCAAAATTAACGAGGTTATTACAAGATCCGAAAAAGCGTCTGACCTGCATCCTTTTCAGGATGAGTCCACTGTGCAGGGAGCGCTTAAAATTTATCATGAAATGGATAAGTATTTCCGCGAGATATCCGGAATGGACAGATTCAGCCTTCAGCCCAGTTCCGGCTCACATGCAATTTTAACTATGGCGTCAATAGTTCAGAAATATCACGAAGTACGAGGTGAATCTGACCAGCGTGACGAAGTGATAACAACAATATTTTCACATCCGTCTGATGCAGCGGCAGTTGCTGTAAAAGGATACAAGATAATAACAATCTACCCTGATGAGAACGGGTTCCCTGATATTGAGGCTTTGAAAAGTGCAGTATCAGAGCGTACGGCTGCTCTGTTTATCACAAATCCCGAAGACATAGGTATTTTTAATCCCCGCATTGATGAGTTTACAAAAATTGTGCATGATGCAGGCGGACTGTGTGCGTATGATCAGGCAAATGCAAACGGGATTCTCGGTATTACAAGAGCAAAAGATGCCGGGTTTGATATGTGCTTTTTTAATCTGCATAAAACATTTGCAGCTCCCCACGGATGCGGAGGGCCTGCTTCCGGAGCGCTTGGTGTAATCAGAGAGCTGGAGCAGTTTCTTCCTGTGCCTGTTGTTGATTTTGACGGAGAAAAGTACAAATTTAATTTTGATCTGAAGAACTCAGTGGGAAAGACAAGATCGTTCTGGGGAGTGTTCCCTGTTATATTAAAATCCTATGCGTGGATCAGAAGCCTCGGCGCTGAAGGGTTGAAAGAAGCAGCAAGAATTGCAGTTTTGAATAATAATTACCTGCTGAAACATATTACGGAAATTGATGGCGCTGATTCGCCTTTTAAAGGAGGAAAGCGAAGAATTGAGCAGGTGCGTTATACATGGGAAAAACTGTACAATGAAACAGGAGTAGGTACTTTTGATGTTACCTGCAGAATGTGTGATTTCGGTTTTCATCTCTGGTCAAGCCACCATCCGTTTATTGTGCCTGAGCCGTTTACAGTTGAGCCTACAGAGTCATATTCAAAACACGAGCTGGATGAATATCTTGAAGGATTAAGATATATTGCAGAGGAGGCCAGAACCAATCCTGATGTTGTTAAAAGCGCTCCTCACAGAAGTGTTGTTCATAAAATAGACGAATCGTGGTTTGATGATCCGGAAAAGTGGGCAATTACGTGGAGGCTTTATCTTAAAAAACATGTTGAGAATAAAAAATAGTATTAATGGTGGTTGTTGGGCGGGGTGGATGATAAAGAAAGCCGGTAAGAAATTACCGGCTTTCTCTGTTTATACTATTTGGATTGATCAGTGAAGTTAATCACTCATCCGTAATCAGTCTTATGCTCTTTATGATTGATTCCTTACCTTTGGTTATCTCAATATCAGAGCTGCTGCACTCGGGACAGGCAAAAAACGGAAGATGAAAATGGTATGCAGGATCTTCTTTGATTTTCAGTTCGCCTGAGTAACCGCAGTTTTTGCACAAAAGTTCTCCTTTTTCTCTTTTAAAAATCAACTTTGCCCCTTGTGCAATAGTTCCTTCTAAGTTTGTGTTAACCCAGAATTCAATTTGCTCTATACCCAGAAATGTAAGATCACCAATAACAATCTCTATTGATTCCACGCCTGCTGCATTGTGGGAATGAGCCTCTTTTAAAACTGTTTCAACAATGGATTGAGCTATAGCGGTTTCGTGCATATTTTTCTCTTAAATGTTCAGAGCGGAAACCAGGTCTTCAATTCCCTGGCCGGTTTTTGCATTTGTAAACACAACTTTAATAGAGGGCTTAATTGCTTTTGCGTCTTTTTCAAGTTGTTTGATATCAACATCCATAGCATCAGCCATATCTGTTTTATTGATCACTGCAACTGTGGCATCCTGAAATATGTGAGGATGCTTAACAATCATATACGGACCTTCTGTTGTGGAAACAACAACAATTCTCTGGTGTGCGCCTACAGGATAGCTTCCCGGGCAGATTAAATTGCCTACATTCTCAATAAGTATCAAATCATAATCTTCAAGATTTAATTGATCAAGACTGTTTCTTACCATGTTTGCATCAAGATGACACCCTCTGTCCGTATTAATTTGAAGAACATGGGCTCCGTACTTTTTTATTCTGTCTGCATCAATGGTTGTTGTCAGATCTCCTGTTATAGCGGCAATTCTTTTTTTATCCTTCAGATATTTTACAATTTGCTGTATAGTGGATGTTTTGCCTGAACCTATGGAACCAAGAACATCAATTGCATGTATGTTGTGTTTATTAAACAACTCAAGATTTTTTGCAGCCAGTTCATTGTTTTTTCCGAAAAGCTGTTTATTAACTTTTATTTCTATTACTTTACCGTCTTCAGTATGAATTGTTTTCATAAAAGTCTCCGAAATTATTAAAAAACGCGTCTTTTTTTATCAGGTTTTTTATGTCTTGTTCTCATGTTTGGTGCAACATGAATATCACATGTATCAGTTGGAGCCAGATTCCTGAAAAATACCTCATCCCATACTTTGGGGCACGAGGGTGTTGCAATTTTTTTTGATTCAGCGCAGATTTTCAGACGAACAACTCCCTGGGGCTGCTTAAAATCCTTTAAAGGAAGGTTTAAAGTGTCGTGAGCCATTCTCATAAAAGGAGCCCACACAGGAAGCGCAGTGTTGGCGCCTGTTCTTTTATCGCCTATACTTAACCGTTCATCGTCAAAACCAACCCATACAGTAGTGGCTATCTGCGGTGTGAACCCGCTGAACCAGGTGTTTCTGTAATCATTGGTTGTCCCTGTTTTGCCTCCTGCTGGTCTGTAAAAATGGTACTTCCATCTTGCTGCAGCACCTGTTCCTTTGTTTATCACTGTTTCAAGCATATCTGTCATAATGTATGCTGTTTCTTCACTGATTACTTCACGCCTTCTCGGAGCTGCTTTTTCCAGGACATTCCCGTATTTATCTTCCACTCTTAAAATTGCTGTGGGCTCCACTCTTATGCCTTTGTTTGCAAAAACACTGTATGCTGCAACAAGTTCAAGAGGTATAACCACATCCTGCCCAAGTGCAACTCCGTCAAATGGATGAATTGTTGTTGTAAAGCCAAATCTTTTTGCCATGGCAACAACCTTTTCCGGAGGGATTAGTTTTTGTACTAATCTTGCTGCAATCAGGTTAAGAGAACGCCGAAGTCCTTCTCTGAGGGTTGTAGGGCCGCCTGTGCTTTCATCATAATTTCTGGGTCTCCACTGGGTTCCGTCAACCATTGTAATTACAATGGGCTGATTCAGAAGCTGAGTCATGGGTGGCCAACCATTATCAATTGCAACCGTGTATGCAAAAGGCTTAAAGTTTGAGCCGGGCTGACGTTTCATCTGCGTTACTCTGTTATACTTGGACTTATTAAAATCCCGGCCTCCTACCATTGCAATTATGTCTCCGTTAGACGGATCAACAGAAACAAGAGCACATTGAAGAGTGGCTCTTGCTTTTAAAAGAGAATCCACTTTTGCAGAGTCGCTTAGAAATTCAGCAATTTGTTCGTCTGTCTCCAGAGGAGGATCAACCCAGTCTGTAAATTTTTTCTTTTTAACTATTTTTCCCCAGATCTGTTTTTCCAGTACAGGGATAAAACTTTTAATTGCACTGTCCGCGAATGCCTGAACCCTGGTATCAAGAGTTGTATAAATTGAGAGTCCGTCAGTGTAAAGTCTTAAACCATATTTATTGTAAAGTTTTTTTCTTACGTATTCGCAAAAATAGGGTGCAATAGTGCCTGCTTCTGTGTTTCTGTCAACAACTTTTAATTCAATTTTGCGCAGGGAGTCATACTCTGCATAAGTGATAAACCCGTTTTTTGCCATGCTTTTTAAAACAACATTTCTTCTGTGCGTAGCTTTTGCAATACTGCTGTCCGGAACATAGTAACCATAGGGAAGCTGGAAAAGTCCTGCAAGAAGTGCAGCTTCTTCGATTTTCAGATCTTCAACGTTTTTACCGAAATAGGCCAGAGATGCAGCCTGAACACCGTAAGTTCCTCTTCCGAGAGGCATGCGGTTAAGATACATCTCCATAATTTCGGATTTTGAGTATGTACGTTCAATCTGAATTGCAGTAAGCATCTCTCTTAGTTTTCTTATAATTGTTTTTTGAGGATAAAGATAAAGCTTGCGTGCAAGCTGCATTGTTATTGTGGAAAATCCCTGTTTAAACCGCATTGCTTTAAGATCAACATAGAGAGCTTTTGGGAATCTCTGCAGATTTATTCCCCAGTGGTCGTAAAACTTATGATCTTCTATTGCAATTGTAGCGTCAATCATGCTTTGGGGAATTCTGTCAAGAGGAACCATGATTCGTTTTTGCTTGTAAAGTTCCTTCAGAATTTTCCCGTCTCTTGAGTATATTCTGGAGACCAGAAGAGGATCTGTTGCACGCTCAAGTTGCGTCAGAGAAGGAAGGTTTTTTGTAAGAAACAAGAGCGCTATAGCTGTAAAAATAATTATTAAAGTTAAAAATGCACCGGGATATATCAGCCATGGGTTTTTATTAAAAAATCCCGGCAGAGTTAATTTGTTTTCTTTAAATTCCCTTTTTTTGCGAAGCATTATTCTCCTCAATATATAAAATTATACAGGCCAGTTTTCCAGTGTTAATTTATCGCCGGAAAACCTGGCAAATGTAAATTTTTCATACCATTCACCGGTGTTTACATAGGTTTTGTTTTTATGATGATATTCAAGAGCTCTGTGAGTGTGACCTATAACGACGCAGTCAAAACCCTCAGTAAATTTTTGTTTTGCAAATTCCACGTATTCCATGTCCTGATTTTTGATTTCGCGGTGATTACGGCTCAGCCTTGAAAAAAATCCTGCCACTTCAAAACTGATGTCAGGATGAACCAGTCTGAAAAGAGATATGTTGATTTTATTCTGTATGATTTTTTTTAATACCCTGTAACCGTAATCTTTTTTTGCAATACCGTCTCCGTGTGTAATATAAAAACGTTTTGATAAAATAGATAGTTCCAGAAAATCCTTGTAAACTTTAATGCCGAGATGTTTTGGGAAAAAATCGAACATCCAGAAATCGTGGTTTCCTGTAATGTATTTTATCTCCACTCCGGAATCAGTGCACTTTTTCAATTCACTTAATACGGTAAAATAGCGTGACGGAATTGCGTGTTTGTATTCAAACCAGAAATCAAACAAATCGCCTACAATGAACAGTCCTGCGGCATTTTTCCGTACATGTATCAAAAAATCCTTAAACAATTTTTCTTTGTTTCTCTCAGTCCCGGGATCGCTGTGTCCGAGATGTGCATCGGAAATAAAAAAGTACTGTTCCATCTGTCTCCTTATTAAAAATAAATCTTTTAAATATATGTATAGATTGAACTAAATGCAATTGTTTTTCGGTGTGGTCATTGTATTGTTTTGTTTACACTATGAATACAAAAAAATACAGTTATTAGCTATTTAGATTTTGTAAGTCAAATAAAATTTTGTTTATTACTTCAGATTTTTTAAATTGTTACGTTAATTGTTGTTCCGCATCTGGTTTTATGGCCCGGAATTTGTAATATGGAAGACATGACCTTTTGCGGGGGAGTTATTGGCTGTTTGCAGCTGGTTGTGTTTTTCTGTGGGATTGATTTAAGCTGTGGGAAAGTGCTCTGATGGAAATTTTGTACCTGGATTCCAATGCAAAGATTAATATAGGTCTGAATGTAACCGGTTTACGTGATGACGGTTATCATAATATTGAGACAATTTTTCAGGAAATAGATCTTTGCGATCACATCACTTTTACCAGAACCGGTGATTCAGTAGCTATTACTTCAAAAAATCCGAACCTTCCTTTAGGTAAACAGAATTTAATGTATAAGGCATTTATGCTTTTCCGGAGCAGAGCATCTGTATCCGGTGGCCTGAGTATTGCTATTGATAAGAGGATTCCCATGGGAGGCGGCTTGGGTGGCGGAAGCAGTAATGCAGCAGCAACTTTAATTGCAGCTAATATTTTATGGGGCAAACCGTTTTCTGTTCAACAGCTGCAGGAAATGGCTTTTGACCTGGGGTCTGATGTACCGTTTTTTGTAAGAGGCGGAACAGCGATTGGCAGAGGAAGAGGAGAAGATCTTACTGATTTTGATTTTCCTGAAAAGTGGTTTGTTGTACTTGTTTGTCCGGGCATAAATATTTCAACTGCATGGGCTTATAAAGAATTCAAATTTGCCTTGACAAATGATAAAAAAATCACTAACTTTAATGCACTTTTCTCAGGCTTGCAGCCGGACAAGTGGCAGGAATATCTGTCAAACGATCTGGAAAAGCCTGTTTTCGGTTCCTATCCGGAATTAAAAAAGATTAAAGATCTTTTGTACGAAAACGGAGCTTTTTATGCAAGCATGTCGGGAAGCGGTTCAACGATTTACGGTCTTTTTACGGACAAAGAGGCCGGGATTAAAGCCGGAAAGTTCTTTTCCAAAAAGTACGAATCTTATGTTTGCAGGCCGATTACTAACCGCCTTAGAAAGAACATGTTGGATTAAAGATTTTATTTCAGGGGGCGGACTTGCAAATTACAAATGTAGAGATTAATTTACGTAATGAGAAAAAATTAAAGGGTTTTGCAAACATAGAATTGGATGGTTTGTTTGTTGTACGTGGGCTCAAGATAATAAGAGGCACAAAGGGTTATTTTATTGCAATGCCCAGTAAACCCAAATACGACGGCTCTTTCGTAGATATTGCTCATCCCATAAAGAGGGAATTCAGGACAGTTATAGAAAATACAGTTCTTGCTAAATACTGGGACGAGGTTAAAAGAACAGGCGTTTGTGAACAAACGTGTAATAGCGAATACGGTTTTTAAAAAGCTGTTGTGTAATAAATTGGTGTTTGATTTATAGGTTTTATTGGGGCGTCGTCAAGTGGTAAGACACATGGTTTTGGTCCATGCATTCGGGGGTTCGAATCCTCCCGCCCCAGCTAATCATGGCTGTAAAAAGGTTTATATGCAGGTTTATAATTTGCCCGGTCCATGCTCATGTGCTGGTACCGGGTTTTTAAGTTTATAATAAAACCAAGTGAAAAATAATGAAGATTGTTTCAGGAAGAGCCAATCAGAAATTGGCTGAAAGTATTTCAAAACATTTAAAGATGCCGCTGGCGGATGTTGAGCTGACAACATTCAAAGACGGTGAAATTAAGGTGAAGTACAGAGAGAATATCCGCGGAGTTGATCTTTTTATAATTCAGCCAACAAATCCGCCTGCGGATAATCTTCTTGAGCTTTTACTTCTTATTGATGCGGCAAAAAGGGCATCTGCCCGAAGAATTAATGCTGTAATACCTTATTTCGGGTATGCAAGGCAGGACAGAAAGGATGAGCCCAGGGTTGCAATATCTTCAAAGCTTGTTGCGGATTTGATTTCCGTGGCAGGTGCGGACAGAATTTTAACAATGGATCTGCACAATGCTTCTATTCAGGGCTTTTTCGATATACCATTTGATCATCTTTATGGCTCTGTAATATTTGTTGATGCCATAAAAAAGCTTAAGCTAAAAGATTTTGTGGTTGTTGCTCCGGATATAGGAAGCACAAGAAGGGCAAGGGCTTATGCAAAAAGACTTCATGCGGATTTTGCTCTTGTTGACAAGAGACGAAGATGGCCGAATGAGGTTGAAGGCATGACCTTAATAGGTGATGTTAAAGGAAGAGATGTTATTCTTGTTGATGACATGATTGACACTGCCGGAACAATTTGCGGAGCAGCCTCTCTGTTAAAAGATGCAGGTGCAAACAAAATAGTTGCAATAGGAACTCATCCGCTTTTTTCCGGTCCGGCTATTGAAAGGTTGAATTCTTCTGATATTTCTAAAGTGATTGTGAGCAATACAATCGCCATACAGGATCATAAAATCAAACAGTGCGGCTCTTGTCTTGAAGTTGTTTCTGCAGCGCCGCTTTTTGCAGATGCAATAAATAGAATTAACAAAGAAGAATCAATCAGTTCGTTATTTAACTAAGAATGGAATTATAAAGAAAGGAAGTGAGGCAACAGATGCCCCAGGTGACATTAAATGTAGAAATCAGAGAAGAAAAAGGCCACAGCGCAGGAAGAAAACTCAGAAGAGAAGGAAGAGTGCCGGGTGTATATTATGCTCATGGTGACAAAGCTGTTACCATAGTTCTTAATACAAGAGAGCTTAAAAGAGTAATGAATACTGAAGTCAATATTCTTGATGTTGTATTCCCGGGAAATAAAATTAAAAAATCGGTATTAAAAGATGTGCAGGTAGATCCTATTACAGATGAACCTGTGCATGTTGACTTAATGGGTATTAATCTTAAAGAGAAAATACGTCTTAAAATTCCTGTTCTTCTTAAAGGAACTCCTGTGGGTGTTAAAGATCAGGGCGGAGTTCTGGTTCATCCCACAAGAGAGATTGAAGTCGAAGGATTACCGCTTGATCTGCCTGAACATGTTGAGATAGACATATCCGATTTAAGTATCGGCGATTCAGTTACTGTAGCAAATCTGGAATCTGATAAATATGTTTTTGTGGCTGATGAGCACGAAGTTATTGCTAATGTAATTCATCCGAGGGTTGCAGAAGTAACAACTGCTGAAGAAGAAGTTGAAGGAGAAGAGGGAGAAGAAGGCGAAGAAACTGCAACAGAGAGCAGTGAGGAAGCCGGCCAGCAGTAAAATTAATCAGAAACAAGTAGTTGCTTGTTTCCCTGCCCTTTTTGATATGGAAAGGGCCCAATGACCAAAGGGAGGAAAAATTAATGCGGCAGTATGAAACAACTTTTGTTATTGACACTCATCTTGCTGATGAGGCAATTGAAAAAGCAATTGAAAAGTACAAAGATTTTATCTCCGGTAACGGGGGCACGGTTATTAATGTTGACAGATGGGGTAAACGCAGACTTGCCTATGAGATCAGGAAAAAGCAATACGGATACTATGTCTGCATTCGTTTTGAAGCCGATGCCACATTTAATGAAAAACTGGAGAAAGAGTTCAAACTTGACGGATCCATACTTCGTTATCTGACTTTATTAATCTCCAAAGCACAACTGCAGGAAGAAGCAAGGTTAAAGGCACGAAAATCCAGAAACTTTGATGCGTCAGGCAGCAAACCTGAACAAGCTCCGGAAAAAATCGAAACAGAAGGAAAACCGGATGATCAGGAAGCCCCGAAGCAGGAAGTTTAGCTTGATTATAAGCGGTTGTCCTTATTTGCTATAATGATATTTTTAATGTAATTTTATCCGGTTGTTTGCGGATATTTAGAAAAAGGAGGAGATTTTGTTAAAACAGAGAAAAAAACGTATGTGTCGTTTTTGTGAAAATGGCGTTAAATACGTTGATTATAAAGACCCGAAAATTTTATTGAAATTTACATCCGATGTCGGCAAAATTATACCCCGCCGTACTTCAGGGACATGTGCAAAACATCAGAGACAACTTGTAAAAGCAATAAAAAGAGCCAGACATCTGGCATTAATTCCGTTTGTTTCTGACGGAGCACGTTAAAACATCTTATTAATGTATTAAAAAGGGGTATTATAGAATGAAAGTTATTTTAAAACAGGATTATGAACAGCTTGGGAAAACAGGCGAGGTTGTAGAGGTTAAAAACGGATATGCCAGAAATTTTTTAATTCCTCAGAATATTGCTGCTCCTGCAAATAAAAGAAATATGAAGATCCTTGAGGAAGAATTAAAGATGGTTGACCGTCGGAAAAATAAAGAACGGGTGCAGGCAGAAAAATTTGCAGAAGAGCTTGGTAAAGTATCAATCACTGCTGCAGTTAAAGTGGGAGAGGATGAGCGTCTTTTCGGATCAGTTACTTCCCAGATGATTTCGGATCTGTTAAAAGAAAAAGGTTATGATATTGATAAAAAGAAAATAGATCTTGAGGAGCCTGTTAAGGCGCTTGGCGTATATACTGTAAATATTAAACTTTATCATGATGTTAATGCAAAGGTACGTCTCTGGGTTGTAAAAGAATAGAGCAAATCCGTATTAAATAAAAGCTTTTCTCCTTGTGAGGCTTTTTGAAAGGGAGGTAGATTATGGAGAAGACCTGGCCGGAATGTCAGAAATGCAATTCAGGGCTGCTTATTCCACTTTCGGATTACGGTCGTGACGGTGCAGCAATAAGATATAAAGCCTGGGTTTGTACAAATCCCGACTGCGGGTTTAACATTCGAATAGATAATGGTGAGATAAGTTTTGGCCGTCTTGTAGGCCAGTCTCAGAAGTAGTGATTTTTGCATTAACAATAATTTTATAAGTTTGTTCAAGCGATGTAAAAAGTGGATGATTAAATAGCTTAGAATTTTGTAATATTGTTGGATGCTCAGCTTTCTATTATTGGGTCGGCTGTAATTCGGATATTGGTGAAATATAGAATTTTATCAAAGGTCCTGAACCAGAGGTCTTTGGGATCTCAGGTGTAATATTTTGTCGAATGAAATTAACTTTTATTATGGCCTCAAGAATGAATATTTTCTCCGGAGAATAAAATGGCTGTTTTAAAAATTCTCCAGAATGCCCTTATTAAGAATTTCCAGGTAAAACTGTTTTCTTTATTAATAGCATTTTTTTTATGGCTGTATGTTGTTACTGATAATTATTTTATCTATAAAGTAAAGATTCCCCTTATATTATCAAATAAACCGCAGAATAAGGTGTTGCTTAATCCTGTGCCATCCGATGTTTCCGTTGAAGTTAAAGGTACTGGTAAAGATATTCTAAGGTTTTTATATGCAAACAAAAAGATTGTTATAAATATTAAAAATCTTGAGAATTCGGCACAATATCGGTTAAGTGTGGATATGATTAAAGGAATACCGGAGAATTCGGGTATTCGTCCGATTAGAATAATAAATCCTAAAAAAATTGATGTTCAGGTAGATGAGTTCTTTGTTAAAAAAGTTCCAGTTGTACCTGATATTCACCTTAAACCTATGGATGGATATATACAGGTCGGAGACGTTTGTCTGGAACCGGATTCAATAATTATTAGCGGTCCGCGGTCAAAAGTAAAATCACTTAAAATGGTTGTAACGGATTCTGTATTTTATAGTAAAATAATAAAAGACTTTAAGGGCGAAGTTGAACTGATTAATCCGGAAAAAGGCGCTATAGAAATTTCACGAAAAAAAGTAACATACAAAGCAAAATTTCAGCGTATAGGGGAAAGAATATTTACCAGAATCCCTGTAGAGATTGTAAATATCCCCAAGGGTGTAAGCGCTGTTGTTGTTCCTTCAACAATGACACTAAGGCTCCAGGCAGGAGTTGAGGTCCTTTCTAAAATTGATAAATCAATGATAAAAGCAACAATTGATTTTAAATCAAGGAACAGGTATCCCAATAAAAAACTCAGCGCAGTAATTGAGCTTCCTGATAATATTATAACGTATGAAGCGAAACCGCAATTTTTTGAGATTATTGTAGAGTAATGATTGTACTTGGAATAGAAACATCGTGTGACGATACAAGTGTGGCTGTGTATGACGGGGAAAAAATTCTGTCAAATGTGGTTTCTACCCAGCTTGTGCATAAGTCTTTTGGGGGTATAGTACCTGAACTTGCATCCAGGGCTCATCTGACTGTAATAAATTCCGTTCTGAAAAGCGCCTTAGACCAGGCAGGCATTACCTTAACTGATATTGAAGGTATCGGAGTAACTTACGGTCCAGGTCTTGCAGGCTCACTCTTAGTAGGCTTAAGCTTTGCAAAAGGTCTGGCTATGTCGTTAAATGTTCCGTTTATAGGAATTAATCATCTTGAGGGACATATATGGGCAAATAAACTGGCAAGTCCTGAATTAAAGCCGCCCTTTGTAATTTTACTGGTTTCAGGAGGGCATACGCAGATTGTGCAGGTTAATGAGTGGGGGCAGTATCTGACCCTGGGAAGAACCAGGGATGATGCAGCAGGAGAAGCTTTTGATAAAGTCGCAAAACTGCTGGGTTTAGGTTATCCCGGAGGCCCTGTAATTGAAAAGTATGCGGAAAAAGGAGATCTTTCATATATTAAGTTCCCCAGAGCTTATCTGAAAAACGGAAGTCTTGATTTTAGTTTCAGCGGTATAAAAACAGCGGTTCTGAATCATGTAAAAAAAATCGGAGAAAAAGCGACAAAGGAACATCTGAATGATATAGCAGCATGTTTTCAGGAAGCAGTAATAGAGGTGCTTGTAAATAAAACAAAAGAAGCTGCTTTAAGAACAGGAGCGCCTTCCGTATGTATAGGCGGAGGTGTTGCAGTAAATAAGAAGTTAAAACAGAAAATGTCCGAAGTATTAAATGAGCAAAGAATAGATATTTTTGTACCGCCACCGTCAATGTGTACGGATAATGGTGCAATGATTGCAGGTGCTGCACATTTTTATTTGACAAGAGGCTCTTCTTCTCGCTTGTCTCTTTCGCCTGAGGTGTCTTTAAACATCCCTAATTTAAATCAGCCTTAATAAAATGACGAACCTTTTCAGGATAATTTTATTTACAGCAGGTTTGATAATATCATTGGTGGTAACTCTGAGTGTTTATAAAAAACAGACTTTTCCCGGGCAGAGTTATAAGCGGTATTTATTGATTTTATTAAGGTTTTCAGTTTTATTCCTTATTAATTTTATTGTGTTTTTCAGAATTTTAAGATTTGACAAAACAGAGAAAGTAAAACCGTTTCTTGCTGTTTTGACAGACAGATCTCTTTCAATGGATATAGCAGAACATCCTGGAAATGAATCAGGTGTTGATTCTGTTCTAAGCCTTGCGGGCTTTAAAAAGATATTCAACAATTATAATGTTGTCTTCTGCAGTTTCGGAAGCAATGCTGTTATAAGTAAGGATATTTCTTTAAAATTGCCTGATATTTATAAAAACGGCACAAATATTTCACTTGCTATGGAAAAAGCAAAATCTGTGATTTTACCTGCCCGGTTTTCACGCGTTATTCTTTTATCTGACGGCAATTATAATCTTGGTGTAAATCCTGTTTATACTGCAGAAGACCTTGGTTGCCCTGTTGATGTTATTGGTTTTGGAATAGAAAAAATTAAAAAAGACCTTGAGGTTTCTGAAATACGCGTTAATGATATTGTTTTTGCAAATCAAAAGGTTAAAGTCCGGGCTTTGGTAAAATCAACAGGGTTTGAAGGTGTCAAAGTGAATGTAGAGCTTCTGGTAAACGGCAAAATTGCGGATTCCCGATTAATTAATTTATCGGATATGCCAAAAGAGGCTGAATTGTCATTTGTTCCCGAGAAAGAAGGGCGGTATAAGCTTGAAGTTAAAATTCCTGTATTAAAGGGAGAATTTTCATCAAAAAACAATTCCGGTGATGTTACAATTGAAGTTTTAAAGGAAAAGATAAAGGTCTTGATTGTTGCGGGTATTCCTGATCCGGATACAGGTTTATTGTACCGGACAATAGGAAGGAGCAGAAATTTTAATGCGGAATTATTTATTTTAAGTCTGAATAATTCAAATGATGAAAATTTTAAAAAATTGTTTTCCAAAAATTTTGATGTTGTGGTTTTAAAAGATGTTTTTAATAACGGCCAGTTTAAAGACTGGCAGGTGAAAATAAAGAATGTTCTTTACAGGTACAGGGGGCCGCTTTTAGTTTGGCAGTGGAGGCCTTGTGCTGATGATTTTTCTTCCGTTTTTTCCGTGTCTTTAACAAGTGGCAGACTTAAAAAGGAAATAGAGGTTGAATACACTGAGACAGGGTTATTACACCCTGTATTAACAGATTTCGGGAGCATAGATTTCAGAAACCTGCCGCCTCTCTTTATTATGCATAAAAATATTTTGTTTAAGGAGCCGGTTACCCTGTTAATTAAGGATAAAAGAGATCGTTCTGCATTGGGAACTCCGGTAATAGCGGCGTGTTCTGCAGGAGAGAGAAAAGAATTATTTATTTTTGCTTCGGGTTTTTTCAGATGGTCTTTGAGAAAAGAGACAGAGCAGGTTTTTGATAAGTTAATAAATAATTCCATTTTGTGGCTGTCTTTAAGAAAAGGTTCATCATCAGGACTTGTAAAGGTGAGCGATCAAAAGAGAAACTTTTTAAGCGGTCAGGAAATTGTTATGCATGGCAGAATATATGACGGCTTAAGCAGACCGGTTTTGAACGGGAGAATGGAAGGGGAAATAGCACAGGGCGGAAAGATTTTTAAAAGAATAAATTTCAAAAATACGAATAATGGTTTTTACAGGGCTGATTTCAGATTGTTCAGACCTGGAGAATACAATATTATAATCAGGGGATTTAACAGTGATGTTGAGGCCGGAGTTGATACAATTAGGCTGTATGTTGCAAAATATAATCCGGAATATACAGGTAAAAGATCAGATTTTAATATTTTGAAGAATATTGCTGAAAAGACACGAGGTGCTTTTATAAAAGCGGGTAGCATGGATGACTCCTTTTTTGATCATTTTATTGCTTATCCGACAGAGAGAAAAAGAGTTATGATGACAGATTTGTTAGAGTTGAAGTATCTGTTATTTCTGATTCTTGTTCTTTTAGTATCAGAATGGGTAATAAGAAAGAAAATGGGTATGATGTAATGTTTGTCTTTAAGATTCTTTTCAGTAATATATAAAATGCTGCAATGTGATTTGTTTAACATATTTTTCTTGACTTTTTGAAAAAATATGTTTAAAATTCGCAAACAGGATATTTTTTTTCGCCCCAAATGAGACATATGTACCAAAGAAACAACAGGATGAGATAAAAATTTGCAGAAGAAAATTAGGTTTTTTTTAATTTTATTTGGAACATTTGTTTCAATTGTGATAAGCAGTGAAAAAAATATTTACCATTAAGGTAGCTTTATATAAAACCAATATTCTAAAATAAGCCAGCATGAAAGAAAGATAAAACTTTGATAAAATTAATATTAATTCTATATGCCGAATATGAATAAAAGATATTTCCGGTAATTTAGATAAATATTTATAAGTGGTGTGTAAAAATAATAGTGAAAAGAAAGGAGGTTACATGCAATAAAAATTAAGAGAGATTAAGGTTAATGAAGTTCTAATCATTAAAATTTGGAGGAGATAATATGAGGTGTACAAAAGGTTTTTTGCTGATTGCTTTAGTGGGAGTGTTGATTTTAAGCGCGTTCGCACAATCAGCTGCCGCGGATTTAAAAATCAACGGTGTAGTAGTTGATAAGAAGACTGGCAATCCATTGCCGGGAGCTAATATTATAATTAAAGGAACTACAATCGGAGTTGCAACTGATGTTTCCGGTAAGTTTGAGTTATCTTACAGTACTAATAAAAATTTTGTATTAGTTGTAAGATATATGGGTTATAAAACTCTGGAAAAGGAGTTTACTCCGACAAGTAAGCTTATTAATATGACTTTGGAACTTACAGAGGATATTTTTAAGGGTGAAGCTGTTGTTGTAACCGGTATAGCTTCAAAGACTTCAAAAGCAATTGCAGAAGTGGCGGTATCAAGAATTGATGCAAATGCGCTTCAGGAAGTACAGACATACGATGATATTCCTCAAATGCTTACTGCAAAAGTAGCTGGTGTAAGAGTTGAGAATGTTGGCGGAAATCCTGGTGGAGGAATTCGTTTTAATGTACGTTCTGGGGGAGGATTGAATGGTAATGAGCAACCAGTTATTTATGTGGATGGGGTAAGAATTTATAATACTGAAATTGGAGGAAATGGTAGCGGAGGTAATAGTACAGGTGGCCTTGGTTACGGGACTCTTTCTGAACTTAATCCAGAAGATATTGAAAGTATTGAAATTCTTAAAGGTCCGGCAGCTGCTGCATCTTACGGAACAAGTGGTTCTAATGGTGTTGTATTAATTACAACAAAACGCGGAAAACTTGCAGCAGGTAAAGGGAAGGGTGTAAAGATTGATTATAAATATGTAACAGGTATAAATACTCTGGCAAAAAGTTATAAAGATGTTTATCCCTATACATATGAAGCTGTAGATGCTGTCCACCATGATGGTAAAATTAACAAGCATACTATTTCTGCCACAGGAGGTGCAGGTAAAATTAGATTTTATGTGGGCTATGATAAAAGCTATGAAGAAGGTATGCTGACCAATTCATGGTATGACAGAAATACACTACGTGCGAATGTTGATGCATATCCCAATAATAAACTTGTTATCAGTGCAAGTAATGCTTTTACAATGGGAGTTAACAGAAGACCTGAAGACGGCAACAATATTAACAGCTATATCTATAATACAAGCCGTATACCAAATTATGGGTGGTGTGACAGTACAGCTATTTCATTAATAGAAAATTATATCAAATCAAGCAGGTATATAGGCTCTGTTCAACTAAGATATAATCCTATTAAAAATATGGAAGCAAGATTTGTAATGGGTGTGGATAACGGAACATGGAAAGATTCTGAACGACATCCGCCAGGATATAAATACAGTTCTCTTACAACAGGTGATGCTGATTTAAGATGGAGAACCAATACACAGTATACTTATAATACTGATGTTACTTATGAGTACAATATCAGTCCTTTGATAAAAGTACGATCAATTGTGGGAGCTCAGCTCTATGAAAGGAAATATGATTATTTCAGAGGAGAAAAGAAGGGCTTTCTTACTCCTCTTATTAAAGATATTGAAGCTGCAGAGGAATACTTAAATTTAAGTGAAGCTAATAGCCACTATCGGTCAGCTGGTATTTTTACTGAAAATTCTTTTAATTATTCTGATCTTTATTTCTTCTCGTTCATGGTTAGAAAGGACTACGCCAGCTCAATTGGTAGAGAAGCTCCAAGCATTATTTATCCAAAAGCAAGTTTTGCTTTAAGACTTGATAAATTCGGATTTATGCCTTCCTCTGTTGGTCTGTTAAAGTTAAGAGCTGCATATGGTGAAACAGGTGTTCTTCCTGACAGATTAGATGGTATTCCACTTTTATGGGCAGCTGCTAATACACCGTACGGAACCGGAGGACAGCTTAGTGCAATTGGAAACCCTGCAATAGAACCTGAAAGAGTAAAAGAAGCCGAATTCGGATTTGAGGCTGAAGTATTCAGCAAGTACTCAATGGAATTTACATACTACCGCCAGAATGCAAATAATTCAATTGTTTCTTATCGAAATGCTCCTTCAACTGGTCAGATTGCATCTTCAATACCTTTTAATGTTGGTAAGGTTAAGGGCTGGGGAATTGAGTCTTTAATTCAGGGACGCCCTGTTGATAAACCGAATTTCAAAATTGATTTCACTTTGGCAAACAGTTATCAAACAAATGAAGTTGTTGATATGGGCGAAGCTCAGCCTATTTATGGAAGCCGTGATGTAAATGTTATCAAACCGGGCCTTCCAAAGCATGCTTTCTATACCTGGGAAGTAGTAGGAGCTTTATTCCGTGAAGATGGTACATACTGGAAACCAAAAGTTAAGGAAGAGAGATCCTATATGGGAGTTCCGATTCCACCCTATACTGGATCATTCTCAATCAATTTTACAATATTCAAGAAATTTAAATTCTATGCATTAACTGAATGGGCGACAGGATTAAGTTTGTGTAATTATACCAAACGTCAGGCAATACGCGATTCAAATGTGCCGGGAATCAGGGATCTTGAAGATCTGTTAGGTAAAAAGGACTGGTATCCGGATAAAGATCCGGCGGAAGTAGGATCTCAGGAATATATTGATGCAGCGAATGAATATGCGCATTATTCAAGAAGTTATAAAGGTAACTTTATTGAGCGGGCAGATTATTTTAAAATTCGCGAACTCAGCATGAGCTATAATGTAACAGATCTTCTGAAAAAACTCTATCCTGTGCCTATTGTAGATAATCTTATTCTTGGAGTATCTATGAGAAATGTTTATACAATTACCGGCTACAGTGGAATAGATGTTGAATTGAACTATGGCGGAGCAAGAGATTTAAACAGAGGCGTTGAATTCTATACAAACCCGTTACCTCGTGTTATATCGTTCTGGGCAAGGATCGGAATATAAACCAAAGTAAGATCTAATGCTTTTACAAAAAAATCGGAGGTATAATCATATGAAGAAAAGCTTACTTTTTGTAATATTAGCGATCACTTTAATGCTGTTATGGAGTGGTTGCGATAACTGGGTCACCAGTATTGATCCTTTGACAGGACAGGTACAGGATGATCAGCTTAATAATGAAGGTTCTATTCCGTTTCTGATTACAGGTGTTTGGGGACAGCTTGCAAGTTGTACAGACGGTTGTTTTGCTCTTTCAGACCTTCTTTCTGATCAACTTTTGTTTGATCTTGATGTTCCCCTGGCCAGTTATTCACAATATGAAGAGATAGATACAGGAGATATTCTGCTGGATAATAATTCTGTTGAAGGAGTGTATAATGCAGTTATGGAACTGAGATTTCTTGCAGATGATGTTGTAAGGCGTGCGGGGGACATCAATTTCTCAGATACTGATTTAGAAAAAGAGGTTAATTTTACAGGTTATTTCCTTGGTGGTATCAGCCGTTATTACTTGGCAACTTATTTCGGGCTTGATAAGAATCAGGGCGGAAGTCCTCTTGATAAAGGGCCCATGATCTCTTCTGATGAATTATATAACCAGGCAATTGATTATTTGACAAAATCAATTGAATATGCTGAAGATGATTACATGATAAGAGTAATCAAAACAATTATTGCACGTATTTATCTTTATAAGAAGGACTACACAAATGCCAAACAATATGCCAATGAAGGCCTGGCACAAGGAGACGATCCTTATCAAGTACCTTATAATGTTGCTGATAATACGAATTACTACTGGCAGCAGGCAGGTCTCGGAAGATCTCAAATGGTAATTGATTTTAGATTTCATGATTATGTTACAGAAGATCCTGCAGAGATGGTAAGAGTGTCTCATCAATCAATAATCGGAAGATCTGGCGCACAGTGGTGGCTTCAAACAAAATATGACGAAGAGGGAGATCCTTTGAATCTCACAAGCTGGCAGGAAAATGAGCTTATGCTGGCGGAGCTGGAGGTACGAGAAGGTAACACAGGGTCTGCACTTACAAGAGTAAATGAAATAAGAACTTCCCACGGTCTGGATCCTCTTGATGCAGTTGATCTTAACACAATTATCGAAGAGAGAGATAAAGAGCTGTTTTTAACAGGAATGCGGCTTGCAGATGAGCGCAGGTTTGATATTTGGCATATGGATGCAGATACATGGCACTATCTGCCTGTTACTCAAGCTGAAAGAAATTCAAATCCAAATATTGATTAGGAAGTCCGGCTTGAGATATTTTGAAAAAAGAGAATCATTGGAATTGTAATGATAAAAACAATCCCTTCTTTTTTCTCCTTCCAACATTTTACATAAATGTTGACTTCCAGAAAAAGGTTCAGACTGAAGGGTCTGAACCTTTTTCAATAAAAAAAATATCAATAAAGGAATTTTTGTAATGAAAAAGGGAAATGTATATATTAAATATTTTCTGGTAATAATTGCTGCTTTAATTATGGCATTTTTCAGGATCAGAAACAAAGACCAGATAAAAATGGTTATCACAGGTCAGTCCCTGATCAAAGTTGATCCGAGAAAACACTGGAAGAACCCCTTTAAAACAGTTGTTCCTGTTTTGAAAAAAGCAGATGTTGCATTTACAAATTTTGAAATGGCAGTTGATGAAAACTGTGGTCTTCCAAAGAATTACAATGTTGTACTTGGAAAACCAGAATGTAAAAATGGGTTTCCGGGCAATACAAATAGGCCACACGCTGTGAACGAAAATGTTATGGAATATCTATCGTCTATAAATTTTAAATTAATGTCCCTTTCAAATAATCATGCATGGGACCTTGGTAATTGTGGGATAAAGGCAACAATAAAAGCAGCAGAGAAATATGGAGTTGTTCATGCAGGAACCGGATTAAATATAAAAGATGCAACAGATCCTGGGGTAATTAATGTTAAAGGAGTTAAAATAGCATTAATAGCAGCAACTACTTCAAAAGATAAAAGAAGTGTGGTACTTGCTGGTCAGAACAGGCCGGGTGTAAACGGTGTGTGGACTGGATGGAAACAGGATTGGGAAAGAAATATTAATGCTGTAAAAGAGGCAAAAAATAAATATGATTTTGTTGTTTTTTATCAGCATTTTCAAATAGATCAGAAAGATGCACAAGGAAATGGAAAGTATGAACATAAGAATGTTAATGATAAGTTTATTTGGCAGGAAGAGTTTGCAAAAGCAGTAATAGATGCTGGTGCAGACATGTACATTGCACACGGCGACCGGATATTTGATGGAGTTGAAATATACAAAGGAAAACCAATTTTCAGACAGTTTGGAGGATTTTGTTATCAGGGGTTGAAAAAACCAGGAATGTATGATGAAAAGGTATGGCAGGGTCTGCTGGGCAAATTGGTTCTAAAAAATAAAAAAATTATAAGGATGGAATTTTTACCTGTAAGCATTGATGAGGGGACTTTTGAAGAATACGGCAAAGGTCCGGAATTTTTTGAAAAAAGAGGATTTCCGACTATAGTTAAAAATGATCTGGGACTTGAAATACTAAAGAGATTTAAGAAAAAATCTGAAAAATATGGGGCAAAAATAGAGATTGAAAAGTATAAAGCTGTAATCGATTTATAGATGAAATGTTTTTTGATAATCTTTTTTATAATGTAATTTTGATTTGCAATCAAGGGAATAGACATGAAACGCATATTCAATGTATTTTTATTAATTGTGATTATTGGTCTGAATGTTTATCAGGTATACTGCAAAGAAAAAGAAAATTACATTTTAAAAAACAACATATATGTTAGCAGTAATTCGGTAAAAGGTGTTCCGCCATCAATTATACTTAATAAAATTTCTGATTCAGAATTAGAGATATCAGTTGCGATGCAATCATTTTCAATTTCTGATTTTAAAGAAAATGGTGTTAAATATAACAATATATCATTTAAAGACAAATGTTTTATGGATAAGAAAGGATATCCGGACATCCCGTTGATACGTAAATGGATTTTGGGTAAAATTGAGAACATTAATATTAAAATAAAATATATCGAGTATGATGAATTTGATAATATTAATATTCCGCCATCGCCAGGTGAAATTTCCGAAAAAGAGAATTTAAAAAATATAATACGTAAGTTCAATACACAAATTTATGAAAAAGATGAATTTTTCCCTGAAAATTGGGTAAAAGTAAAATCGTATGCAGTGTTACACGGCATAGAAATGTCATTAATTGAGATAAATGCAATAAAATATAATCCGTTACAAAAAAAGGCAAGAATTGCAAAAAGGCTTGTTTTTTCAATAACTACTGGTGAAAAAAAATCAATTAAAATCCCTGAAAAACTTAATCCGGTTTATAAAGGGCTCTCCTTAAATTATAGTGAGAAAAAAGCAGTACAATCTTTAAATGCTGAAGGGGAAGTTGATTATCTTATAATAGCAGATTCATCTCTTTCATCAGCATATACTTTGCAGTCATTAATAAATTACCATAAATTATGCGGTAAAAATGTAAAATTGGTTTCAGCACAGAGTATTGGCGGGACTGCTGATCAGATAAAAAGTTTTATCCAGGAGATTTACAATAGTGCTGATCCTCCTCAGCTGGACTATGTTCTTTTTGTAGGTGATATTGATATAATACCATTTAAAAAAGATGCATACACTTATTATAAAAGTGATGATCTTGTGCATTGTGATTCGGATATTTGGTATGGCTGGCTCGATGGTGATGATATGATATCTGATGTAGGAATTGGAAGGTTTCCGGCTGAGAAAATTGAAGAACTCAATACTATGATTTCAAAGACATTAAATTTTTCATGGAATAAATACAGTGGTTCCTGGCAAAATAGGACTCTGTTAGTTGCAAACAAAGAGGATTATCCGGAGAAATATACTGAATGTAAAGAAAATATATCCAGATTTGATTATAAAATAAAAAAACCGGAGATGGTTAAACTCTATGGTGGAGATCCGGTTGAACTTTATAGCAATTATGAATTAAAAAAGGCAGTTGAAAATGGTTGTCTTATTTTAAATTATCGGGGTCATGGAAAGCCTACTTATTTTAAATCATGGAATCTTCAGAATGAGAATTATACAGTGGAAGATGCTGCAGAATTAAGATGTGGGAATATGACACCTGTTGTATTTTCCATAGCATGCCATAATTCAGATCTTAGAATAGAAGAGGACTGCCTCGGAGAAGCTTTTATGAAAAACAGACAGGGTGCAGTAGCATTCCTAGGTGCAAACATGACAAGCACGACTACAGTTAACAGTACTTTTGATGAAGATTTGTTTTATGGGGCATTTAATAATGGAATAGAAAATATCGGCGACCTAGTGAATTATGGAAATGCCGAGATATTAAGAGTACATGGTGATTACTCAAAAAAGAATATTACAATTTATTCAATTATGGGTGATCCTGCATTATCTCTTTATCCTGAAAGTAAAATAGAAAAATTTTCTTTTAGTGTCAATAAAACTGGGCAGGGAAGTGTTTTTTGTACTCCTCAGGGAGAAAATCAATATGAAGGTGCAGTGGTTAGGATATATGCAAAACCTCATGCAGGATGGTGGTTTGGTGGTTTTAATGATTTGCCCGACACCACGACAAATATTAAGTATGTTACGGTGTTTTCAGATACGTCGGTTTCTGTAAAATTTATACCTAAAAATCATATTGTGATTGAAAATGAATCTAACAATACATATATTACGGCTAACGGACCTGTTATTTCTGGTGTTAAAGTCAGCGGGAGTATTCAACCGGATGATACAGAAGATTGGTTTTTTATGGATATGGATTCTGCTGGTATTGCTACTGTAGCTCTTATGTCCGCTGGTGGAGAAGATCTTGACTGTTATGTATATTATAAATCAGATATTGACAGTCTTGTTTACAAGTGTTATTCAAAAGAAAATCCGGATGTAGGACGTTTTAATATAAATAAACCAGGAAGATACTATTTTAAGGTTACGTCATATAAAAAAGTCTCATCGGATTATAGCTTATTGATACAAGGCGGTATAGGCTCTTTGAATGAAGCTCCAGAGGTTTTGGATAATCCCCAGAAACCTATACCAAAGGAATTCGTAATACGTTATTGTTATCCAAATCCTTTTAATAATGAAGTTTCTGTATCCTTTGACCTTAAAAAAGAGGAGAATGTAGATTTAATTGTATATAATATTCTTGGTCAACCCGTTAAATATATAATGAGAAACGAAAAGTGTAAACCGGGCAATTATATTAGGATTTGGAAAGGTGATGATAATAATGGAAATAATCTGTCCAGTGGTGTGTATATGTTTTTATTTAAAGCAGGATCGTATATAGAAGTTGTAAAAGCTATGTATGCGAAATAAATAATATTTGTGAAGATTGACAGTATTTTAAAGATCAGAAGTTACAAAACAAAGTGTAAGAAATTAATCTGATTTTGGAGCACTTATGGATATAAAAATAAATGATATTAAAAAAAGAATTCAACACAAACTGAGTAGTCTGACTCCTTCACAAAAAATAATTGCAGATTATATACTTAAAAATCCTCAAAAATTTGCTCTATGTTCAGTGAGAGAGTTGGAAAAAGAATTGAATATAAGTAAATCAACTATTGTAAGATTTACGCAGATGCTTGGATATGATGGTTTTTATCAATTGAGATCAGAGTTTTTAAAATCAATGAGAAATGAATTGGATCCCATAAAAAAATATAGCTCTTTTTTAACAAAATTTTCGGATGAGCAAGATTTTTTACAGATACTTTCTCAGGAAACCATGCATAATATCGAATCAACCATCAGGATGCTTGATAAAAAGCAGTATATGAAGGTTATTAAGCTGCTCGAAAGTGCGGATCATGTTTATACAATGGGACTGGGGATGTCCCATTTTTTTTCAGAGATAGCATCATATCTGTTTAACAGAGTATCAATAAAATCTGATGCAATAGAAAGAACAGGTACAGCATTAGTAGAGAAAGTTGTAAATATTTCAGAAAAAGATTTGTTATTTGCTTTTAGTTTCCCAAAATACTCTGAAGAAACCATAATGGCTGCTGAATATGCATATAAACGTAAAATTAAAGTTGTATCAATAACAGATAAAGCTACAAGTGACATAGTAAGATTTAGCACAATCTCTCTTCAGGTGAACGTTGAAAGTGTTGTTTTTACAAATTGTATGACATCTGTTTTGGTTCTTTTATATTCAATTGTATCTCAACTCGGACTTGAGACAAAAGATAAGACTCTAAAAACGATAAAGAATTTAACATATGTAAGAGAAAAATATAATAAATAGAAGTCCTTTTACTATTTATAATGAGTTGTTTTGTAATAACAAAAGTGTTTTTTAAAAAATTTTCAGTTATTTATTGTAATCTTTTAGTAGAAATTAAATCGGAAAAATAAAAATATTCTTGACTTTTAACCTGAAGTGTAATAAATTGATTTATGGTGAGACAAAAGTTTCACATTGATATTTAATTGAAACGATTGTTATTGTAAAAACATTTAGCTTTCCATCTATAGAAAAATATTGAGGTAAAAAAAATGAAACAAGTAAAATTGATTTTAAGTGTATTGATTTTATTTACCGTTGTAATATCTGCTGTATCTGCAGAGAGCATTAGGACAGAATTAGAAAAAAGTAATTATGGGAAACTTACAACCCACTCTGAAATGATGAAATATCTTGTTAAGCTGGATTCTAAAAGCAGAAATGTTACAATGAAAATTATCGGGCATTCAGTGCAGGGCAGGGAAATTCCTGCTATCTTTTTTTCATTGGATAAAAAATTTGGCTCTAAAAGAGCTGTAAAACCTGTTGTGCTTATTTATTGCCAGCAGCATGGTAACGAACCATCGGGAAAAGAAGGGGTATTAATTTTTTCAAGATCGCTTCTTGCTAAAAATAAATATTTGTTAAATAATATGGATATTATTATTGTCCCAATGGTAAACCCTGATGGCGGCGACGCTGGAAAGAGAAGAAATGCAAATAATAAAGATCTGAACAGAAATCATGTAATACTAAGTGAACCGGAGTCATATGCAGTGCATCAGTTGTTTTTAAAATGGATGCCTGAGGTTACACTTGATATTCATGAATACAATGCAATATTGAAATCATGGATTGAAAAAGGATTTATTAAAGATGCGGATGAAATGCTGGGCGGTGTAACAAACTTAAATATTGATAAAAAAATAAGAGACCTTTCATCGTATATAATTCCAGAAGTTGGAGACAGGATTAAACAGAAAGGATTTATATTTCATGAATATGTGGTTGGCGCTCCTTTTAAAAATATGAGACTCAGGACAAGTACTACGAATATAAATGATGGAAGACAAAGTATGGGTATTTACAATACTCTGTCCTTTATCATTGAAGGTAAAAGATACGGCGACCTTACAACTGAGATAAAACGAAGAACAGAAGGTCAGATTGCCGCAATTGAATCGTTTTTATCTGTAATTGCTGAAAACAGGGACAATATTCTAAAAACAGTAAGCACATCAAGAAAAGCTATTATTAATAATTTATTTTTAGAAAAAAGTATTGCCTTACAAATGGATTATTTTACAGATAATAATAACAACACTATAATGTTCCCGGTATTTAATCTTTATAACTGGCATCATGAAATAAAAGAGCTTAATAATTATACCAGTCTTGTAAAAATAAAGAAAAGTGTTAAGGTGCCTTTTGGTTATATTATACCAAAATCAGAAACCAGAATTTTGGACATCTTAAAAAAACATAAAATAAAAATGCTAAAGATAACTGAAAACACAGAGGTTAATTCTCAAATTTATAAAATAAAGCATGTAACTGAAATGATAGAAGAAGAGAAAGAAGAAAAATTTGTAGATGCGGAAAGGGATGCAATAATTAAGAATGTTTCCGAGGGAGATATTTTTATACCTGTATTACAAAGAGCCGGGAATTTAATAGTTCTGCTGCTTGAGCCTGAGTCAAGTATTGGGCTTGTAAGTAAAAGAAGCGGACGTGATTTGAGATTTAAAGAGTATCTTAAAGAGGGGGCTGAATATCCGATTATCAGAGTGCCTGAAAAAGTGGAATTGAGGTTAGAACCTGTAGAATAAATAAGAGTTTTAAAAGGGGAGATTAGAAATGCCAGAAAAATTATCAGGAAATAATAAGCCTGCGTTTATTATCGCTCTTGTTCCAATAATTGCAATGATGCTTTTATTAATAGTGGGTTATGGAATTTACAAGATAAAAGCACAGGTTCTTTTAATTGCCGCAGCTTTTATTACTGGATTAATTGGTATGATTTTGGGGTTCAGGTGGAAAGAAATGGAACAGAGCATTGTGAACAGCATTCATAAAGCGCTGCCGGCAATTTTGATAATGCTCTGTGTAGGAATTCTTGTTGGCTCATGGATTTCTGCAGGTACAATTCCGATGATTATTTATTACGGCCTTAAACTGATTTCTCCCAAATATTTTTTAGTTACTGCCAGTTTCGTCTGCTCTGTCACATCCCTTGCAACAGGAACTTCCTGGGGAACCATAGGTACTCTGGGGGTTGCGTTTATTGGTATTGCAACAGCTCTTGGAATCCCTCTGGGAGCAGCAGCGGGAGCAATTGTTGCAGGCGCATACTTTGGAGATAAAATGTCTCCATTTTCTGATGTGACAAATCTGGCTCCTGTTGCAGCGGGTTCCAATCTTTTTGATCACATAAAACATATGATTTACTCTGCAGGACCCGCATGGTTGATAGGCCTTATAATTTATTTTTTTATTGGTCTAGGTTATACAGGCGGAAATACAGAGTCGGAAATGATGAATACAATAATGTTTACTCTTAAAAATAATTTTACATTTAATATTCTGCTTTTACTCCCTCTTGTAATTGTTTTCTATTTTGCAGTTACCAAAAAACCTGTACTTCCAGGGATGCTTTTATCTTCATTTGTTGCTGCAATATTAGCAGTTGTGTTCCAGCATTCTTCTGTAGTGGATGTTGCAAAAGCAATGAATCTTGGATATTCAGGACATACCGGAGTTGAGGTTGTTGACAAATTGATTTCACGGGGCGGAATGATGAGTATGATGGAAGTGCAGCTTGTTGCATTTACAGCTTTTTCTTTCAGTGGAATAATGCAGGCCACGGGGATGCTCGAATCTATTTTCAACAAGTTAATGAAGTTTACTGATAAAGTCTGGAGTATTGTACTTACCACAATTGGTTCTGCAATTCTTACTGCTCTTGTAACAGGAAGCTCATATTTATCCATGATTGTACCTGGGGAGCTTATGGCTCCGGCATTTAAAAGAAAAAAACTGGCTCCTAAAAATCTTTCAAGGATAATTGAAGAATCAGGAGCCATAATTGTTCCTTTAATTCCCTGGAGCATGGCTGGTGTTTATGTAACCGGCACAATCGGAGTATCACCATTTGAATATTTACCTTTTGCTTTTATGAATTATTTGTCAGTAATCATTCTGATAATTTATGGCTTTACGGGTTTTTCAATGGCTCCCCAAAAAAGTGAGGAAGAAATATAAATTGTAAGTTAATAATTAAAGAGTAGAAAAAATGAAAAATGAATTGTTACTAAATGGTGAACCTACACTGCTTCTGGACATTAATAAATGTATTTCCAATATCAAAAAAATGGCTGAAAAAGCCAAAAGGCTGGGTGTCTCCTTAAGACCGCATTTCAAAACACATCAATCAACAATAATATCTGACTGGTTCAGAGAATATGGTGTAGATAAAATCACTGTTTCCTCATTGAAAATGGCGGAGTATTTTGCAGATTATGGTTGGGATGATATAACTGTAGCATTCCCTGTAAACCTTTATGAGATTGAAAAAATAAATAGATTAGCTGAAAAGATTAATTTAAATCTCCTTGTTGAATCCCTGGAAACAGTTGCTTTTTTATCAGATAATCTGAAAGCACATGTGAGTGTATTTATTAAGATTGATGTGGGATACCACAGAACAGGAATAAGTACTGATAACATTAATTTTCTTGAGGAGATAAAGGAAAGAATAGACAGATCAGAGTTAATGAGATTTGCTGGATTTTTAACCCACGCAGGGCACAGTTATGATGTTAAAGGGAGAGATGCAATCATTAATCTTCAACACGGAATTGTTAAACAGATATTAAAATTAAGAGAGTATTTTGATCCTGTTTGCCAAAATTTGATGGTTTCTGTTGGAGATACTCCTACCTGCAGTGTTGCAGAAGAATTTAGCGGGATAGATGAGATACGGCCTGGAAATTTTGTGTTTTTTGATTTAAAACAGTCGCAGATTGGTTCATGTAAAACCAGTCAGATCTCTGTGGCAATGGCTGTTCCTGTTGTTGCTAAGCATGAAGATAGAAAAGAAATTGTTGTTTACGGTGGAGCCGTGCATTTTTCAAAAGAGTTTATTCTGGATGATAAAGGCAATCCTGTTTATGGCAAAGTTGTACATTTCAAGGGTGATAAATGGGTGGATACTGATGATGATTTATATCTTATATCTCTGTCACAGGAGCATGGAATTGTCAGAGGAGACGAAAAATCCGTTAAGAAAATAAAAGTTGGTGACGTATTGTTAATACTTCCTGTACACTCCTGCCTCACTGCGAATCTGATGAAGAAATATATGACTTTAAACGGCGACATAATTGAAAGGTTATAAAAGTGAATAAGATAAAATGTCTATTTACTAAAGATGCTCCAAAACCTTCAGGACATTATTCGCAGGGTGTTGTTGCCGGAGATTTATTGTATGTTTCCGGTCAGCTTCCTGTAAATCCCAAAACAGGAGAAAAAATAACATCTTCAATAGAAGAGCAGACCCTGCAGGCATTGAAAAATGTCGAAGCTGTTCTGATTTCAGGAGGGAGCAGTATAAATAATGTTATAAAAACAACAGTTTATATTTCTGATATTTCACTGTGGGAAAGAGTAAACAGGGTTTATTCACAGTTTTTCAAAGAGCATAAACCAGCTCGTGCAGTTGTTCCTACAAAGGAACTGCACTATGGATTTAAAATAGAAATAGAAGCAATAGGATTAATTGATCGGAGTAAGAAATGAAGAAAAGAAAATTTCTTAAAGTAATATTTTTTGTTCTGATTTTGTTATCATGTTCAAACGAGAGTCCAATACGGCAGGGTTCCGTTAAATTAATTTTTTCTGATCCCGGACTTAATGATGGTCGGCCATTGCCTGTGTGGACATATATACCATCGGATTATAATGAAAATACACGGATATTATTTGTTATGCACGGCAACGGAAGGAACGCAAAAAGTTACAGAGATGCATGGATTGATCATGCGGAAAAGTATAGTTTTTTACTTGTTGTTCCAGAATTTTCAAGGGAGCAGTTTCCAAAAGCATCAAATTACAATATGGGTAATATGTTTAAAATGGATGCAAATGAAAATATCATTTCAAAAAATTCAAAGAACCTATGGTCTTTTTCTTTAATAGAGCCGATTTTTGATTTTGTTAAAAAAAGAACAAGGAATAAATCCCATGGCTATTTTATTTACGGACATTCTGCAGGAAGTCAGTTTGTGCACAGATTTATGTTTTTTATTCCGGAATCAAGAGTGGAAAAAGCTGTTTTTGCAAATGCCGGCTGGTACACAATGCCTGATTTTAACACAGAATTCCCCTATGGGTTAAAAAAAACCTCCTGTACATTGGATCATTTAAAAGATGTTTTCAGTAAAAAGGTAATTGTGCTTCTGGGAGACAAGGACACTGATCCAGATCATCCGCAGCTCAGAAAAACACCGCAGGCAATGGCTCAGGGAAAGAACAGGTTTGAAAGAGGACATACTTTTTTTAAAAAGTGCAGAGATCTGGCGGATTCATCAGGATTTGTGTTTAACTGGGTTTTGGATATAGTTCCGGGGGCAGAACACAGTAATAAACAAATGGCTCCGGCTGCTGCAAAAGTATTATTTGAATAGAGACATCATGTGGTACAGGTGAAGAGAATTTTAATAACAGGTTATGGAAAATTATCTTAAAAGGGGAAATTATGGACAGTGACTTGAGTTTACTAAAATTAATTAAAAATGTAAATGTTTACAGCCCTGAATCACTGGGGAAAAAGGATGTGCTGATTGCATCTGACAGGGTAGCTGAAATTAAAGATTCAATTGATAAAAAATCTGATATAAATGTGGAAATCATTGATGGTAAAGATAAAATACTTGTCCCGGGTTTTATAGATAATCATGTGCATATTACTGGTGGAGGGGGTGAAGGGGGATTTGTAAACCGGACCCCTGAGATTGAATTAACAGATATTACAAGTGCAGGAGTAACAACTGTTGTAGGATGTCTTGGTACCGACGGATATTCCAGATCAATCGGGAATCTTCTTGCAAAAGCGTATTCACTGGAGGCTGAAGGTATAACTACTTATGTATATACTGGCAGCTACAGGGTTCCGGTGATAACTCTTACAGGAAGCATACAGACTGATTTGTTATTTATAGAGAAAATAATAGGGACCGGGGAGATAGCAATTTCGGATCACAGGTCATCCCAGCCAAGTTTTGAGGAACTTTCAAGACTTGCAGCTGATACAAGAGTTGCAGGAATTTTATCAGGAAAGGCCGGAGTAATAAATTTACATATTGGCAATAGCCCTGCAAGATTAAACTTAATAGAAAAAATAATTAGTACAACAGAGATTCCTATTACACAATTTCTGCCGACACATATTGGCAGGTCCCCAGAGCTTATTGAATCTGCAATCAGATTTGCAAAAAACGGAGGTATGATTGATCTTACAACAAGCACAAATAAAGTCCTTTTCAAAGGAGAAACAACTACTGCAAGCAGGGTTTTTAAGTATATGCTTGATAATGGTGTTCCTGCAAATAATATAAGTTTTTCATCTGACGGGCAAGGTAGTCTTCCGGTTTTTGATGATAATGGCAAGTTTTTATATCTTGGTGTTGGAAAAGTTAAAAGTCTGTTCGACTCTTTCAGAAACAGTGTATTAGAGCAGTCTGTAAGTATTGAGGATGCGTTGAAACCGGTCACTCAGAATCCTGCAAGATATTTGAAATTGAAAGGAAAAGGAGAAATAGCTGTTAATAGTTGTGCGGACTTGCTTCTTTTAGATAAAAAGAGTCTTGAATTGGATACTGTAATTGCCAAAGGCAGAATTATGGTTAAAAATGGAGAGTTAATAGTCAAAGGTACTTTTAACAATAATAATTAAAGAGGAGAGGCTAATTATGCTGATACGAAAAAGATACTTTGTACTTATTTTTCTTTTTACAGCTGTTTTATTTGCCGGTACTGAAAAAAAAGCTATGAATTTTATTGATATGTTGAACATTCCTTCTGTGTCATCAGTTAATTTGTCAAATGACGGTAAAATGGTGGTTTATGTACTTTCTGAAACAGATTGGAACAAAAACAGACAAATTTCTCATATATGGAAAGTAAATTCAGATGGCAGTAATAATGTAAAGCTTACTAATGGAGACACCGGGGAGAGAAGTCCGGTCTGGTCACCGGATGATACCAGGATTGCCTTTTTATCAAAAAGGGGGAATGATAAAGTATCACAGATTTATGTAATAAACGTAAATGGTGGTGAAGCAAAACGGATAAGTTCTCACGAGAGTTCCGTATCTTCAATTAAATGGTCAAAATGCGGAAAATATATTTATTTTCTTGCAAATGATTGTTATACAAAGGAAGAGATTAAAAGGAAAAAGTTAAAGGACGATGTAAAATGTTTTGAGAATGATTATAAACAGAGACATTTGTGGAAAGTTGCTGTTGATACGGGGGAAGAGATCAAAATTACAAAAGGTGATTTTTCCGTGGGTCGGTACAGCTTGTCTTATGACGGAAGCATGATTGCTTTAAGAATAGCTGACTCTCCTGTAAGGGAAGAGATGGATAAAAGTGAAGTATGGGTAATGAACAGTGACGGTTCAAACATGAAAAGGATAACAAAAAACAATTTTTCCGAAAGTGGGGAGAGGATATCACCAGATAATAAAAAAGTTCTGTTTCTTGCTAGTGCAAATGAAGACTTTGAATATTATTACAATTCAAATCTGTTTGTGGTATCAATTGATGGGGAAAAAATAAAAATGTTGATAAAAGATTTCCCGTATGAAATACAGCAGGCAGAATGGTCAGATAAAGGGAGTTATATTTTTATTAAGGCGAATATGGGTGTCCATACTGAGATATTCAAAGTAAGATGCAGGGACGAGAAAATTGTACAGATTACTAATGGAAAGCACTCAGTAAATTCTCTGGATTTGCAGGTAAACATTGGCAAAGCTGCATTTTCTGAAGCTACCAATTACAATGCAGGAGATATCTGCATTGTAAACCTGAAAGAAAGAGCCAGGCCCTTTAAAGTTACACATGTTTTTGATTACATTAATAAGAATTATTACCTGCCAAAAGTTGAGGAGGTTCACTGGAAAAGTTCTGATGGGACTGAAGTTGAAGGGCTGCTATATTATCCAATAGATTATAAAGAGGGGCAAAAATATGCTCTAAATGTTCAGACCCACGGAGGGCCGAGATCTTCAGATAAATACGGTCCATGGAGATGGCGTACATACATACCGGTAATTACTGCAAGAGGTTATTTTGTTTTTCAACCGAACTACAGAGGGAGTACAGGTTATGGTGACAAGTTCTTACGTGATATGGTAGGCCATTATTACCAGAATGCACATATTGATGTTATGACAGGAGTTGATTTTCTTATAAAAAGAGGTCTGGTTGACAGTACTCAAATGGTTAAAAGCGGATGGAGTGCAGGCGGGCATATGACCAACAAGATAATAACATATACAAACAGGTTTAAAGCTGCCTCATCCGGTGCTGGAGCAGTTAATTGGATTTCTATGTATGCACAGAGTGATACAAGAGCCCAGCGGACATCTTGGTTCGGAGGAACTCCATGGCAGAAAGATGCACCTATTGATATTTACTGGAACAATTCTCCGCTAAAGGACATATGGAAGGTATCCACTCCAACAATAATTTTTGTTGGTGAGGAAGATGTTAGAGTACCTCCTCCACAGTCTGTGGAATTGTACAGAGCATTAAGATCAAATGGTGTACCTGTAAAGCTTTACATGGCACCAAGAGAACCTCATGGATGGGGAGAATTACATCACAGGCTTTTTAAAATGAACAGTGAGTTTGAATGGTTTGAAAAATATGCGAGAAACAGGGATTTTATTTGGGAAAAAGCGCCGGAGAAATAAATTTATTAAATCATTTGATATTTTGTTAAGTAACTAATAAATTTCGGTTTATTAAATAATTTATAAAAAATCATCTTCCGGAGATGAAAAATTGTAAGTTAATATTAAAGCGTATGTTTTGTTTATAAAATAGATCTTTGATGAAGTCTGTAGTCTGTAAAAGAGAGATTTAATAAGATAATTTTTTATTTTTACTGAAATGTGACTTTATAAATATATTATCTATTATATGCAGCAAACTAATTTAAAATGTGCTGGGAGGTATAGAAATGAAGTTTACTTTTAATAGGCTTGAAAAATTTATATATTTTGTTTTAGTTTGTTTTTTATTTTTGATTTTATTGGTTTATTCTGATCTTTCAGCAAAGCAAATCGTTTCACCTGAAGAATTTTTGGGATTTAAAGTCGGAGCGGATTTTAAATATGCTGAATGGGATAAAATTACCGGATATTTTTCAATTTTAGACAAATCATCAAACCGTATTAAAGTGGAAACATTCGGTTCTACAACAATGGGGAAAGAGATGATAGCTGTTGTGATATCCGATTCCTCAACCATAGCAGATTTAAATCTGCATAAACTGAACCAGAAAAAGATAGCAGATCCCAGGTTAATTAAAGATGATAAAGAAAAAGAGTATCTTATCTATCAGTCCAAACCTGTTGTTTTTCTGAATATGCAGATCCATTCAACAGAAGCGGCTGCAAGCCAGATGTCAATGGAACTGGCTTATGACCTTGTTACAGGAAAAGATAGTATTATAAAAGAGATACTGGAGCGGATTATTATTGTTATGATTCCATGTGCAAATCCGGACGGCTTAAACCTTGTATCTGATTATTACAAAAAAACCCTCGGCACTCCGTGGGAAGGTGGCCGTATGCCGTGGCTTTATCAGAAATATGCTGGCCATGACAATAACCGTGACTGGTATATGCTGAATTTAAAAGAGACTCAGGAAGAGACAAAATATATATATGAACAGTGGCCCCCTACAGTTTTATGGGATATCCATCAGACAAGAAAGAACAGTTACAGATTATTTCTTCCGCCTTTTCATGATCCGAAAAATCCCAACAACCATCCGCTTATTGAGAGGATGCTTTATGCTGTGGGAGGATTTATGGCATCTGAGCTTTCCTCTGAAGGAAAGACAGGGGTTGTTCACGGAGTAAGTTATGATAATTACTGGGCAGGCGGTTTCAGAACAACTCCACACAGACATAACATTCTTGGTCTTTTATCAGAAGGAGCAAGTGTTAATTTTGCCTCACCCATATTCTGGGAAAAACAGGATCTTGTTGCTCCGGGCAAGGGGCTGGACAAGTATGCTCCGGCTGTAAATTTTCCTGATCCCTGGCCGGGAGGATGGTGGAGACTCCGGGATCTTGTGGATTATGAGAAGTCAGCTGCAATGGCACTTTTTAAGTTTGCAGCAAGATTCCATGATGTGCTGCAGAAAAATTATATTAAAATGGGTGTTGATGCAATTAACAAAGGAAAGAACGAGCCTCCGTTTGCGTGGATAATACCTGCAGATCAGAAAGATCCGGGTTCAGCATATGAGATGCTGAAACGACTCAAAGCAGCAGGAATTGAAATGCATCAGGCTGACGAGAGTTTTACAGCAGATGGAATTAAGTTTGGAAAAGGCTCATTTATAATGTACTGTGCTCAGCCTTACAGACCATATTTAATGGACATGATGGAAAGACAGCACTATCCTGACAAATCTATTTACCCGGGTGGCCCTGCAGAACCTCCGTATGATGCTGCAGCATGGACTTTTCCTTTACTGATGGGTGTGGATTACAGAGGAATTGAAAAATCTTTTAAGTGCAGAGAACATAAAATTAATGATGTGCCGAGGCCAGTATGTGTTGTTAAAAACATAAAAAAATCATATTTTGTCATAAATCCGGGAGTAAATGACAATTTCCGTTTGATAAACCGCCTGATAAATAACAAAATAGATTTCTTTGTTTATACAGGAGAAAAAGTAGAATATTTGCATGGTTTAGGAATAATGCCTGGAGCTGTTATTATTAAATCGTCTTACAGCAGAATTAAGAAAAGTCTTAATGGGCTTTGTGTCAGACTTTCCGGAGTCAGCAAACCTCCCAATAATATTCTGAATAAATGCAGAAATATAAAAAATATTAGGATCGCCCTGTATCAGCCCTGGACAGCAAGCATGGATGAGGGCTGGACAAGGTATGTTCTTGATAGTTTTGAATATAGTTATAACATAATTCATAACCAGGATATCAAATTTAATAATTTAAATAAGATGTTTGACTGTATAATACTTCCGTCTATAAGAGGAAAAACAATAATAAAGGGTAATTCTCCTGAATCGTCATTCCCTGAGTATGTTGGCGGAATTGGTATTGAGGGTGTTAATAATCTTCAGGAATTTGTGCAGAACGGAGGAACACTGGTCTGTATTGACCAGTCAACAGATATTCCTGTAGAATATTTCAATATCCCGGTTAAAAATATTCTTAAAAGTAAAAAGGAAAACGGGTTTTACTGTCCGGGATCAATTTTAAGGCTGTCAATAGACAACAGTCATCCCCTCGGATACGGAATGGATAAGTGGTATCAGGGGTATTTTAAGAATTCTCAGGCTTTTGATGTAGAATTGGAAGGTATTGATGAGAAAATCAATAGAAACAATCACAGTTTGACTCCAGAAAAGAGAGTACATGTTGTTTCAGAATATTCGGATTCAAATATTCTGGAAAGCGGTTGGATAAGGCATCCGGAGAAAATCAAGGGAAAGCCGGCAATCATTGAGATAAAGTATGGAGATGGGAATATAGATTTAATCGGAATAAGAGTGCAGAACAGGGCCCAGACTCATGGAACCTTTAAGATTCTGTTTAATGCAATTATGCGCAGTGTTTACAACAGGTAGTTTTTCTTATATCAGGAGAAAAATATGTCACAAAAATTAACGCTACAGGTTAAAGATGCAGTAGTTTTTTTCATTACGGCATGCGTTTCAATATTATTATATTCTGTTAATTTGAAAGAAATAGGATTTTTACCGGTTTCTGTTTTACAACTTGTGCGTGCTGCTGCATTATTTACAGCAATGATTGTAATTCTGGAAAAGATTTTTACAATTAAAATCTATAATAAAATATTTATAGGCCTTATTCTGGGAGTTGCAGCAGGAATTATTTTTAAAAGCTCCATTGCAGAAATTAAACCTGTTGGAGATCTGTTTATAAGAATGATAAGGATGATTATTATTCCTCTTGTTTTTGCTTCGCTTCTTGTAGGGTCCGCAAGTATGAGCCCAAAAAAAATGGGGAGAATCGGGGCAAAAACTCTTGTTTACTACCTTATTTACACTGCTTTTGCAGTTTTTATAGGTCTTGTTCTTGCAAATATATTCCAGCCCGGAAGCGGACTGCCGGAGGATATAAAGACGGGTCTTTTAAATAATTTTAACAACAAAGGTGCAGAGGTCTCAAAACTGGCACAGCAGGCAAATCCAATAGACATACTTTTGCAAATTGTACCTGTAAATCTGTTTAACAGCCTTTCAAACGGGAAATTACTGCCAATTATTTTCTTTGCAATTTTTACAGGTATTGCACTGACAATGCTTCCCAAAGAAAAGGCAGAACCTGTTCTTTCGTTTTTTGAAGGTATAAACGATGCAATGATTGTGATAGTCAATATTGTAATTAAATTTGCTCCGTACGGTGTTTTTGCACTGATTGCGAATGTTGTTGCAAATTTCGGTACTGATATTCTGATGTCTTTGCTAAAGTATATGGTTATTACAATTGCAGGGCTGGTTTTCCTTAATTTTTCTTATCCTCCTGTAGTAAAGCTGTTTTCCGGTATGAAAATGGGAACATTCTTAAAAGGAATCAGGTCTGCTCAGCTTATAGCCTTCAGTACAAGTTCGAGCTCTGCAACTCTCCCTGTTACTATTAAAACATGTGAAGATGTAATGGGAGTACCTTCTGATATTGCAAGTTTTGTTCTTCCTCTAGGGGCTACTGTAAATATGAACGGGACTGCTCTTTATCAGGGAGTATCTGCCCTTTTTATAGCACAAGTGTTTTCAATAGATCTTTCTCTGTCAAGTCAGCTTCTGATTGTGCTCACTGCAACTCTTGCGTCAATTGGTACTGCAGGAGCACCAATGGCAGGGGTTCTCATGCTTGTTATTGTTCTAGAGCAGGTTGGTATTCCACCTGAAGGGCTTGCTTTAATTCTCGGAGTTGAAAGAATTCTTGACATGTTCAGGACAACAATTAATATAACAGGTGATGCATCAGCTGCAGTTGTAATTGCAGCAACAGAAGGGGAATTAAAAATTCAGAGATGAACTTAGCTGTCAGAAGGGAGAAAAATGAAACGGATCGGATTATTTATTGCATTGACAGGAACTGTTTTATTATTTTCAGGTTTTTTTATTTCCTGTTTTAACAGCGGTTATGATATCATAATAAAAAATGGAAAGATTTTGGACGGAACTGGTAATCCCTGGTTCCTGGCGGATTTGGGGATAAAAAACGGTAAAATAGTAAAAATAGGGTTTTTAAATAATTCTAAGGCAGAAAAAATAATTGATGCTGGTGGGCAGTATGTGTCACCAGGTTTTATTGATGTACACACTCACGCGGACAGGAAAATTGCAAAATTGCCTTGTGTTAAAAATTACATGCTTCAGGGAGTTACAACTGTTGTTGGGGGAAACTGCGGAGGCCATGAATTTCCGGTAAAAGATCTTTTTTCAAAACTGGAGGCGTCAGGAATTGGAATTAATTTTGCTTCTCTTATAGGGCATAATACTATAAGAAGAGAAGTAATGGGCAAAGATTTCAGAGATCCTACTCCTGAGGAATTGGAAACAATGAAAAAGCTTGTTAAACAGGAGATGGAATCAGGGTGTATTGGTTTCAGTACAGGACTAGCATATATTCCAGGGAGATTTTCAAAGACAGAGGAAATTATTGAACTTACAAAAATGATAGCTCCTTATAATGGTATTTATGCTACTCATATGAGGAACCAGGGTTCAAAAATAAAAGAGGCAATTTTAGAATCCATTAGAATTGGTGAAGAAGCAGGAGTACCTGTTGAAATTTCTCATATAAAACTTGCAAGTGAGGATGTATGGGGAAAATATGATCTAATATGTAAACCTATAGAAGATGCGAGAAAAAGAGGCATACCAGTTACAATGGATCAGTATCCATATACTGCTACAAGTTCCGGATTTACAAGCAGTTTTCCTGCCTGGTCGGTATCGGGTGGGCATAAAAAGTTTGTTAAGAGGTTACAGTCTCCCCAAAAATATCAGAGAATAAAGAAGGCTTTGATTAAAAAACGGCTTTCAACTACACACGGAGTGGACAAACTAAAATGCATTTATGTAGCTTATGATAAAAACCATCACGAGTATGAAGGGAAAAATATTGCTCAGATACTTGAAATAAACGGCATTAAAAAGACAATCTCCAATGGTGCTGATATGATAATTAAACTTGAAAAAGAGGACCAGCCAAGAGGAATTTTCTTTCAAATGACTGAAAAAGACGTAAGTATTTTAATGAAGAAACCATATAATATGATCATATCGGACGGAAAAATTGAAGTGCCCGGTGTTGAAGTACCTCACCCAAGAGCATACGGTACTTTCCCAAGGGTTATCGCAAAATATGTAAGAGAAAAGCACGTTTTAACATTGCCGGAAGCTGTAAGGAAAATGACAAGTTTTCCTGCTCAGACATTCAGATTTTACGACCGGGGAGTTATAAAACAGGGGAATTGCGCAGACATAGTAATTTTTGATTTTGGGAAAATAAAAGATACTGCAACTTTTCAGAAGCCACATCAATATCCTAAAGGGATATCCTGGGTTATAGTTAACGGAAAAGTAGCTGCTCACGATAATAAAATTATTAATGACAAAGCGGGTAAAATAATTTACGGATATGGGAAAAAATAGTACAGGATGTTTTTATGAGAAAATACAGATGTTTAAGCTGCAGTGCTGAATATTCAGTTTCGGATCACAGATTCAAATGCGACTGCGGAGGAGCTTTTGAGTTAGTCCATGATCATGAATTTGCAAGAGAAAAGATAGATTTAAACATAAACAGCCTATGGCGCTACAAAGAAATAATTCCTATTGAAAATGAAAAAAAAATTGTTACCTTAGGTGAAGGTATGACACCGTTGGTTCATGTAAATTTTATGGGCCATAAACTTTATGCAAAAGTAGAGTACATGTCACCTACAGGTTCTTTTAAAGACAGGGGGGCATCAGTTCTTTTCAGCCTGATGAATGAGTTCGGAATTAAGGAATGTGTGGAGGATTCATCCGGAAACGCAGGTTCCGCAGCTTCAGCTTACGGAGCAAGAGCGGGCATAAAATGTAAAATCTTTTGTCCTGATTATACCTCCGAAGGAAAACTTACACAGGTAAGATTTTACGGTGCGGAACTTAACAAAATCAAAGGCACAAGAGAGGATACTGCCAGGGCAGTTCAGACTGCTGCGCAAAAAATTTATTATGCTTCGCATAATCATAATCCCTTTTTTGTGGAGGGATTAAAAACTATTGCGTACGAAATTGCAGAGCAGTTTAACTGGCAGATGCCTGATAATGTTGTTACTCCTCTCGGTTTCGGAGGATTATATTACGGACTTTATCTTGGGTTTAAGGCAATGTTTGATTCAGGTGCAACAGATAAAATTCCGAAACTGCTGGGAGTGCAGTCAGATATGTGCTGTCCTCTGTATGAAGCGGTAAATAATAATTATCAACTGGATCCTGAATACATACAAACAGGGCATACTCTTGCAGAAGGAGTTTGCGGTACCAGGCCTGTATGGGGTGAACAGGTACTAAAGGCAATTAAGGAATCCAAAGGGGGTATCACAACTGTAAATGAAGATGACATTTTAAAAGGAATAAGAGTTTTATCAAAACAGGGTATTTTTGTTGAGCCTACATCGGCAATTGTTGTAAAGGGGTTTGAACATTTTGTTGAAAACAGAAAGATTTTGCCGGAACATACAACTGTGGCTATTATTACTGGTTTCGGATTAAAATCAATTGATAAATATCAAAGATTAATTGGAAATTAAATAAAGGTGAACGATGATTAACAAAAGAGCAATAGAATTAAACGAGATAATTAAGCAGGAAAGCCCGCAGGTACATTCAATGCTTTCGGAAAAGGGCAGAGCACTCTATTTTCCCAAAGGCGGTATTTTAGCACAGGGCGCTGAAGCAAAAGGAAAAGATATTAATGCAACAGTGGGAATAGCTCTTGAAGAAGACGGATCGCCTTTGGCATTAGAATCCGTAAAAGAATTGATCAAACTGAAAAAGTCGGAGGTGTTTTCCTACGCGCCCAGCGCAGGACTGCCCGCTTTAAGAAAAAAGTGGAAAGAGATGATTTTGCAGAAAAATCCCGGCATTAATGATGAAATAAGTGTTCCCATAGTAACCAATGCACTAAGCCACGGATTGGTTGTGGCGGGATATCTTTTTTCCGACGGAGAGTCAATAGTTGCAGAACCTTTTTGGGGTAATTATAATCTTATTTTTGAAACAGGGTACAATTCAAAACTTGTAAAATATCCTATCTTCAGTGATGAAGGATATAATGTTTCTCAGTTAGATGTACTGCTTAATGCAGAAGGAGATAAAAAAATTGTGATTTTCAATTTCCCGAATAACCCTACAGGATATACTCCGCTGGAAGAGGAAATTGATAAAATTGTGGAAGTTGTAAAAAATGCTGCGGAAAATGGAAAGAAAATTGTGGCACTTTGTGATGATGCATATTTTGGTCTTGTTTATGAGCCCGGAGTTTACAAGGAATCGATTTTCAGTAAGTTGTCTTCTGTTCATGTAAATGTTATGGCTGTCAAAATTGACGGAGCCACAAAAGAAGATTATGCATGGGGGCTTCGTACGGGATTTATTACCTTTGGAATAAAAAACGGATCGAGAGAGCTTTATCAGGCATTGGAAGAAAAAACAGCAGGAGCAGTGAGAGGTACAATCTCCAGTGCGAGTCATCCTTCTCAGTCTCTTCTTCTCCGTGCTTATAATGAGCCTGAATATCATAAGGATAAAGAGGAAAAGTACAATCTTTTAAAAACAAGGTACAATAAATTAAAAGAAACTCTTAAAAAGTATGACAACAGATTTTTTGAACCGCTTCCCTGCAATTCCGGTTATTTTATGTGCTTAAGACTGAAAAATATTGATGCGGAAAAGGTCAGAAAACTGCTTCTTGAAAAATACAGCACAGGAGTAATAGCAATAGGTAATGTTTTAAGGATTGCTTTTTCAGCAACGCCATTAACAAAGATTGAACAAATGGTAAAAAATATTTATTCAGCATGTGAGGAAATCAATGGATAAAATTCTAAAAGAACACCCCGGGACAAATGTTGATCTGGACAGAAAGGTACTGATTGAAGCTTCTGTTCAGAAGAAAAAGGCTTTTATAGCCAAAAACGGAGCACTTGCCACATGGACAAGGCCGGAATCAACCGGAAGATCTCCAAAAGATACTTATGTTGTAAGAAATCCCGAATCAGAAAAGAATATTGACTGGGATTCTCCTAATAATATTCCTCTTGATCCGGAAATTTTTAATGAAGTCTGGGATTTTGCAAGGAATGTTCTTTCTGAAAAAGAAGAACTCTATGTAAGTCAAAGAGTAATCGGAGCGGATCCCAAGTATGCGTTGCAGGTAAGAACCGTATCGGACAATCCTCTGACCATTTTATTTACTGATAATATGTTCCGCCCTGCTACTGATCCTGATAAAAGTGTTTTTAAGGAAACCAGATTTGAGCTTATTGTTTTGCCGGACGATAAACTGCCGGAAAGTGTTTATAAGGGCAAGCTGCGTTCAGATATGGTTATAGCTATGGATTTTGACACGAAAAGAGGAGTTGTTTACGGATCTGCATACATGGGCAGTGTAAAAAAATTAATGTTTACTGTAATGAATTATCTTTTGCCTGAGGTCGGGGTTCTCCCCCTTCACTGCAGTGCAAATGAAGGTAAAGACGGGACTTCCGCAGCTTTTCTGGGTCTTTCAGGCACAGGCAAAACAACACTTTCCGGAGATAAAAACAGAGCTTTATTGGGAGATGACGAACACGGATGGTGTGATAACGGCATTTTTAATTTTGAGAACGGATGTTATGCAAAAATGATTGATATCAATCCTGAAAAAGAACCGGAAATATACAATGCAGTAATGCATGAAGATGATTATCTGAATCATGGTTCAATAGTTGAAAATGCCTTGATGTACCCTGACGGCAGATTTGATTTTTACGATGACAGGCTCACGCAGAACTCAAGAGCCTCTTATCCACTTATATTTCTGGAAAATATTAAAGAGTCGTCAACAAGCACTCATCCAAAAACCATTATTTTTCTGACTGCAGATGCAAACGGAGTTATTCCCCCTGTTTCAAAATTAAGTACAAAGCATGCAATGTTCTGGTATTTAATGGGATATACAAGCAAACTTGCAGGAACAGAAACAGGTATTACAGAACCTAAAAGCGTGTTTTCAAGATTTTTCGGCGAGCCCTTTATGCCGAGGAATCCGGATCATTATGCAAAGATGTTCGGCCAGTACATAGAAAAATATAATACTGAGGTTTATCTGATCAATACCGGATGGACAGGAGGGCCGTACGGTGTTGGAAAAAGGTTTGATATTAATGTCACAAGAAGTATTGTAAATGCAGCGCTTTCAGGTCAGTTAAAAGATGTGGATACAATGGAGGATAAATATTTTAAACTTCTGATTCCGTTAAAATGCCCCGGTGTGCCGGATGATCTTCTGTATCCGGAAAATACCTGGAAAGATAAAAAAGAGTTTGCAGAGAGAGCAGCAAAGCTGGCCTCGGAATTTGCAGCTCATTTTGACAGAGCATACAAAGGCAAAGTTGATCCTTCTCTTGAGCAGGTATGTCCGGGTAAGTAAAAAGAGAGTACAGGATTTTAATTTTAATCCGTTAAATAAAACAACAAAAGGAGCGCATAGTTTTGCGCTCCTTTTTGTTTGCCCTTCAAAGCAGGCAAACCCGTCTCGCTGGAAGAAGTGAGACTCGCCCCGACCAAGGGGAAGAGAATCTGAATTGCAAGGGCGTAACTGGTAACGGTTGGGTCTG
>Ga0190359_1000111_pt1 | contig 51343 bp, 58 predicted proteins | sample 48721823_MG_FD_161269 | JGI IMG/M metagenome (GOLD analysis project Ga0190359, IMG submission 161269) | Hydrothermal vent microbial mat bacterial communities from Southern Trench, Guaymas Basin, Mexico - 4872-18-2-3_MG | ecosystem: Environmental > Aquatic > Marine > Hydrothermal vents >...
AAGCTTTATTCTGATAAAAAGGGTATGATTACTCTTGTCGTAAGCGATGACGGCATTGGTTTCCCTGAAGATATAGATTTTCGCAAGGCCCAATCATTAGGGCTGCAGATGGTAAATGACTTAACCAAACAGATTGACGGAACAATTGAGCTTGACCGCACTGGCGGTACCTCTTTTAAGGTTGAGTTTTCAGTTAGCAAATAGCCGTCTACTTTCCGAAGGGGACATTTTAGCATTGCAGTTGATGGGGACACTTTTGCTTTGTTATCACAAAAGTAATGTGTGAGTATTGCTTATGATAGTCAGTACCCATATAATCCATTTGTGCACCTCCTTTAAATTATTTGACTCTGCGGGTAGTCTATCATACTTTCGACTCCCGCAAGAGGTGCATCACATCATCATGTTACCTATGAGTTTTTGACCTAACGGAGCCGGGAAGTCTATCCCCCTATTTGCTTCCTCGCGCTTTTCAATCTGCTGTTCCTGTTTCTGGCTGTTAAATTTTTCAAACTCCGCTGACTTACTCTCTTTTTTTCCCCTTATTCATCCTGTATTCAACAGCTTTCCTTGCTTCGAAGTATATCTTGGAAAAATTCTTAAACATCTGTTCTCTCTCTGAACTATCCTTACTGTATTTGATACCATCCTTGTACAAAATAGGCAGATCGATCCCGGGTTTATATTCGGGGTAATATTTGGAGACAGCTGTTATGATCTCAATACAAATCTGCATCCTTATAACTTCTGACAAATTAATATCGTATAATTCCGCTGTTTTTTCTATATATTCCGCCAGCCAATCAGGAAACACGACTTGAAATTTTTTTGACATCTTGTCCCTCTTTTTCCTCTTTTCATTATTTGCCGTTAAAAACAAGGCAAATAAATTATAGCATATTCTTGACATAATCTAAAATTATGTATATCTTATATTCTAACAAAGAGTATGATTCAGCAGCGAAGATTTCCAAAAAGGTGAGTGTTAGTAGAAGGGGGTAATAAACTGATTCCTATATCACTCAGTCCTCAGTTCGTCCGCGGGATTCTTAAAAGCAGCCTTAAAGCTCTGATAACTGACCGTTATTAAAGCTGCCGCCAGGCTCCCAAAAAAAGCGGCCACGAACGCCCAAAAGCTCACAGCATCACGGTAAGCAAAATTTTGAAGCCACTTTTGAGTGACCAAATAAGCCACAGGCCAGGCTATAATATTGGCAGCTACAATCAAAATAATCATTTCTTTGACAAAAAGTGACATTATATCAGGAATTGTGGCTCCCAGTACTTTTCGAATCCCGATTTCCTTGGATTTCTGCTGGGCTGTGTAGGCAGAAAGGCTGAACAGGCCGAGCAGGGCGATACAAACAGCAAGAACAGAAAAATAGAGGAAAATTCTCTGGAACCGCTCTTCAGACTTATACAATCTATCAAAAGCATCATCCAGGAAAAAATACTCAAAAGGAAGAAGAGGAGAGAATTCTTTATAGACTTTTTTTATTTCCTTCATTGCCGCAGGAAGGTCTGTTGTATCTAGCTTAACGGATAAATAATTAAAGCGGGTCCCCCAGGGATTACTGGTAATGATCAAAGGACCTACGTCATAGTGAAGAGTGGAGAATTGGAAATCTTTTACCACGCCGATCACCTTCCAATCTCCATTACGTCTTATGGTCTTGCCTACAGGATTATCCCACTCCAGCTGTCTGGCGAGAGTTTCGTTGATAAGATAAGCCTCCTTATCCGTGGAAAACTCTTTATTAAAATTCCGTCCCATTACGACTTCGATCCCATACGTATCCAAAAAGTGCTCATCAATATCCAGAGCATAAAACATAAGTGAAGATGTGTATTCTTCCGGCACATAACCGTTCCGGGTGAATCCCCTATAGGGCACTTGTGAAGAAGCACAAGCCTGCGTTATCCCTGGAATAGAAAGAAGCTTTTCTCTCATTTCCTCTGTTTTGGTCCTCAACTCTTCGCCTGGAAGATCGATCACAAGCATATTCTCTTTCTTGTAACCCAAGTCCGCCTTTTTCATAAATCCGATTTGATTCTGGATGAGAAATGTGCAGATAATCAGAGTAATGGATATAGCAAACTGAAAAACAACGAGAATATCCCGGAACTTTTTCCTTCTCCTCCCTGTTTGCATCTCTCCTTTAAGGGTCTTTATGGGTTGAAAGGAAGAAAGATAGAAAGACGGATAAGCCCCTGCGATTATTCCAACGACCAGAATAAGACCGATAAATCCCACTATGCTCAGAGGACTTATCATCTTATAGATATTGAGATCTTTATCCAAAAGCTGACTGTATACAGGCATAAAAAATGAAATAAGAAACGCTCCGCTTAAAAAAGCAAGTGTCGTTAAAAACACAGATTCTCCCAGGAACTGGCGGATCAGGTTCCCTCTGTTGGCCCCGACCACTTTCCTCATCCCTACCTCCCGGGCTCTCTGGGCAGCCCTGGCTGTGGTAAGATTAATAAAATTGATACAGGCAATAACCAGGATAAACACGGCAACTATGATGAAAGTGTAAAAATTAGTCAAAGCCGTCCTGGAACCCGGATCAAAGTGAAAGTGAATTTTCTTTAAAGGCTGAAAATAAGCCTCGTTTTTCCAGCCGTATGGAGCAATCCGCTCATTGATATGACGCCACATGAAATCCGGCAGTTTTTTCTCCAGCTGTTCGGGATTTGTTCCTGGTTGGAGTTTGATATAGGTGATATACTGGTTCCCTCCGTTCCAGCCCAAATGAAGGTTGGGTAACTTATAAAGAGTGGAAAAGGATATCAAAGTTGTAAATTGAATACTGGAATTTTCTGGCGGGTCTTCCACAACTCCCGTAATCTGGTATAAATTTTCAGGGCCGATCTGGATGGATTTTCCCACAGGATTTTCCGAACCAAAGAGCCGTTCTGCTGTTTTCTGACCAAGTACCATGGAAAAGGGCTCTGTGAGCGCAGTGTCCTCATCCCCTTGAATAAGATGAAAGGAAAACATCTGGAATATCTTATCCGAAGCGTACCTCATGCCTGTTTCTTTAAAAGCTTCTTCATTGATGTTTAAATAGGCTGGTCTTTGAGTAGACATCCTCACGAATTCTTCCACTTCAGGAAATTCCTTTTTCATGTCCTCGCCAATAGGAGGAGTGAATATGTAAGACTCCCTTGTGTATTTGCCTTCCTGATAGGATTTTATACCCACACGGTATATCTGGTCTGCATCTTGATGAAATTTATCATAGCTGAGTTCAAACTGCAGGTAGAGAAGGATCAGAACGAAAGCACTCAAACCCACAGCCAGACCCAGGATATTAATCAGAGAATAGACCTTATGCTTTTTTAAATTCCGGAATGCTGTTAGCAGATAATTTTTAATCATGGCCCGATCTCCAAGCTTCAATTATGAGCATTATTTTTCTTTTTATAATGCAATTCTTGTGCCAGGTCACTGTCTCAGGGAAGACTATTGAAAAAATTTAAATGGAGTTACAGAAAAATGTCCGTAATAGAGCAATGGCTGTCCATTATCGAACATACTGACCATACGTATCCCTTGATCAAAGAAAGGCTTATTTCTTCTCTTTCCCCTCTTCTTCCTTTTTTTCCGCCTCTTTCACTTTCTGCATCAGATTCTTTTCGCCACGTCTCTCGAACTTCCTCAATTTAAAATATTCAGGCTTTTCCTGAACCGTCCATTCGTTATTCACTGTATCCACATCAGCTGTCTCGAGAAAGGGATCAAGTGTGATTTTCTTTACTTCTTTTTTAAAAGCAAACACTTTTTGGATACGGTCATTGAAGCGGCGCCATATTTCAGCCGGGATCCTTTCTACTTCCTCTGAGCCGTCCTTAAATTCAAACCGGAGGATGAGCGGCATGACCATACCGCCGATATTTGAAAAAGAGACTTCATAATAATTATACCCAGCATTCAGAATCTCTTTTTCCTCTTCTGTCAAAGTTTCAAGATACTTTTTGTACTCCTCCTCTTCCTGGGGGGTCACTTTGAGCGGGTCGTATTTGTCATAAAAATCAATCAGGGATTCGTCTTTTTCCACGGCTGTCTCCTTGATATCTTCTCTGTTTCGAATGTTGCTTATATATCGATCCGCAAGGCGGTTTTCTTTTTCCTGTTCTATGGCTTTAGCCAGCTCCGGTTCTCCGGTATTTATCTTATACCACTTGACACCATCCACAGCTATGTCAACATGGTCTGTTCCAAAAAACCAGCCCCGCCAGAACCAGTCAAGGTCTATTCCTGATGCATCCTCCATGGTCCTGAAAAAGTCCGCCGGCGTAGGGTGCTTGAACTTCCATCTTTGAGCATACACTTTGAAAGCATAATCAAACAGTTCTCTGCCCATAATGGTCTCCCTCAGAATATTAAGCCCAGCAGAGGTTTTGGCATAAGCATTGCTTCCCACATTCAGGTCTATATCAGGTGCTGTCATGATGGGGGACATGTATTTTTTATTGCCTTTCATGTATTCAACCATGGAATAAGCAGGGCCGTTTCTCCGTGCAAACTCCCTGCTCCATTCCTGTTCCGCAAGATATTCCAGGAACGTGTTCAATCCTTCATCCATCCATGCCCACTGGCGCTCGTCTGAATTCACGATCATAGGGAAGAAATTGTGTCCGAATTCATGAATGATCACACCGACAAGACTGTATTTTAAACGTTCAGGATAAGTCCCGTCAGGTTCGGGTATCCCTCCGTTAAAAGCGATCATAGGATACTCCATGCCGCCGCCTCTTGAAGCAAGCACGGAGATGGCTTTTGGATAAGGATACTCAAATGTGAATCTGGAATAGACCTTTATGGCATGCGCTACAGCCTTTGTCGAATACTTCTCCCACACAGGATTCCCGTCCTTGCTGAAATAGGACATGGCAAGAACAGTGCGGTTCCCGAACTTGACAGCCATGGCATCCCAGATAAATTTTCGCGAGCTGGCAAAAGCAAAGTCCCTCACGTTTTCCGCTTTGAAAATCCAGGTCTTTTTCTCTTCCGAGCGCTCTTTTTCATTCTGAATGGCTTCTTCTTCAGTAACAATCAAAACAGTGTTTTCTGTAGAATCCTGTGCTTTTTGAAGCCGCGCTCTCTGCTCTGCGGTTAAGACTTTCTCGGGATTCATCAAGGTCCCTGTAGCACCAATGATATGATCGGAAGGGGCTGTAATTTTCACCATGTAATTTCCAAAAGGGAGCGCAAATTCCCCGCTTCCCAGAAACTGTTTGTGCTGCCATCCCTCTGCCTCATTGTACACCGCCAACCGGGGAAAAAACTGGGCGATGGTGAAAACACGATTCCCGTCTTCCTCATAATAGGTGAAACCTGACCTTCCTCCGACTTTATTCTTATCGTTTATGTTGTACCACCACTTTATCTTGAAAGAATACCTTGAGTTCGGCTTCAGACCTTCGGGAAGGTCCACTCTCATCATGGTGTTTACGATTTTATAGGAAAGTTCATTTCCTTTTTTATCTTTTACATATTCGATCTTAAATCCTCCGTCGAAATCCATATGCATCCTTTGAAGAAACCTGAAGTTCATAGGGTCTGATATCCGGCCTGAACTCACTTTTTCCGTCATGGAATCTTTTTCCCGGATATTCTGATCCAGCTGGACCCAGAGATAGGAAAGGGAAACAGGCGAATTATTATAATACGTTATTGATTCTTCACCATATATCCGCTGTTTTTCCTCGTCAAGTTCAATGGCCATATCATAGTCAACTCTCTGCTGCCAGTATTCCGGACCCGGAGCCCCTGAGGCCGTATGGTACTGGTTAGGAGTGGGAAGTTCCTGATAGAGCTGACGGAACTGGTTCTCCTGCTGCTCATCATTAGGGGCTGATACCAAAGCTGTATTGAGCAGAGTTAGAGAAAAAATTAAGACAAAGCCTAAAAAAACATATTTTCTCAACATGCAAACCTCCTATTAGTTTTTTTTCTATAAAATCTGGCACACTCAGGTTCCAAGTGTAAAATAAAATACAGCACCCTCTCCAGGCTTGCCCTCAGCACGCATAACGCCTCCGTGTTTATGAATAATCCGCCTAGCAACAGCAAGCCCCATCCCATAACCCGGGAATACTTCATTCTCATTCAATCTCTTGAAAGGGCAAAACAACTCATCTACATCTGTCATCTTAAATCCGACCCCATTATCCTTGACAAAATACTCTTTAATACCTTTGTTCTCTCTGATCCCGAATTCAATTTTTATGGTGGGTTTCTTAGAAGAGTAAATCCAGGCATTTGTAAGCAGATTGTCAATGACAATGCCCAGCATCCGGTTGTCTCCCCTGACTTTTATCCCTTCCTGAATAATGAATTCTGCCTTTCTTTCAGAATTTCCTTCCCTCAGCTTAACCGACCTCCTCCTTACCATATCACTGAGATCGACCTTTTCAAGTTTTAACCTTCTAAATGATATTTCAGCCACTTCATTCAATCCTTTGGTCATCTGCTTCATACGGTGAGCCGCCGCCCGGATCTGAATGAGCTTATCCTTGCCTTCATCATTGACCTTATCAGCATAATCCCCTAAAAACGACTTGCTGAACTCATTTATTTTTTCTAGAGGGGCTTCCAAATACTGTGCTAGAGAAGAGAAAAGGCCTTCCAGTTCATCATTTAATGCCTGCTGCTGAACACTTTTGTCTACCTGGCTTGATTTGAGTTCCTCATCTTGATTGAATCTCTCTTCGATCCTTTCCTTCTTCTTTTCCTCATGCTTTTTTATTGATTCCTCATCAGCTTTTTTATCTGTTACGTCCCGAAACGCTGCAGCAATGCCTCCGGACGGAAGCTTGCTGATAAAAAATTCTTTCCAGCCAGCCTTTTCACTGACCCTTAATTTTGTATAGGGAACATACTTCTCCTCCTCAGTCTGCCATGCTTTCTGAAGAGCCTCCAGCAGTCCTGATTCCCTGACCATAGGGAAAGCCTTTGTGATTTTCTTCCCAATGAGGTCAATGCGGTGTATCCGCTCTGTTTTTTCACCTGTATTGTTCAAGTCCTTGATAATAAAGTCTTTTCCTTTATCAACCGCTTCAAAGACAAAAATACCAAAGGCGCTGTTTTCAAATATCTCTCTGAATTTTTTTTCGGTCTTCTCCAATTCTGCGGCCTTTTGGCGCGCTTGATTCACTTCCTCCAGCTTCATCTCCCGAAGTTTTTCAATTTCTAATAAATATTTCAGACGATCCCGAAGTATCATCAATTCGTTTTTTTTCTTTTTTTTGATTCGAATCCCTGCCTCTCCAGGGCCGGATATATTTTTGGTCGCTGTCACAAGGTTTAATATCGGCCGGGAAATAATATGCTGGAAACTGCGGGCCAGAAAATAAACAAGCAGAAGCGTTAAACCTAATAAAACCAGGGCAACAAAAATATAAAGCCTGAGTTTCTCTTTTAGTTCCCTGGTAGAAGCCCTTACAAATATCTTTCCGTAAGTTGGCTCTTCATCTGAAACAGGTAAAACAATATAAAGAAACCCGTTCTCGATCTCAGAAGATTTCATGTGTTCTAAACCAGACGGAATAAACGTATCTTCAGAAAGGCTGTAGGCAGCCAAAGCATTGCCTTCAGGTCCGAAGAGAACACCATCTGTAATACAGGGCACAGAGCTCAATACGGATAAGCATGCCTTAAGGTCCTGTCTTTTTTTAGAAGCCATCGCTTCCCTGCAGCATTCTCCTGCAAGGGCTGCATGACGCCTGACCTCTTCTGTAAATCTTACTCTGTCTTCTCTGGACTTGGCGAATATAATCAGTGAAAATGTCAAAACAAGGGCGATGGCTGATATGAAGAGAATAATTCCTATGAGTTTCTTCCGGATACTCAAATTTTGAAATAATTTCACTTTAATCTTTTAAAAAATACAGTATTCTTCTCACGAATCCGGCATGAATCATAATAATACTCTAAACAGGTTGCGTAATTCAAGTCATAACCTATCCGTATATAGTAAACATATTTCTATCTCAGCTTCTCGCTACGGAAAAAATACCAAATGTATTTGTTACCCTGGATTATTCACGAGTCAAGCTTGCTGCAGATGCGAGGCACAAGGCATGAAGGTGTGGTCCTTCACTGCGAATGCCTTGTAACAAAGCAGATGCAGTAAGATCGGCTCGCCTAAAAGGTAAAAAAATGGCGATTGAAAATAAAAATCATAACAAGAAAAATGTGCAGAGATTGCTTCTTGATAAAATCTTGTATATCGCTGAAACAAAATGAATAATATAAACATCGCTATTTTTTTATGAATAGGTCAGGTTAGATTGCTTTAGCAACATCATCCTAAATATTATTCTTCAAATTATGATCGTTTTTAAAAAGATATAAATTTAAATATATGCAAATACTGGCAGCGATAATCAATTCTTGAAATAATCAACCAATTTTGTTTACAATACAGGATATAATACTGTATAATTTACATACAAGGTAGATAAAATGGCAAGCACAAAAACTTTAGGTCACGTAAGCTCCCGTTTAATCAGCACACTTTATGAAGAAAATAAGGCTATATTTAAAATCAGTGATGCTCAGAGGATACTTGGGAAAGGATATAATGAAACGACAGACCTTTTGAGTGAATTAGTCAAAAGAGAGGTGATAACCCGATTAAAGGCAGGAAAGTTTTTAATTATACCTCAGCAATTAGGTAAAACAGAGCAATATATTGGCAACTGGTTCGTAGCAGGCAGAGAAGTCGTTAATTCCGAAAAATATTATATCGCATTTTATAGTGCCATGCATTACTGGGGCATGTTGACTCAGCCCTTGCTGAAGATTTTTGTCGCTACTCCAAAGAGACAGATTGTTCCTTATGAAATGCGAGGCAAACTTGTTTTTGTTTTCGTATCCAAAAAGTCTATTTGGGGGATTAAAGATGAGTGGATCACTTCAAATGAAAGGGTACGAATATCTGATATAGAGAAGACAATAATTGATGCTTTAACTCATCCGGAATATTGCGGGGGTATAACTGAGGTTGCCAAAGGAATCTGGTTTCTTAAAGAAAAAATTGAATACAAAAAGCTGCAAAATTATATCAGAAAGCATAATAAGAATGTCGTTGCTAAACGTTTAGGATATATTTTAGAGATTTTTGATATTAAACAACCGGAATTACTAAATCACCTAAGGGAATATGCAAAAGACCGCTATGATAAATTCGATCCAAATCTATCTGAAAACAGAATTAATAAAAATAAGTGGCGCTTGATCGATAATGTTGGGAGAGAACAAATCTTAAATTTGGTGAAGCGATAGACGCTTATGATAAATTATTTTCAAAGTCAAAGGCTGGCCGCACGAGCAGGCGTGCCGCCTGAGATTATAGAAAAAGACTATTTTGTAGAGCTTATTTTGCTCTATATTGCAAAAGACAGAGAGTTAAAAGATAAACTTATTTTTCGTGGAGGAACAGCCTTAAGGAAGATATACCTTTCTGATTATAGGTTTTCAGAAGATTTGGATTTTCTAGTCGCGAATATTGAAAATCTTAAAGACTACATAAAATTAATAGATCATATAATTGAAAAAATAAATTTAGAATTCCCCTATAACTTGAAAGAACGTTTTGAGTCTGAAAGTGACAGACTTCAGTTATTTATCAGCTATGACATCATTCCGGAAATCAGGGCAGCTAAGGAATTAAAATTAGATATATTAAAAGACAGTTATATTCCGCCTACTCTAAATAAGCGGATTTTATTTGTTTATGATGCCTTTAGAGACGAGAAGGCTGATCTCAGAATTTATACATTAGAGTCTGTTGCTGTTGATAAAATATGTAGAATACTCGATGTTGATAATGAACCGCGCGATCTTTATGATTTATGGTACCTGCTAGGATTGGGGCTTGACGAAATGGGAATTAAACAAGGATTCAAAAATAAAATCGGTTATGATATCTACTATCCAAACCTTTTAAACGCTATAAAAAATGATGATTACAGACGAAATTGGGAAATAAGATTAACCAAACAAATCAAAGATCTTCCCCAATATAAATCGTTAGTAAGGGAGTTGGAAGAACTGATAGAGAAAAAGCTGATCGGCAGTTAAAGATAATTATATCCTGAATGAATGTTTCACTTCATTCACTCTGGTTTCTAGAGTTGATATGCTTTCTATATAATAACTGCGATTGAGGAGGAGGGAAAAGTGGCAGTTATATGCCCGAAATGTCAGCATGAAAATCCTGAGGATACTCAATTTTGTGGGAAATGCGGTGCCAAGCTAAAAGCAGACAAAGGATTTTCCAAAACCAAAACCTTTATTTCTCCTTCTGAAACTCTGCAAAAAGGGAGTGTGCTCTCCGGACGATACAAAATAATCGAGGAACTGGGCAGAGGCGGGATGGGTGTGGTATATAAAGCTGAAGAGAAACCTTTTATTTCCATGGCCTATATTGAGGGGCATAGCCTGAAAGATAAGATCGAATCAGGTCCCCTTGAGGCAGCCCAAGTGGGATCCTCTGCGCGACAATCCCCACTTTCAGGCTCTAATCAGCCAGATGAACTTTCCAGGAGATGAATAAAAAGAACTATCCCCCTTTTTAGAAAGAGAACCATCCCTGTTTTTATTTAAGATAAGGCAGGATTTTTTGGGAAGGGAGAGCGCCTTGTCTTAAAATTTCAGGTTTGCCGGAGACCAGGCTTATAACTGTGGACGGAAGCTTTCCCTGAGTGTGTCCCCCGTCAACAAGAAGGTCGACCTTGCCGTTAAAAACGTCAAGGGCTTTTTCAGGAGAGGATATCTCCTTTTCCCCTGAGAGATTGGCGCTTGTCGCTGTTATGGGAAACCCGGCTTTTTCCACAAGCTCACTCAGCCATTTATGGTCTGGCCAGCGGATGCCGATGGTTCCTGACCGGCCTGTGATATGTTCAGGGAATCTCTTCGATGCCTTGAGCACTATGGTCAGGGGACCTGGCCAGAATCGAGAGGATAGGGAATAAAAAAGGTCCGGTCTTTCAAGCGTGACTTCCTTAACCTGGTCCATGCCCGATACGATTACAGAGAGAGGCTTTTCACGATCCCTTTGTTTAAGCCTGTAAATCCTTGCCACCGCTTTTTCCGAAAAGCAGTTGGCTCCCAACCCGTAAAAAGTCTCGGTGGGATAGACAATCAGTTTGCCTTTTTGAAGGGCTCTGCTTATCCGTGCAATTTTTTTGCTCTCTATGCGGTCCACATCGATTTTTATGAGTTGGGTTTCCATAGTTAATTTATATCAAACAAGCAAGACAACAGCAAGCCTGTCTAGAGAACACTGCTTTGTGTTTCTCATGAGTTCATATATAATATATCATAGTGAGTATTTTACAACTGACAGAAGAAGAAAGGACATATGACCTTTATAAGTAACACCCCTTTTTTTGCTCTCCCCCGGAAAAGAGAGCTTTATAGTTGGCATATTTTTTGCATCTATGGGCAGTAAAGGAGTAATGAAATGAAAAAATTTTTAATCCTCTTAGCAGCATCCATTCTAATTATCCCCGGAATGCTTTTTTCGGATATCGTAACATTCAAAGTGGGATATTTTATCCCCCGGGCAGACAGTGACCTCTGGCAGATTGAGTTTGAAAACATGGATTTTACAAAAACAGATTTCCAGCACAGCAGTTTCTGTTTTTCCTATGAGTACTTCATCACCAATTATGCCAGCATTCTCTTCACCGTAGAGGGTTACAATGAACAAAAAGTGGGGTTTTACAAGGATTATGTCGGATACACGTTTCCAGACGGAGAATGGGCTTATCCTTCCGAATATCAGGGAGATTTCATTCCTAATCATGTCTTTTCTGTGGCATCAACCCCTGTGGTTGTTTCCATAAAACTTGCACCTCTGGGAAGAGCGCATAAATTCATCCCTTACATAGGAGCCGGAGCCGGGATATTTTTCTGGAGTGTTGAATTAGAAGGAGATACCATCGATTTTTCAGATGAGTGGTATGATACGGCAGAACTAGTCTCCGTCTACCCCATATACAATACCTATGCCAGTGAAAGAGGGCGCATCAGCTTCGGAGCCCAGGCATTCGGCGGATTCATGATCCCGGTCGCAAACAGATTGAGCATAGAAACAGAATTCAAATATGTTTATGTGGAAGGCCGTTTTTCAGATGATCCTTATCATGGATTCCAGGGATTCGAGCCCTTTGATTTGAGCGGATATCAAATATCTCTTGGCGTCAACTACTGGTTCTAACCAATCGAGCTCACGTTTTTTTTAACTTACTGATTATCAAATTGGACACTTTTTTCCCGGAAAGAAGCATCCCCCCAAAAATGGGCCCCATTCTTGGGCCTCCGAAAACAGCATTGGCCGCCATTCCCGTCACATACAGCCCCGGAAACGCCTCTTTGGTATTATCGATCAAGACTTTTTCCCCTTTATCAGCCCACATAGGCTTCTCCCCGATCACATCTCCTGTGGGAGTCAACAGGGCAGCTCCTGATTTCCTTGAGACAACGCGGGCGATCTCTGCATCATGACCGGTCGCATCCAGTACAAATTCACTTCTCATGCTCAGAGGGTCCACATGAATCCGGGCCAGCTCTACAGCCGTCCAATTGACAACAACGCCATTTACCTTTCCATCCATGATCATGACATCTTCAGCGAACATACAGTTGTAGATATGAACTCCCTGTTTCAATGCTTTGTTTAAAAGCATACTCAGGGTTTCTAAAGAAGAAGCTGTATAATAGGTGCCTTTATAATGAACGGTCCGCACTCCCAATTCATCCAGAACCGTTTTGGATTCTTCCTGAATCACGATTTTATTAAACATCATACCACCGCCGGGAAGCCCTCCTCCAGGCCGCAGGGACCTTTCCAAAACAACGACCTTTATTCCAGCCTTGCCTAGATAATAGGCCGCACACAGGCCGGAAGGCCCGGCTCCGCAAATAATTACCTCGGATTCCATGTCATTGAGAAACTCTTTGTAAAACGTCTCTGTGATGGCTCTCGAAATCTCTATTTCGTCTATCATTTTGACCTCTCAACAGCTTTTTTTCATGATGGTATTATAAATTCATATCCTTCCCCGGTCAATGAAATCATTGGAGGGAACTAGTATTTATCATAGGAGATGATCTCACTCAGCTCTTTGCGCCCTCTGTCTCTCGGTTCTTCGTCCGGATAACCTAACGGAGTCAAAGCAAGCACCCTCACATCATCGGGAATGGAGAGGATCCGCTTCACTTCATCTTCTCTGAAAGCCCCGATCCAGCATGTCCCGAGCCCCTCTTCCCAAGCCATGAGCATGAGATGGTCCATAGCTATGGACACATCAATAGGCCAGGATTTCATGTAATTTCCCTGGTGCTGATAGCTTTTTCCCGGAAACCCGCACGCCGCGATCACTACAGGAGCCTGGGCAACAAAGGCCTGGTTTCTGGAAGCCACAGCAAGCTCCTCTCTCTTTTCCCTGTCCCGAACAATAATAAACTTCCAGGGCTGAAAGTTTTTTCCCGAAGGCGCTATTCGGGCTGCTTCCAGGACCTTGTTCAATATGTCTTCAGGAATCGGTTTGTCTTTATATCTCCTCACACTTCTTCTTGATTTCATGATATCCATTACACTCATCTTCTCTCCTTTTTTTGTTCTATGCTGTTAAGGCCATATTTTTCAATGACTTTTTTATACTCAGAGGCTCCGGATTTTTTTCCTCTTTTCTCAAAGCCATTGATCAGAACTCGGCACTTTTTCAGCATTTCTTTCTTGACAAGCCGCTCCTGGTTCCCGGATAGATCCAGAGTCAGTGCTTTTTCAAGCGCTCTGACTCTAAAACGGTCCATTCCCCAGTATTTCTTAGAGAGCTGGTCTTCATGCCCCCCTCTTTTTATGATCAATGGTTCGTTGAGAAAAACCACCGGGTATTTGTGCGCCAGGCGTATTCCAAGGTCATAGTCTTCGCATGCGGGTAAATCCTCATCAAATACGCCTATCTCATCAAACAAACTCCGCCTGAAAAGGGCTGACGAAAGGCTCAGAAGACACAGAGGAAGGACCTTGTCAAATATCCATCCCGAGTGTTTTCTGTGTTTTTTCCTCGGATTGACAAAAGCGCCGTTCCTTATCCAGGTCTCCTGAGTGCAGCATACCACGGCTTCGGGGTGTGCTTTCATGTACTGCATCTGCAGCCGGATCTTTTCTTTTTTCCAGATGTCATCCGAGTCCAAGAAGGCTATAAAATCTCCTTTGGACAGCTTTAACCCCAAATTTCTGGCCGAACTCACTCCTCTATGCGGCTTAAAGGTATATTTGATTTCGCTCTCATATGAATCCACAACTCTCCTGGTCTCGTCTGTGGAGCCGTCATCAATAACGATGAGTTCATAAGAGTCTGGCCCGTGGGCGTTTGAAAAATAATCCTGACTCAATACAGAATCAAGAGCTTCCTTTAAATACTGGGCCCTGTTGTATGTCGGGATTATAATACTGATCATCTCAGGCTGATTGTTTTACTAAAGGTGCTTTTTCCTTTATATCAAAAGGCAAATTTATGATCCCCCATACTGTATTGATCCTCATCTCCCCTGAAAACCGGCATTCGACAGAGTCCTGCTGAAAAAACCCATAAACATCTCTTCCCACATCGTAAAAGTTTACAAGTGCATTCAGAGAAAATGTTTTCTCTCCGTATTTCTCAATACTCTTATCCCCTGGAATAGTGCCTTTATTTATCATTTGTCCGTCTATCCTTATGGAATAATGAATTCTGTCTACAAGGAGTTCAAAACCGTTCTCGTTTGTAAAATTGACCTGCAGGTCAAAATCAGATCCGGCTATGGTTAGATCGTTTATTTTTATCGCTTCGATTTTCACTTCCGGCGGATTGAAAACCGGAAAACCGCCGTTAAAATCAAACGGCAAAACCTTTCTTCTCCCCCGGCCGCTGAAAAACTCAAAATCCCCCTTTATATAGCATTTGACCATTTCATTCTCAGTTAACTCCGGAGCTGTATGAAACAGCAGATCATAAGTGACCTTAACAGGAAGCGCGATCATCGTATTTTCCATTGCCGTCACTTTGATCCCTTCCTCAATGGGCACCTGCATCTGCAGGTATTCTTTATGACCGGTAATAAATCTATAACTGTACTTCGTCAGATAATAATCTTCTGAAGACGAGTTGATAAGATTCACATAAAATACTATTTTAAGGCCGGAGCGGGAAAGGTCCTGTACCTGTATCTCTTCAAGAGAAATCCCTATGTCTTCCTTTAAATAAAGAGATCCCATAAGAGCCGGGACAAAACACAAGAGAACCGTGAAGACTGTCATTGTTTTTTTCATCTGTGCCCTCATTAAAAGTATAATATTAATAAAAGAACGGCCGGAAAGCAAATCGCCCTGATTATTGAATAATACTTTTTGATTTCTCATCATTTCTATTATATCATCCCTTTGATAAAGAATTTCTCTTAAACAAGAACCTAAAAAATGAAAGAAATCAAGGCAGACTTCGGACATAAAGATTTTTTTGTGGCGCATTTCGGAAAAAACATATATGCCGTCGGAGGTTATATAAGAGATAAGCTTCTGGAAAGACAAACGAGCAGCAAAATGGTAGACCTCATCATCACCCGTCATCCTGCAGAAAAAATAATTTCCACCCTAAAAAAATTTGGGAAGGTCAATCTGGTTGGAAAAAGCTTCGGAGTCATAAAATTTATCATGGACGACACGGTCTATGATATCGCTCTTCCCAGAAAGGATTTTCCAAAACCAACGGAAAAAAGAGGACATAAAGATTTTTTCATAGAAGCTGACCCTGAGATTCCCCTCAAAGAAGACCTGAAAAGACGCGACTTCCGCTGCAACAGTATGGCTCTCAGGCTGGCAGATGATCAATTGATAGACCATTTTAACGGAGTCAAGGATGTGGAAGAGAAAATTCTCAGGCCTTTAAACCCTCAATCTTTTCCAGACGACCCTTTAAGGGTGATGAGGGCAGCACGGTTTGCATCCACACTCAGCTTTAAAGTCAATCCTCGAATCTATGAAATATCAAAAAACATAGACCTCACAGGCCTCAGCGTGGAAAGGATAACCGAAGAACTTCTTAAAATACTTTTGGATTCTCCGGCGCCATCCGTAGGCCTCGAAGAAATGTTCAGGCTCGACGCCCTGCGCCAGCTTTTTCCGGACCTCTACAGGCTGAGTCTTTCTATCCAGGACTCCTCTTTTCATCCTGAAAAAGACGCTTATGGTCATCATACTGTGTGGAAACACACAGTTATAACCGTTGACCAGGTGAAAAGGCTTGCTGAAGCCCAAAACATTGAAGGGCAAAGGAAACTGGCCCTGCTTTTATCAGCGCTTTTTCATGATATAGGGAAACCAAAAACAGCGCAGTGGGAATACAAAAAAGGCCGTATGGTCATAACCAACAACCGCCACGATATAGAAGGAGAAAAAATAACAAAAAAAATACTTACCCACTATAAACTGCACTCAAGAGACGGATATGACCTGCAAAGCACGGTACTGCGGCTGATACGGTGCCACCACAGAGCATCGGAATTGTGGCACCACAGGGATGTGGTTACCAAAAAAGCTTTTAACCGTCTGGCGGCCGATGTCAATGGGGAGATTGAACTCTTGATCATACTGGATGCTGCTGATAGAGCGGGCAGAGATGAAAAACCGGTCAAAGGCCTTGATGAAGCCGGAAACTGGCTCTTGAATAAATTCAAGGAGCTCAATGTCTCGGGAGAAACCATCCAGCCCTTGATCATGGGAAGAGACCTAAAAAAAATGGGAGTGGAACCAGGGCCCTCCATGGGGAAAATATTGAAAAAGCTCTACCAGCTGCAGCTCGACGATGAATTCAGAACTAAAAAACAGGGACTGGAAATCGCAAAAAAAATCATAAAGGAACAATCCTCATGAGCGTTCTTGTTACAGGAGGAGCCGGATACATAGGATCCCATACTTCCAAAGCTCTAATCAAACAGGGTTTTGATACTATCATCCTGGACAACTTCTCATCTGGAAAAAGAGAACTGATCCCCGAGGGTACATCTGAGGTTATAGAAAAAGACCTGGGAGAAAAAGAATCTATCATAAAAACATTTAAAGAACATGACATAGAGGCCGTCCTTCATTTTGCTTCGCTTATCCAGGTCGGAGAATCCTATAATAATCCTCATAAGTACTATACAGCCAACTTGATAAACAGCCTGAATGTACTGGAGGCAATGATAGAGACCCATGTCAAATATTTTATCTTCTCCTCTAGCGCTGCGGTGTATGGGATCCCCGAGCATATCCCCATATCAGAATCCCATGTTCTCAATCCTGTGAATCCTTACGGGAAAACAAAATATATGATCGAGGAAATCCTTAGGGATTATGAAAGAGCTTATGGCCTTCATTTTACATCACTCAGATATTTCAATGCTGCCGGAGCTGATCCTGATATTGAACTCGGTGAGATGCATGATCCTGAAACACACCTCATACCCAATATCCTTTTATCCCTTCTTGACAAAAAGAGGAAGCTGGAAATCTTTGGCACGGATTTCCCCACAAAAGACGGAACAGCCATAAGAGATTACATCCATGTCACTGACCTGGCAGAGGCTCATGTCCGGGCACTTGAATATCTCATGGATACGGAAAAAAGTGATTTTATCAACCTGGGTACGAACAAGGGATACTCAGTCAGGGAAGTTCTGGAAAAAGCCGCCAAAATCACGGGAGAAAAAATCCTATTCAAGGAAAGACCAAAAAGGAAAGGAGATGTTGCCGTGCTGGTAGCCTCCAAAGATAAAGCTCTGAATCTTCTCGGATGGGACCTCAAATATTCTGATATAGATACTATTATTCAGACAGCCTGGGCATGGCACAAAAAAACAGCAAAAAGATAATCCCCATGCATGCAACGAAACGCATAAATATTATGTTTGACTCTAATGAGGAAGAATGCTATAAATCCTATTTATATTATGCGAAATAATAATACATTCATAATCCTTTTTTTGGCCTTTTTTCTGGCAGCCCTCTCTTTTAACTACTGCTCCACAGGCAGTAAAGCATCCAGAACTCCGGAGCACATACCGCCTGCTCCGGCCAAAACTCAACCGGACCCGGCTGAGGAAAAACCAGATACAAGTGAGAAAGAACCGGAAATAAAACAGGAACAACCAGCTGCTGCAAATGAAGCGGAAGAAACCGTTCAAGAGGAAGCAGAAAAAAATGAATCGGCTGACCCTTCGGCGCTGCTTGAAGAGGCTATGAATATCTACAGAGAGGCTCTGAGGGCATGGGACCAGGGGCATATAGATGATGCTATATCAGGCCTTGATAATGCCTATAAAACCATCCTTCAGATAGAACTTCTTCCTGATTCACTTCTCATACAGGACAAAAACGACCTGCGTCTTTTGATCGCACAGAGAATACAGGAAATATATGCCTCGCGCGCAAGCGCTATCGGTGAAAACCACGGCTCCATTCCACTGGTCGAAAACAAATATGTCCTCAAGGAGATAGAATCTTTTCTGGGAACAGAAAAGAAGCTTTTTCTGGAGGGTTATCAGAGGTCAGGCCTGTACAGAGAAATGATCCTTAATGAACTCAAGAAGGAGGGCCTGCCTCAAGAGCTGTCATGGATGCCCATGATCGAAAGCTGGTTCAAGATCAGAGCCTATTCACAAGCCAGGGCACTCGGTCTATGGCAGTTTATTTCTTCAACAGGCTACAGATTCGGCCTTAAAAGAGACCGCTGGATAGACGAACGGATGGATCCTGAGAAAGCAACCCGGGCTGCTGTTCAGTATCTAAAGGAGCTTCATTCTTATTTTGGCGACTGGACCACAGCATTGGCAGCCTATAACTGCGGTGAATTCAGGGTCCAGAGAATAATAAGAAACCAGCGCATCAATTATCTTGATAATTTCTGGGACCTTTATCCCATGCTGCCCAGAGAAACATCGCGCTTTGTGCCCCGATTCATTGCCACACTCCTGATCATCAACAATCCGGAAAAATACCACATCGACCTGCCCGTTCCCGAACCTCCTTTAGACTACGAGACCATAACCATCAACCGCCCGATCAAACTGTCCTCTTTATCGACCAAGATGGGGCTTCCTGCGGAAAAGCTGGATGACCTGAATCCTGAACTCAGACACAAATCAACACCTGACAGCGAATACACTCTAAAAATACCAAAGGGAACATTAGAACTCGCTTCCTCAGCACTGGATTCCCTTCCCAGATGGATCCCCCCTGAAGCGACTTATTTCATACATTATGTTAGAAGAGGAGAAACCGTATCAGAGATCGCCAGCAGGTACGGGACATCCATTTCTTCCATTGCCCGCCTGAATGGATTAGGGAGAAGGTACCTTATACGCCCAGGACAAAGGCTGAAAGTCCCGGGAAGCTCAAGGTCAAGAAGCGTTCCAATCCTCTCCAGAAACCTTTCCAGAGAAGGAAATAAACTCGTATACACGGTAAAACGCGGTGATTCTCTTTATCTTATTGCCAATGCTTTCAGCACAACAATACAAAACATCAAAAATTTAAACAATTTGACAAGCAACAGACTGGATGTAGGGCAAAAACTCATCATTCAATCCGGCGTTGCGGAGGGAACTTCTTTCTATACTGTTAAGGCAGGAGACACTCCTTATAAAATAGCCCGTCAATTCGGCATGAAGCTGAGTGTTCTCTTGAATATAAATGGACTGACCAGGTACTCTAAAATTTATCCCGGTCAGAAGCTCTTGATCACTGACAAAAAATAAGGCAGGTTATTTCCTGGTTCTGGCAGCCGCAGCTTTAGCTCTCTGTTCAGGAGTTCCCTTTTTCTTGGTCTTTTTCTCGAACTCGGTCCCGATAAGTTCAATAAGCGCCATTTCTGCTCCGTCTCCCGCACGGGGCCCTAATTTTATGATTCTGGTATATCCGCCCGGCCTTTCCGAAAACCTGGGGCCTATATCTTCAAAAAGTTTTTTCACCACATCTTTTTTATAAACAAAGCTCAACACTTTTCTTCTTGAATGAAGAGTTCCCTTTTTTGCCAGAGTAATCATTTTCTCGGCTACAGGTCTTAACGCTTTTGCCTTTGCCTTGGTTGTCTTTATCCGTTCTTTCTCCAAAAAAGATGTGACAAGACTGCGCATAAGGGCTTTTCTTTGAGCTGAATCTCTGCCTAAACGGTGCCGTTTGACCAAATGCCTCATTCTTCTTCCTCCTGTTCTCCTTCCTGTTCTTCTTCCTGTTCTCCTTCCTGTTCTTCCTGAGATTCTTTGAACTCATCTATTTTTTCCAGCAGAAAAGGATGAAATTCCGTGTTTAATTCCAAACCTAATTCCTTGAGAGTATCCTTTATTTCCATCAGAGATTTCCGTCCAAAATTTTTCGTCTTCAGCAGCTCTTCCTCGGTTTTTTGAATCAGCTCATAAACCAACTTTATCCCTGCAGAGCGCAGACAATTGTTTGATCTGACAGAAAGTTCAAGATGGTCAATAGACTTTGTCAAAATATCAAATTTATCCATATAGGGGACTTCTTCCTTTTCGTCTTCTTCATCCTTTTTTATAGGCTCATCCACTACATTCATGAAAATAACAAGATGATCCCGCAAAATTTTAGCCGCTTTGGATATAGCATCCTGCGGTATTATGGCTCCCGTAGTCCATACTTCCAAATCGAGCTTCTCATAGTCGATTCTCTTTCCGACCCGCGCGGGTTCCACCTTGTAATTGACTTTAAGAACAGGTGAATGCGATGAATCAAGCGGAATAAAGTCAACTCCTAGATCCTTGTTGTAATTCTGATCTGCAGGTACATATCCCCTTTTATTCTCTACAATCATTTCCACATCTAATTCCCCGTGTTCATCTAAAGAGGCTATATGCACATCCTTTTCCAGTATTTCAATGTCAGAATCATGCTCAATATCATAAGCCGTTGCTTCGGCAGGACCTCGGACTTTCAATGTCATTGTTTTTGGTTCTTTTCCTGTCATTCTCAAACGGAGGCTCTTTAGATTCAATATGATATCGGTTACATCTTCAACAACACCTGGAAGAGATGAAAATTCATGAAGAACACCCTGGATCCGCACATTTGTAATCGCCGCTCCCGTAATAGATGAAAGAAGTATTCTTCTCAATGCATTACCTATGGTTATGCCATAACCTCTTTCAAAAGGCTGGGCAAAAAATCTTCCATATAAATCTGTCAGTCTTTCAAAATCACATTCAATATGTCTTGGTCTCTGAAATCCTGTTTCTGTCATGATTCCTCCTGTTTTGGTACCCAAATCTCCTTATTTCATTTTATATTAAAAGGAAGTTCTTCTTATTTATTCCATTTATAACGACTTATTTGGAATACAATTCCACAACCAGCCTTTCCTCAACAGGAATGGAGATATCTTCCCGTTTCGGAAAAGAAGCAACGGTTGCTGTTCTCTCCTCTCTATTTACATTCAGCCATGCCGGGACTTCTTTATTTTTATGAAGTTCTATAATGGCATTAAGCTCTTCATGCTTTCCTTCTGCTTTTTCATGCACAGAGATGATATCATTTTTCTCGACCAACATGGAGGGGATGGTTGCTTTCTTCCCGTTTTTTCTAAAATGCCCGTGAACAATCAGCTGTCTTGCATGAGCTCTGGAATGAGCAAAGCCTATGAGAGCGACAACATTATCCAGCCTTCTTTCCAGCATAGATAAAAGAATCTCTCCTGTGACGCCCCTTTTTCTTTCCGCCCTCATGAAAAACAATTTGAATTGTTTTTCAGACATTCCATAGTATCTTTTCAATTTCTGTTTTTCCCTAAGCTGGATTCCGTATCCTAATATTCTTCTCCTGGCTCTTCCGTGTTCCCCAGGGGGATAAGCTTTTCTCTCCAAAGGACATTTATCAGTACTGCATTTATGCCCTTTTAGAAAAAGTTTGGTCTTCTCAACTCTACAGAGACGGCAAATGCTTTTTCTATTACTGGCCATATTCAACTCCTTAAAGAATGATCCTTTATACCCTTCTCCTTTTTCTTCCCCGGCATCCATTATGCGGTAAAGGAGTAACATCTCTTATAGATTTTATTTCCAATCCTGCGGCTTGAAGAGCCCTGATAGCAGATTCTCTCCCCGCTCCAGGACCTTTGACTCTGACGTCAACATAACGGACACCCATTTCCTGTGCGTTTTCACCTACTTCCTGGGCAGCTAATTGGGCAGCATAAGGAGTCCCTTTTCGCGCTCCGCTGAAACCTGCTTTACCGCAGCTTCCCCAGACGACAACATTGCCCTGCCGGTCAGTTATAGTGATGATTGTATTGTTAAAAGTGGATGTGATGTCTGCGACACCATAACCAATATCTTTTTTTACTTTTTTCTTCTTTGTTTTTGTTTTTTTCTTGGGCATCAGTTATTCCTTCTTATCTCTTGATTTTACTGCGTGCAGGTCCCTTTCTGGTGCGGGCATTTGTTTTTGTTCTCTGCCCTCTTACAGGAAGATTCTTTTTGTGACGCAGACCTCTATAGGACCCTATATCCATCAGTCTTTTTATGTCTCCTGAGACCTCCTTTCTAAGGTCTCCCTCAATCTTTTCTCCCTTCTCTATCTGCTTCCTTATTTTATTGATTTCCTCTTCCGTAAGGTCTTTCACCTTCTTGTCCTTGTTTATCTTTACCTTCTCCAGGATCATATTGGAACGTGAACGCCCTATTCCATAAATATAGGTCAGTCCTATTTCAATCCTCTTTTCAGAAGGAAGTGTTATTCCTGCTATTCTTGCCATTTTTACCTCATCTATCCTTGTTTTTGTTTGTGTTTAGGGTTCCTGCATATGACTCTCAGAACACCTTTTCTTCGGATGATTCTGCAGTCCCTGCACATTTTCTTGACTGATGTTCTTACTTTCATTTTATTTCCTCATTCTCTTTACTTAAATCGGTAAATAATCCTTCCCTTTGTCAGATCATATGGCGAGAGCTCAACCCGCACTTTATCTCCAGGCAAAATACGAATGAAATATTTACGCATTTTTCCTGATATATGCGCTAAAATGATGTGTTTGTTCGGCAGCTCAACTTTAAACATGGCATTAGGAAGCGTTTCAATAACTGTTCCCTCGGTTTCATAAACATCATCCTTCTTCGGCATTCTCGCTCTCCCTTTGGCTGCTCACCCTTTCTTTATCAAATACACTCAGGATCTCCGGTCCGTTTTCTGTTGCAGCGACCGTGTTTTCATAATGCGCGGACAGGCTCCGGTCTCTTGTTATGGCAGTCCAATTATCATCCAATATTTCTACGTCCCAGTCACCTGCTGAAATCATAGGTTCAATAGCCAGCACCATTCCAGGCTTAATTTTAGGACCGTGGCCTGGTGAGCCGAAATTGGGAACCTGGGGTTCCTCATGCAGAGAAAATCCAATCCCGTGCCCGACAAAGCTTCTGATAACTGAAAATCCTTTGGATTCAACATACTTCTGCACTGCAGACGATATATCAGAGATCCTGTTTCCAACTCGAACCTGCTCAATACCTTTACTAAGACTCACTTTAACGGTTTCTATCAACATCTGTGCCTTTGATGGAACCTCTCCTACCGGAACGGTTACGGCTGCATCGCCGTACAGACCTTCATAAACCACTCCAAAATCCATGCTGATGATATCGCCTTTCTTAAGCGCCCTTGATGAAGGAATGCCGTGTACGATCTCTTCATTTATGGAGGTACATAAGGAAGCGGGGTACCCCCGGTATCCTTTAAAAGCGGGTTTGGCTCCGAGTTCCTTTGTTCTTTTTTCAGCATACTCATCCAATTCTATGGTCCTAACTCCAGGTTTTACCCTTTCTCTCAATTCACTGAGGACTTGAGCTACAATCTGATTGCTCCGTCTCATCAATTCTATCTCTTTGTGGTTCTTGTAGACAATCATCTTCACGCTTCACATTCCTGGCCCTGTCTATAAATCTCATTTATTAAAGAGCAAATCCTCTGAAAGACCTCATTTATACGGCCTTCCCCATTGACCGCTTTATAAATTCCTTTTTTTTTATAATAACGGACCAGCTTCTCGGTCTCATTATGATAGACGGCAAGTCTTTTTTTTATGACTTCCGGTCTGTCATCCTCTCTCTGGACGAGCTTGCCTCCACAGCGGCCGCACTTTTTTTCATCTGCGGGGTCTGCTTCCCTTATATTATATATATTATTGCATTCAGAACAAATATAACGGGATGAAAGGCGCTTGACCACTGTTTTGTCGTCTATCCTGATGTCTATGACCGTTTCTTCCAATTCCGGGTCAGCTTTTTCCAGTAATTCCGCCTGAGATACATTCCTCGGAAATCCATCCAGAGTATAACCGTTCCTGCAGTCATCTCCTTCGATTCTTTTTTTTATCATCTCGAGAATGATACTGTCATCAACCAGCACGCCCCTATCTATGCTTCTTTTGACCTTTAAGCCTGAAGGAGTGCCTTGTTTAACCGCACTTCTGAGAAGGTCTCCAGCGGATATTTTTGGGAATCCGAATTTACCCTCAATAAGGTCCCCCTGGGTTCCCTTTCCGCTTCCTGGAGGCCCGAGAAGGATCAATCTCATCCTCTCCTCCCCTTAATGCGTCCGCGCCTCATGAATCCGTCATAATGACGCATGACAAGCTGGGCTTCTATCTGCTGTAAGGTATCCATGGCCACGCCGACCACAATCAGAATAGACGTGCCGCCGAAATAGAACTGGACATTCAGTCCCTGTGTGAACCACTCCGGGAGATTCCGGTCTAAAAAATTACCTATCAGGGGTATGGGCTGGACCTTGAATCCTGTGATAAGGATTTCAGGGATGATAGCGACAGCTGCAAGATAAACAGCACCAACTAATGTGAGCCTTGATAACACACTGTCTATGTAATCAGATGTGTTTTTGCCAGGGCGTATTCCAGGTATAAATCCTCCGTATTTTCTCAGGTTGTCTGCCACATCAGAGGGATTAAAAATAATCGAAACATAAAAATAAGTGAAGAATATGATAGCCGCTATATAGAACAGATTATAAAGCGGCATTCCCATTTGGAACTGTTCCGCTATACGCTGAACAAAGGGAATTTTGATCATCTGGGCCATGGTAGAAGGAATGGTGATCACAGAGGCGGCGAATATGATCGGAATAACACCTCCGGTATTAACCCTCAGAGGAAGATGAGTGCTCTGCCCTCCATATATCTTACGGCCCACCACTCTTTTGGCATAAGAGACAGGCAGCCGTCTTTGCCCTCTTTCCACGAATACAATAACAGCAACCACAATGACCATCAAAGCAATCAAGAATATAACACGGATTATGGTCAGGTCTCCTGTTCTTAATCCATTTACAATGCTTTGAACTCCCCGGGGAAATCCCACTACAATCCCTGCAAATATAATGAGAGAGATTCCGTTTCCGATTCCTCTTTCAGATATCTGCTCTCCCAACCACATAATAAAAACCGTCCCTGTGGTTAATGTCAATACAGTTAAAAATTTGAATCCAAGGCCAGGATTGGGTACAATGGGCGCTCCACCCGGTGTTTTGGCTGTCTCTAAAAATATACTGATCGCTGTTGCCTGAATGATACAAATAAGAAGAGTCCCGTACCTTGTGTACTGAGTTATCTTTTTTCTGCCGAGCTCTCCTTCTTTAGACAGCCTTTCCAGATAAGGCCACACGACCTGCAGCAACTGAAGAATAATCGATGCACTGATATAAGGCATGATCCCCAGTGCGAAAATGGTCATACGTGACATATTTCTTCCGCTGAACAAATCAACCATTCCCAGAATAGTGCCTTTCTGCGCATTCCAGAACTCAGCCAGGGCAGAACTGCTTATTCCGGGATTCGGGATCTGGGCTCCTATCCTGTAAACAGCCAGGATCATTAAAGTAAACAAAACCCTTTTCCGTAAATCAGGAATACTGAAAATATTTCTTATGCTTTCTAGCATCATTCACTTCCGATTAAAATGGCTTTTCCGCCCGCTTTTTCTATCTTTTTTTTGGCGGCCTCTGAAAATCTATGTGCATATATTGTTTTGGGGCTTTTTATTTCCCCTCTTCCCAATATTTTTACAGGCTGTGATTTCTTTTTTATGATCCCATTCTGTATAAGGTCCTCTGTTTTAATGGTTTGCTTTTTTATCTTATTCAGCTTATCAATATTCACTTCAGAAAATTCCCGGCGGAAAATGTTGGTAAAACCTCTTTTCGGAACCCTTCTCACAAGAGGCATTTGGCCGCCTTCAAATCCAAGTTTTCTTGAGTACCCGGATATAGACTTCTGGCCCTTTGTGCCGCGACCTGATGTTTTCCCTCGCCCTGAGCCCGGCCCGCGGCCGACTCTTTTCCTGTTCTTACGGGAACCCTCTGCTGCATGAAGATCATTTAATTTCATTTTTTGTCCAACTCCTCAACATTGACTAAATGAGATACCTTGTCCACCATCCCTCTGACTTCCGGACAATCCCTTCTCATGACTTCCGAATTTATCCTTCTCAATCCTAACCCCCGCACTACCTCTCTCTGCTTCCGGGGACGCCCAACCAAGCTGCGGACAAGCTTAATCCTCAGTTTTTTTCCTGAGGCGCCTGTCTCCTTTTTTTGGGAACCTTTTTTCTTCTCTTTTACTGCCATATCAAATCCTTGTCTTTGTCCCTTAGTTTTGAAAGTTTTTCAGGACTCTTCAGCTTTTTCAGAGCATCTATTGTCGCATTCGCCACACTCAAAGGATTATTACTCCCTACCGACTTCGTCAGCACATCTTTAACACCTGCCAATTCCATAATAATCCTCACAGCTCCTCCGGCAATGATGCCCGTTCCTTTGGAAGCCGGGCGCAGAATAACCTCTCCTCCGCAGTGTACTCCCTTTATTAAGTGAGGAATAGTGGTGTCTCTAAGAGGAACTTCAATAATGTTCTTTTTTGCATCCTTAGCTCCCTTCTTTATGGCTGGAGGAACCTCTCTGGCCTTTCCCTTTCCTATACCTACCCAGCCATTTTCATTTCCAACTGCAACCAGAGCAGAGAAGCTTAAATTCTTGCCTCCTTTTACTACTTTCATAGTCCTGCGAATAGAAATGACCTGGTCTTTAAATTCATCTTCTACTTCTTCATCTCCTTCTTTTTTAAAAATTTCTTCTCCCACGCTTTCTCCTCCTTAAGGGCAAGTCAGAATTTAATACCCGACTTTCTCATAGACTCAGCCAGCGTTTTGATCCTTCCTTGATACGGGTAATGACCCCTATCAAAAACAATCTCATTTATTTTCTTCTTTTTTAATCTCTCGGCAATGGTGTTCCCGAGAGCTTCTGACGCCTTTATGTTTTTATTACTGCTGTCGTCCTTACGCAAAGCCTTTTCCAATGTAGAGGCCGATGCCAGAACAATACCTTTGATGTCATCGACAACCTGTACATAAATGTATCTATTACTGCGGGTTACCTTAAGCCTCGGCCTTTCCGCAGTTCCGTTGATCTTTTTTCTGACTCTCTTCCTTATTCTCTGTTTAGCTTTTTTCTTTTTGTAAACTTTATCTTTATACACCGGTTGCTCCTACTCCCGCCTTTCGTTCCTTCTTTATAAGCCTTTCTCCCGAATACCGGATTCCCTTCAGCTTATATGCGTCTGGTTTCCTGAAACTTTTGATCTTATGCGCTTCCTGTCCCACTCTCTGTTTATTGATACCTTTGACCACTATTATGGTCGGGTTCTCCAGCTCTATTTCGACGTCTTCGGGTATATCATAAATCACGGGTTTTGAGTAACCCAAATTCAGCTCCAGCCTGTTTTTCTGAAGTTTAGCCCTGAATCCGACTCCTACGATTTCCAGTTTTTTCGAGAATCCTTCTGTAATCCCTTCAACGGCATTAGCAGCCAGGGTGCGGGAAAGACCGTGATAAGAAGCGGTCTGATGATCATTGCTTTTTCTTTGGAAAACCAAAACATTATCCTTTAATATCGGTTTGACTCCTTTAAACAGCGGTGATTCGTTCCTGCCTTTAGGACCCTGGAACACGATTCGATCAGAATGGATCTCCACTTTTACCTTATCAGGAATAGCAATTGGATTCTTACCCACTCTTGACATTTTTACCTTCCTTTACCCCTCTTGTTTACCAGATCTGACATATTACTTCTCCTCCCAGCCCTATCTCCTCGCATTTCTTCCCTGTGTATACACCTTTAGAAGTGGATATGACCACTACCCCAAGTCCGTCAAGGACTTTTGGTATGCTGTCTTTTTTGCAATAAATACGGCATCCGGGCTTGCTTACCCTTTCAAGGCCTGAAATAACGTTTTCTTTTTCTTTTGTGTATTTGAGAAACAATTTCAAAATCCCCTGTTTTTTATTATCGATGACTTTATAGTTTTTTATATAACCTTCATCCTTTAATATTTTGGCTATGGACACTTTTATATTGGACGAAGGAATATCAACTTCTTTTTTTCTGACCATCCCTGCATTTCTAATTCTTGTTAGCATGTCTGCAATAGGATCTGTTAAAGTCATAGTATTAAACCTCGCTTTTCCTTACCAGGATGCCTTTGTCACGCCAGGGATTTCGCCTTTCAAGGCTAACTCCCTGAAGCAAAGCCGGCATAATCCAAATCTTCTGAGATAACCTTTGGGCCGGCCGCAAATCTGGCATCGGTTTTTATATCTTACTTGAAACTTCGGCTCTTTTCTGTGCTTTGCTATAGATGATTTTTTAGCCACTTTTTCCTTCCTTTGTTACTCCTCACTAAAAGGCATTCCCAATTTTTTCAGTAAAACATAACCTTGTTTGTCATTTTCAGCAGAAGTGACAAATGTTATATTCATACCTCTCGTTTTATCCACTTTTGCATAATCTATTTCTGGAAAGACCAACTGGTCTTTTATGCCTAAAGTATAATTTCCTGTTCCATCAAATGATCGGGCTGAAATACCTCTGAAATCCCTGACTCTTGGAAGTGCGACATTCACCAACCGGTCAATAAATTCATACATCCTTTTTTTCCGTAAAGTCACATAACAGGCGATTGGTTTTCCTTTCCTTAGTTTGAAGGTAGATATCGATTTTCTGGCCCTTCCCAGTGCAGGCCACTGGCCTGTAATCAAGCTCAACTCCTGTTGTGCTTTATCAAGAGCTTTTATGTCCTGCAGAGCCTCCCCGATACCCATATTTATGACTACTCGTTCAACTCTTGGAACGGCCATTGGATTCTTTAGAGAAAGTTCCTTCATCAATTCAGGAATGATTTTCTTTTCAAATTTTTCTTTTAGCCTGCTCATATCTGACCTCATTCCGCCTTTTCTAATGTTATATCACATTTACTGCATACTCTAACCCTTGAACCATCTTCCAGTTCTTTGTACCTGACTCTCACTCCCTGTCCGCATTCCTGACAATAAATCATAACATTGGAAATATGGATAGGAGCTTCTTTCTCCATGATGCCTCCCTGGATATTCTTACTCTGATCCTGCCTGATGAATTCCTTTGCAAAATTAAGCTTCTCTACAACGATTCTATTTTTCTCGGGGATGACCTTTAATACTTTTCCGGTCTTCCCTTTGTCTTTTCCAGTTCTTACAATAACCGTATCGTTTTTTCTGATCCTCAGTTTATTCATCAGACCACCTCCGGAGCAAGAGAAATAATCTTCATGAAATTCTTCTCCCTTAATTCCCGCGCTACAGGGCCGAAAACGCGGGTTCCGACCGGTTCGCTCTGGGCATTAATGATAACGGCGGCATTGTCATCAAATCGAATATAAGAACCGTCTTTCCGCCTTAACTCTTTTCTTGCCCTTACAATCACAGCCCTAACAATCTTTCCCTTTGGAATCTCACTCTCCGGCTGAGCTGCCTTTACCGACGCTGAGATTATATCTCCGACTGCGGCATCTCTCCCCACTCCTCCTCCTAAGGGCGTAATACATAATATTTTCCTGACCCCTGAATTATCAGCTACTGTAAGCATTGTTTCTGAACGTATCATTGTCCGTTATTCCCTGTCTTCATTTTGTCTTTGTTTATCACCAGGAGCCAAATCAATGATTTCCTTGACTCTCCATCTCTTAATTTTACTTAAGGGCCTTGTTTCAACGATCTTTACGACATCTCCGATTTTGCACTTTTCCAGCTCATCATGCGCAAAGTATTTCTTTCGCTTTTTTATGACTTTTTTATACAGCGGATGTCTTACCTGGCGCTCTACAATCACCTTAACCGTCTTCTTCATCTCATTTCCGATAACAACACCGGTCTTTTCTTTTTTTCTGCCTTTGGTATTATTCATTCTCTTTGTTTCCTCTTTTCTTTTCAGTAAGTATGGTGTTTATTCTCGCTAAGTCTTTTTTAATATTTTTGATTTTCTTGACATCCTCAAGCTGCCCAAGAGACTCCTGAAACCTTAATTTAAAAACCTGGTCTTCCAGATCGCCTTTTTTGTTATCCAGCTCCTGTTCAGACATTTCTCTAATTTCTTGTGCTTTCATTTTAATTCCCTGCTATCACGTGATACAAATCGAGTTTTTATAGGAAGCTTGTTGTCTGCCCGCCTCATGGCCTCCTTTGCGATTTTCTCCTCGACTCCTTCAAGCTCATAGATCATCCGCCCCGGTTTGATCACATCAACCCAGAATTCAGGATCTCCTTTTCCTTTTCCCATCCTTACTTCCGTTGGTTTTTTCGTCACAGGCTTCCACGGGAAAACCCTAATCCAAAGCTTGCCTTTTTTCCTGAGAAAACGACCAATTGCCACTCGCCCAGCCTCGATCTGTCTCGCCGTCATCCAGCAAGGTTCCAGAGCTTGAAGTCCGAACTGTCCGAATGACAGACTTCCCCCACGGATAGCCTTTCCCTTCATTCTTCCACGGTGCTGCTTGCGGTGCTTGACTTTACTTGGCATTAACATGGTTAAATCTCCTCAATTTCATCAGTTCGGGATGTCATTTTCTCTTTTTCTTTATCCGAATTATATATCCAGACTTTTATGCCTATATTTCCATACCCTGTATGGGCTTCAGTAAAGCCGTAATCAATATCTGCTTTAAGAGTCTGGAGCTTCAACTGCCCTTTTAAATACCATTCAGAGCGCGCAATTTCCACTCCACCCAGCCTTCCGGAACACATGACTTTTATGCCTTTCGCTCCCAGCTTGATTGCCATATTAACAGCTCTGCGCATGGCCCTGCGGTAAGCAATCCTTTTTTCCAGCTGAAGGGCTATTCCCTGGGCTACTAAAATGGCGTTTAACTCGGGTTTATCCACTTCCCTTATATCAATATAGACCTCTTTACTTGTAATTTCCTGCAGGCGCTCTTTCAGGCTTTCTATTTCCCTTCCTCCTCTTCCTATAACGATACCCGGGCGGGCCGTGTAAACAATGACTCTTATTTTAGGGCCGATTCTTTCTATGTTGACTTCAGATATACCGGCATGGCTGTAGAGGTCCTTTACCATCTTCTTCATTTTCAGATCTTCGTGTATGAACCGCCTGTATTCTTCCCCTTTTGAAAACCATTTAGAGCTCCAGTCTTTATTATATCCCAGCCTGAAACCATAAGGATGTGTTTTTTGGCCCACTGTTATCTCCCTTTTCTTTCTTCTAATAATATAGATATATGACTTGTTCTCTTAAGGATCCTTACTGCCCTCCCCATAGCTGCTGCTCTAAAACGTTTCCAGGAAGGCCCCTGATTGACGAATATTTCTCCGATATAAAGGTCATCTACATCCACATCCGGATTTTTCTGCTGGGCATTGGCAATGGCAGAACGCAGAAGCTTTTCATGGATAGAGCTGATTTTCTTCTTGTTAGAAAATTTAAGTATAGTCAGTGCTTCCCCTACATATCTATCCCTTATAAGGTCTGCAACCAGCCGACACTTTCTTGGAGCGATCCTTACATGTTTGGCTGTGGCTTTGGAAATGATATCTTGTTCTTTCATTTTATTTCTTTATCTTTATGGCTCTTGCTGTTTTGGATGTGTGCCCTTTAAACGTTCTCGTAGGAGAAAATTCTCCCAGTTTATGACCTACCATGTTTTCTGTAATGAATACGGGAATAAATTTCTTTCCATTATGGACACCAATCGTAAGCCCGACCATTTCTGGAATCACGGTTGAACGTCTTGAATATGTCTTTATAACCTTTTTCTTGTCTTTTGCAGATTCAATCGACTCGATTTTATTCAAAAGCGACTCATCAACAAAAGGACCTTTTTTTAGCGACCTTCCCATTGTTATCTACTCCTTCTCCTCACGATAAAGCCCTGAGTTCTTTTATTTCGCCTGGTCCTATATCCCTTTGCCGGCTGGCCTGTAGGTGAAACAGGATGCCGGCCTCCTTTGGCCTTACCCTCACCGCCTCCGTGTGGGTGATCAATGGGATTCATGGCTGTTCCCCGAACATGAGGCCTCCTTCCCATATTTCTTTTCCTTCCGGCTTTACCAATGGAAATATTCTGGTGATCGGGATTGCTGACCTCACCAATAGTGGCCCGGCAGTCTAAATGGATCTTTCTTATTTCAGAAGAGGGGAGTCTGACCTGCGCATAGTCCCCTTCTTTAGCCAATATCTGAGCTCCGGTACCCGCGGATTTGGCTATCTGCCCCCCCTTTCCGTTTCTCAGCTCTATATTATGTATGATCATTCCCAAAGGTATATTCCGAAGAGGCATCGCATTCCCGGGCAAGATGTCCACCTGCTTGTCATCAGAAACAATGGTTTGCCCTTTTTTAAGACCACGCGGAGTAAGAATATATCTCCTTTCTCCATCCCTGTACTTAATCAATGAAATAAAAGAGGAGCGGTTCGGGTCATACTCGATTGTCTCAACAATACCGGGAACACCTTTTTTATCCCTCTTAAAATCTATGATACGGTACTGACGCTTGTTGCCTCCTCCGCGGTGCCGGGCAGATATATGCCCCCGGGAATTTCTTCCGCCTTTCTTTTTTATGGGCTCCAGCAAAGGCTTGTACGGTTTATCCTGAGTCAAGTCGTCATAGACAATCCCTGTCCTGTGGCGAAGACCGGCTGAAGTTGGTTTGAATGTCTTTAATCCCATTTTATACCGCCTCAAAATATTCTATCATCTTTTCGCCTTGTTTCAATTTCACATAAGCCTTTTTCCAGTCCTTTGTTTTTCCTATATTCCTTCCTACTTTTTTTATTTTCCCTTTTTTCTTGACTATCCTGACCCTTTCCACTTTTACGTCAAACAACTTTTCCACAGCCTCTTTTATTTCGATTTTATTGGCACTCCGCGCTACTTCAAAACAGACATCCCTGTTTATATCTTTCAACCATGTGCTCTTTTCAGTTATGACCGGTTTTATGATGACTTTATAAGGATCTTTAACGCTCACTTTAACTTCTCCATTAATAAATCAAATGACTGCTGAGAAAAAATAAGGCTTTTATGGTTTAAAATATCATATACATTAATCTGATTATAATCAACAATCTTTACTCCGGGAATATTCCTCATGGATAATATCAAATTTTTATTTTCGTGAGAATCCACAATCAATACGGAATCCAATCCCAAGCTCTCTAAAAAACTCACTCCGTCCTTAGTTCTCGGCTCTTTGAATGTCAAGTCCTTCATTACAGTGATTTGTCCTTCCTTATATTTCTCGGACAAGGCAAATTTGATGGCATTAGTTTTTGACTTTTTCGGTAATTTATAATAGTAACTTCTGAGATGCGGCCCGAATGTAATTCCTCCTTTTCTCCATAAGGGGGACCTGGTGCTTCCGGCTCTCGCCCTTCCGGTTCCTTTCTGCCGCCATGGCTTCTTGCCTCCTCCACTTACCTGCTTTCTTGTCTTTGTTGAGGCCGTTCCCTGCCTTTGATTAGCTCTGTAATTGACAACCGCTTCATAGAGAAGATGCTCATTAGCAGAATAAGAAAGAACATCATCCGGAGCATTCAGCTCTTTTAATTCCTTCCCACTTCGATCAAGTACTTTTACCTTTGGCATTGTTTACCCTTTTATCTCTTTTTTTTGCGAGGGCTCATTAAAATTCACTTTTTTTATATAAACATAACCCCCGTTAGCACCAGGAACACATCCCTTGACAACCAACAGATTGTCTTCTTTTCTTGCCTGAAGAACAGTTAAATTTCTCACTGTTACTTTACTGTTTCCCGAATGACCTGGCATTTTTTTCCCTTTTAAGACCCTGGAGGGATCAGCTGAACAGCCTATGGATCCCGCATGGCGGTGAAACATTGATCCATGTGTGTCTTTTCCTCCATGGAATCCCCACCTTTTGACAACTCCTGTAAATCCCTTTCCTTTGCTTATGCCGATCACATCTACTTTTTCGCCTTCTTTGAACAAATCAGCAAAAAATTGATCTCCTGGCTTCACTTCGCTGTCCTTATGGAAAAGAAACTGCTTCAATATTTTAGTGGGAGGCACATCAGCTTTCTTAAAATGACCGGCAGCGGCCTTTGTGAATTTTTTGGATGTGTGCTTATCATAGAATCCGATCTGAATCGCTGTGCAGCCATCTTTTTCCAATGTCTTTTTCTGGATAACCGTACAAGGCCCAGCCAGAATAACCGTTGCAGGTACAGAATTACCGTCCCTCTCAAAGGTCTGGGTCATTCCTACTTTTTTCCCGATTAACCCTTCGATCATGATTATTCTCCATCTCCAAACGCTTGAATCTCTACATCGATCCCTGCGGGAAGGTCCAACTTTTGGAGTTCCTCGATGGTATCATTGTTATAGTTATTTATATCAATCAATCTTTTATGGATCCTCATCTCAAAATGCTCTCTTGATCTTTTATCCACATGGGGAGAGCGAAGAACACAAAATCTGTGTATATTCGTAGGAAGAGGTATGGGGCCTGAAATAGTTGCACCGGTTCTTTTTGCTTTTATCACTATGTCTTTCACAGACTGATCAAGCAAACGGTGATCAAACGCCTTTAGCCTTATCCTGATTTTATCCATTTTATTGTTCCTCGCTTTTCCTCATTTTATTTGCTGTCTATCTCTTTCTCTTTATGGGGATCCTCTTTAAGATGACTATTCGATGACTTCGGTAACCGTTCCTGCTCCTACGGTTCTACTTCCCTCTCTTATGGCAAACCTCTGGCCTTTCTCCATGGCCACATTGGTTATCAACTCAACCTCCAGCGTTACACTATCTCCAGGCATCACCATCTCTACACCCGCCGGCAGCTTCACGTTCCCTGTCACATCTGTGGTCGAAAAATAAAACTGCGGCCTGTACCCTGTGAAAAACGGCGTGTGCCTCCCCCCTTCATCCTTGGTCAATGCATATATCTTCCCCTTGAACTTCCGGTGAGGCATGATCGTCCCTGGCTTCGCCAATACCATCCCCCTCTGTACCTCTTCCTTGTCCGTGCCTCTCAATAATATCCCTACATTGTCTCCTGCCTGCCCCTCATCCAGTATCTTCCGAAACATCTCTACCCCTGTAACTACCCGCTTCTTCGTCTCACCAAATCCTACTATCTCTACCTCTTCCCCCTTCTTTATCATCCCTCTGTCTATCCTGCCCGTCACTACTGTCCCGCGCCCGCTTATCGTGAATATGTCCTCTATCGACATCAAAAACGGACGATCCACTATCCTCTTCGGCGTCGGTATGTGCTCATCCACCGCATCCAGTAACTCCATTATCGGCTTGTTCACCTCTGACCCCGGATCCCCATCAGATTCAAGCGACTTCAATGCACTCCCCCTCACTACCGGTATGTCATCCCCAGGAAATTCATACTTCGTCAACAGCTCCCTTACCTCTAACTCAACTAAATCCAGTATCTCCGGATCATCCACTAAATCCGTCTTGTTCATAAATACCACTACCGCCGGTACATTCACCTGCCGCGCTAATAATATGTGCTCCCTCGTCTGCGGCATCGGCCCATCGTCCGCTGCCACTACCAGTATCGCCCCGTCCATCTGCGCCGCCCCTGTCACCATGTTCTTGATGTAATCCGCATGCCCCGGACAGTCTATGTGCGCATAATGCCTCGCCTTCGTCTCATACTCTATGTGCGCTACCTGTATCGTCAGCCCCCTCTCCTTCTCCTCAGGCGCATTGTCTATCTGATCATAGTCTATAAACGATACCCCTTCATCCGCCTTGTTCAGTACCTTCGTGATCGCTGCCGTTAATGTCGTCTTCCCATGATCCACGTGCCCTATCGTCCCTATGTTTAAATGCGGCTTCTTCCTCTCAAATTTTGCCTTCGCCATTGATTTACCTCCTAGTTCATTCTCCTTAATTATACAACTTAAAACTAATAAGATATTTTTCCCTCTATCCTCGCTACTATTTTATCCATTATTGAAGGAGCTGTGGGCCTGTACTCAAAAAATTCCATGGTAAACAGCCCCCTGCCCTGAGTAATTGTCCTAAGGTCAGTCGCATATCCAAACATTTCTGACATCGGGACAAAAGCTCTTACGGTCCGGGTCTTTCCTCCTGATTCCATGCTTGCTATCTTGGCCCTTCTCGAATTAAGGTCCCCGACAACATCCCCTAAATATTCCTCAGGAGTAAGCACTTCCAGACTCATTATAGGCTCAAGCAGTGTGGGCTGGGCCCTTTTGGCAGCATCTTTAAATGCCATGGAACCGGCGATTTTAAAAGCAATCGAAGTAGAATCTTCCTCATGAAATGAACCGCCAGTCAAAACAGCTTTGATTTGAGTCATGGGGAAACCTGCCAGCACGCCTGACTCCATAGCCTCTCTAATCCCATCTTTTATGGGAGAAATAAATTCCTTGGGGATAACGCTGCCTTTTGTCTCGTCCATAAACTCAAAATCCGTTCCTTCTTTACAAGGCCCGATCCTTATCTGGCAGTGGCCGTACTGACCCCGTCCTCCACTCTGCCGGATATATTTTCCCTCTCCCTCTGCTTCCTCTGTAATGGTTTCCTTGTATGCAACCTGAGGGTTCCCGAGGTTTGCTTTCACTCCGAACTCTCTTGACATACGTTCCATCAATATCTCCAGATGCAGCTCCCCCATTCCGTAAACAAGGGTTTGCCCGGTCATAGGGTCTTTCTTGATCTTAAAAGTAGGGTCTTCTTTAGCCAGTTTGTTCAGAGATTCGCTCAATTTCAAGTGCTCGCTCCTGGACCTTGGTTCGATAAAAGCTGAAACCACAGGTTCAGGGAACTCTATGGAAGAAAAAATGATGGGTCTGTTCCTCACGCTTAGAGTATCTCCTGTTGATATGACTTTTGTTGAAGTCAAAGCGGCTATATCACCTGTAAAGACCTCTTCAATATCCTTCCTTTTATTAGAATGCATCTCTAAAAGACGGCTGATTCTTTCTTCCTCCTCACTCGTGCAGTTATATACAGAAGATCCGACTCTGGTTTTACCTGAATATACACGAAAAAACGCCAGAGTCCCTGTATAGGGATCATTCATCACTTTAAAAACAAATGCTGAAAAAGGCTCGTCATCTGAAGGTCCTCTCTGCTCCACTGCTTTTGTTCTAGGATGGTATCCAATTACCGGAGGAACATCAGCAGGAGAAGGCAGATAATCGACGACCGCATCCAAAAGAGGATGGACTCCCTTGTTTTTAAACGAAGAACCGAACAGAACAGGGACAACCTGAAGAGATAAAGTTGCTTTTCTGATCGCTATTCGAATTTCCTCTTCTGACAGATCCTGACCTTCCAGATACTTCTCCATGATGGAATCACTCATATCACTCAAACCCTCAAGCATCTCTATTCTCTTTTGTTCCGCCTGTTCTCTGTATTCCGGAGGAATTTCTTCGACCTTATATTTCACTCCAAGAACGTCGTCGCCATATCGAATCTCTTTCATATGGACCAAGTCAATGACTCCCTGGAAATCTTCCTCTCTTCCTACCGGCATCTGAACAACCAGGGGTTTTATATTGAATCTCTCTTCCATCTGCTTGATCGCCCTTTCAGGGTTCACTCCGATCCTGTCCATCTTATTTATATAAGCTATCCTCGGTATCTTATACCGGTCCGCTTGTCTCCAAACTGTCTCAGACTGGGCTTCCACTCCCCCGACTCCGCACAGTATTATTATGGCTCCGTCCAGAACCCTGAGAGAACGTTCGACCTCTACTGTGAAATCCACATGCCCAGGAGTATCAATAATGTTGATCCGGCAATTCTTCCACCTGCATGCGGTTGCTGCAGACGTGATCGTTATACCGCGTTCCTGCTCCTGAGCCATCCAATCCATAACCGCAGTCCCCTCATCAACTTCCCCCATCTTGTGGGTAATGCCGGTATAGAACAGGATACGCTCTGTAGTGGTAGTCTTCCCCGCATCGATATGCGCCATGATCCCAATGTTTCTGACTCTTTCTATCGGATCTCTTCTCTTCAAATTCGAACTCCATTTTTACTTTCTTAAATCCTAAACTCAATGCGAATCAGACTACCATTTATAATGAGCAAAAGCTCTATTAGCTTTTGCCATTCGATGGGTATCTTCTCTTTTTTTAATGGCTCCGCCTTTATTATCGGCAGCATCCATTATTTCTCCAGACAATTTGTCCACAAAAGATTTCCCCGGCCTTTGTTTTGAATAGGCAAGAAGCCATCTTATTGCCAGCGAAGTAGCTCTTTTTTCATCGACTTCTACCGGGACCTGATAAGTGGCTCCTCCCACTCTCCTTGATTTTGTTTCCAAAAGAGGCCTTATGTTATTAACAGCCTTTTCATAGGTCTTTAACGGATCTTCCTTGGTGGTTTTTCTAATTTTTTCCAGTGATTCATATACAATACGGGCGGCAAGACTTTTTTTACCGTCGACCATGACACCATTAATGAGCTGAGATATAAGGGTACTGTTAAAGAACTGATCCGGCGTTTTATTTCTTTTTTTAACTTTGCCTTTTCTGGGCATCTTACACTCCCTTATTCTCAAGCATTTTTCTGTTTCGGCTTTTTAGCCCCATACTTTGAACGTCCTTGTCCTCGGTTCTGTACCCCTTCGCAGTCAAGGGTACCTCTTATAACATGATAACGGACTCCTGGTAGGTCCTTGACCCGCCCTCCTCTAATAACAACAATCGAGTGTTCCTGCAGGTCATGACCGATTCCCGGAATATATCCGGTCACTTCCTTGTTGTTTGTCAATCTGATTCGTGCGACTTTTCTCATAGCAGAATTGGGCTTCTTCGGCGTGGTCGTAAAAACTTTTGTGCACACTCCTCTTTTTTGAGGGCATTTCTCCAGAGCAGGAGATTTCGTCTTGCTTTTTTTGCTCTTGCGTCCTTTTCTCACTAACTGGTTTACAGTAGGCAATAGATTACTCCTCTTTTAATAATAATCATGTTGTCATTAAATTCGGCTAAATCCGCTAAAACGAATGTTCGGATGATAGCAAACCTAGTCTGTTATGTCAAGGTTTTTAATATATTTAGAAAGATTTTTACTGGCTGATTTGAAGGTCGACTTCTTCCTGCTTTTTTCCCTCTTTCTCTTCCACCAATTCTACCAGCTGGTGAGCTTTGTATCCAGTACCAGCCGGAATCAATCTTCCCATAATTATATTCTCCTTAAGACGCCTTAGATGGTCAACTTTTCCATAAAGGCTTGCCTCTGTTAAAACACGTGTCGTCTCCTGGAATGAAGCCGCAGCGATAAAGCTGCTTGTACTCAAAGCACTTTTTGTTATTCCGAGGAGCAGCGGGCGTGCTTTAGCCGGCTTGCCGCCTTTTTCTATGACTTTTCTGTTCTCTTCCTGAAACACAAACTTATCAACTTTCTCATCAATGAGAAAATCCGTATCCCCCACTTCTTCCACTTTAATCCATCTCAACATCTGCCTGATAACAACCTCCATATGCTTATCGTTTATGGCCACTCCCTGAAGCCTGTAAACTCCCTGTATCTCTCTCAATAAGTATTCTGCAAGTTCCTTCTCTCCCAAAACACGCAGGATATCATGTGGATTCACAGGACCATCCATCAATGGGGTGCCTGCCTTTACTCTCTCCTTTTCCCCAACAATTACATGAGCCTCTTTTGGAATGAAATACTCTTTCTCGCCCCCGCGCTCATTTTCGACCGTTATCTTTCTGTTGCCTCTGACCAAGCCTCCGTAACTCACTATACCATCAATTTCAGATATGGTGGCCGGAAACTTCGGTCTTCTTGCTTCAAATAGCTCCTCAGCTCTTGGAAGACCCCCCGTGATATCTTTGGTTCTGGTGGCCTCTCTTGGGATCTTTGCCAGAACATCTCCCGCAAATATCTCATCTTCATCCTTGATTTCAAGATTAGCTCCTGCGGGAAGAAAATATTTCCTTAGCAATACCGGTTTCCCTTTATCATCCTTCTTCTTTTTATGGAGTATTAAAACCTGAGGCTGCATTTTATCATCTTTCGGATCTGTTATGACTTGAGTGATCAATCCGATAAATTCATCCTGAACCTCTTCCATTGTCAATCCCAACACCACATCGTGGAAATGAACTTTACCGGTTTCTTCGCTTATTATGTAGGTATTGAATGGATCCCACTCAGCAAACTGCTGCCTTTCTTTGACCTTATCTCCGTCTTTTATAAGGACTTGAGCTCCATAAGGGACCTGGTAATGTTCTATCTCTCTACCCCGATGGTCAAGGACGGCAATCCGGGCTGTTCGATTGACGACTATGATTTTTTTATCCTTATTGGTTACATACTTTAAATTATCGAATTTAATGATCCCTTCATTTTTTGCTTCAAGTTTTGACTTCTCTGCTCCTGCCATGGCGATTCCGCCCACATGGAAAGTTCTCATAGTCAACTGTGTGCCCGGCTCTCCGATAGACTGTGCAGCCTGGACTCCTACCGCTTCTCCCATTTCAACCAGCTTACCGCTTGTCATATCACGGCCGTAGCAAAGCTGACACACGCCTCTTTTTGACTCACAGGTCAAAACAGACCGGATTTTAATCTTTTCAATCCCCATGCCCTCCAGTCTCTGTGCCACCTCCTCTGTTATTTCCTCATTCACATCAACAATAACTTCATTCGTATCAGGATGAGTAACTTTCTCTAAGGAAATCCTCCCAACAATTCTGTCAATAAAAGGCTCGATGAGTTCTCCATTTTCAACAATGGCTGCCACCTGAACTCCTTTCATTGTGCCGCAGTCATATTCGTCTACTATGACTTCCTGGGAGACATCCACAAGTTTTCTGGTCAAATAGCCCGAATTTGCTGTTTTCAAAGCTGTATCAGCCAAACCCTTTCTTGCTCCGTTAGTCGAAATAAAATACTGCAGAACGTCCAAGCCTTCTCTCAGATTTGAAATAATAGGAGTCTCTATGATTTCACCCGAGGGTTTGCTCATAAGGCCGCGCATCCCTGCAAGCTGGCGGATTTGCTGTTTGTTTCCCCTGGAACCCGAATCAGCCATCACAAAGAGCGGATTGATTTTGTTGCTCTCAAAGCTGATTTTTTGCATATCTTCGATCATCACTTGAGACACTTTATCCGTAACGCTGCCCCAAACGCCTACGACTCTGTTGAATCTTTCTCTTGCGGAAATAACGCCTTCCTTATAAAGACTTTCAATTTCTTGTACTTCTTTTTGAGCCTTATCAACCAACATAGACTTCTCCGGAGGAGTGACAAAATCATCTATCCCTAAAGAAAATCCGGCGCTGCTTGCATACTTGAATCCAATCTCCTTCATATCATCCAAAACCTTTATGGTTCCTTCTCGGCCCAGTTTAAGGTAAATAAAATAAATAAGATTCTCGATTCCCTTCTTTTTCAATTTACCGTTCACAAAAGGTATTTCATCCGGGAAAATATCATTGAATATGATACGGCCCGGAGTTGTCTCCATAAGTTCATTATTAATTTTTTTCACTGGGCATGTCAGAACATCCTGGTCATCATAATAAGTTGACAGGTTCATGAAGGTTCCTCTCAACCTTGTTTTTATTTGTGCATGAAGGGCGACTTCCTTGTTTTCCAGCGCAACCAGCACTTCTTCCTTGGAGAAGAAAATCCTCCCCTCTCCTTTTTGGTCTTTCTGGGAAAGAGTGAGATAGTAACAGCCCAAAACCATATCCTGGCTGGGAATAGTCAGAGGGCGGCCATTAGCAGGGGATAAAATATTTCTGCTTGACAGCATTAAATTTCGGGCTTCGACCTGAGCTTCAACAGAAAGAGGCACATGAACGGCCATTTGGTCACCGTCAAAATCCGCATTGAACGCAGCACAAACCAGGGGATGAATCTGAATCGCTTTCCCCTCTACAAGAATAGGCTGGAAGGCCTGTATTCCGAGTCGATGAAGTGTCGGTGCTCGGTTTAGAAGGATGGGGTGTTCTTTTACAACCTGTTCCAGATAATCCCATACTTCAGGTCTTTCTTGTTCATGCCACTCCCGGGCGACTTTTACACTCGGCACCAAGCCTTCTTTTTCTAATTTATGAAAAATATAAGGCTTGAAAAGCTCCAGGGCCATCTTTTTGGGAAGCCCGCATTGATACAGCTTGAGTTCCGGGCCCACAACAATAACAGACCTGCCGGAATAATCGACTCTTTTTCCCAAAAGGTTTTGTCTGAATCTCCCCTGTTTTCCCCGTAAAGACTCACTCAAAGATTTTAAAGGCCGTCTGTTAGGACCCAAGTGAACCCTTCCTCTCCTTCCATTATCAAAGAGGGCATCGACAGCTTCCTGAAGCATTCTTTTTTCATTTCGGATAATCAGTTCAGGTGCTCTGAGCTCGATCAATTTTTTCAGCCGGTTGTTTCTGTTAATCACCCTTCTGTAAAGGTCATTAAGGTCAGAAGTGGCAAAACGACCTCCATCCAGTCTGACCAGGGGTCGTAAATCAGGAGGAATAACGGGAATCACATCAAGTATCATCCACTCCGGCCTATTTCCGGAATCTTTCAGCGCTTTAAAGACTCGAAGGCGCTTAGCAGCCCGAAGCCTTCTCTGCTTTGAAGTCTCTGTTTTCATCTTTTTCCTTAAAGAAGCGCTTTCCTTATCAAGGTCAATTTGTTCCAGAAGGGCCTTGATCGCCTCTGCTCCGATGGAAGCCTTAAATCCATCTCCATATTTTGACTGCGCCTCCTTATACTCTTCCTCGGTTAATATCTGCCTTTCCTTAAGAGGCGTATCTTCCGCATCGATTACGATATAGGATTCAAAGTAAAGCACTTTTTCAAGATCCTTGATTTTCAAGTCAAGCAGAAGACTTATTCGACTTGGAAGGCTTTTGGAAAACCATATATGAGCCACTGGAGAAGCGAGTTTGATATGTCCCATACGCTCCCGTCTTACACTGGAACGCGTGACCTCAACTCCGCATCTTTCACATATGATTCCCCTGTATTTCATGCGTTTGTATTTTCCGCAAAGGCACTCATAGTCGTTTATGGGACCGAATATCTTTGCACAAAACAGCCCGTCTTTTTCCGGCTTAAAGGTCCTGTAGTTAATAGTCTCGGGCTTGGTCACTTCTCCCCAGGACCAGCTCAGTATCTTTTCTGGGGATGCAATGCTTATTTTTACCTGATCAAAATCTACCTTAGGTCTTCCTCCCATTGAATGCCTTGTCTCCATTATTTTTCTCCTTTAAGGATTTTAGGGACATCAATACCCCAAGGAAGGACTTCCTCTTCTTCAATTTTTTCCAGCTCTATATTCAAGCACAGACTCTGAAGCTCTCTAATAAGAACATTGACCGACTCGGGAAGCCCGGGCTTAAAATCAAGGTCACCCTTTACAATCGCCTCATATATCTTTGCTCTTCCTTCCACATCATCTGATTTGGCTGTTAATAATTCCTGCAGCGTGAATGCAGCTCCATATGCTTCAAGAGCCCACACTTCCATCTCCCCGAACCTCTGGCCTCCAAACTGCGCTTTTCCTCCCAAAGGCTGCTGGGTAATCAAGGAATAAGGTCCTGTAGAGCGGGCATGTATCTTATCCTCAACCAAATGGTACAGTTTCATTATGTACATATAGCCGACAGTGACTTCACTGTCCAGTAATTCACCTGTTATTCCATCATATAAAGGAAATTTACCGCTTTCAGGAAGGCCGGCTTTCTTTAAAAGCTCTTTAATTTCTTCTTCAGATATTCCGTCAAACACCGGAGTTGAAGCCCATATTCCAAGCTCTGCGGCAGCCCCTCCTAGGTGTGTTTCTAAAATCTGCCCCACGTTCATTCTGGACGGAACTCCAAGCGGATTTAAAATCACCTCAACAGTCCTTCCGTCCGGCAGATGAGGCATATCTTCTTCAGAAACAATCTTTGCAATGACTCCTTTGTTTCCATGCCTGCCCGAGACTTTATCTCCTACGGATAACTTTCTCTTCATGGCTATGTAGACTTTTACGGTCTGAATAACACCTGGAGACAGTTCGTCGCCTTTCTTCAGAGCATCGCATTTTTCTTTGAATACAGACTTTAAAGCTTCTATCTGTCGGTTTACCTTTTTCTTGATATCCGAAATTTCCTTCTCATGAGCCTCTTTGACCTTTATCTTGGCTGTTTGTTCAAGCGTCAGTTTCTTTAAAACAGAGGAAGTCAGTTTATCCCCTTTTTTGAGCTTTGTTTCGCCTATTTTAACCCCATTTTGAACTATGGAATTTTTTAAGATCGATTTGACCCTCCGCAGTTTTGCAGCATTCAATATGCTTATCTCATCATCAAGGTTTCTTTTCATCCTTTTGATTTCTTCTTTTTCAATAACTTTGGCTCTGGGGCCCTTTTCTATCCCCCGCCTTGAAAATATCTTTACATCTATCACAGTCCCTTCTATTCCTGGTGAACAGTACAAAGAAGCATCCTTCACATCCAGGGCTTTCTCTCCAAATATGGCTTTCAGGAGTTTTTCTTCCGGAGAGAGTTGAGTTTCTCCTTTAGGAGCGACTTTTCCTACTAAGATATCTCCGGGCTTCACTTTGGCCCCTATGCGAACGATTCCGTTTTCATCGAGGTTCCGGAGTAATTTTTCCGGGACATTAGGGATGTCTCTGGTTATTTCCTCTGGGCCCAGTTTTGTATCACGTGCGTCCAGGGTTTCTTCGGCTATGTGTAAAGACGTAAATATGTCTTCCTTTATTAATTTTTCACTGACAATAATGGCATCCTCAAAATTGTATCCCCTCCACGGTATGAACGCGCAAAGGACATTTCTGCCTAACGCCAGCTCTCCTTTATCCGTACATGAGCTGTCGGCCAGTATCTGCCCTTTCTGGACTCTGTCTCCTTTTCTTACTATAGGACGGTGGTTTAAACATGTGTTTTGGTTGGTCCTCAGACTCTTCGTCAGCAAATAAAGGTCTGTGCCCACATCATAAACTTTTCCGTTTGTTTGTTCATCGATACGAACTAATATTCTTTCTGCATCCACAAACTCTACAACTCCGGAGCGTTTGCATATCACCACATCACCGGAGCCTTTGGCAATCAGGTGTTCGATCCCAGTTCCTACCCTGGGCGCTTCCGGCTTTAACAAAGGGACAGCCTGCCTCTGCATGTTAGATCCCATTAAGGCACGGTTTGCATCATCATGCTCAAGAAAAGGAATCAATGAAGTTGAAAGAGAAACCAGCTGTTTCGGTGAAACGTCGATGTAATCAACCTTTTCTTTAGGAATGACCTTATACTCTCCTTTTTGTCTCGCATTGATAAGATCCCCTAGAAGATATCCCTTTTCATCAATAGGAGAGTTCGCCTGGGCAATGATATGATTTTCTTCCTCCCATGCCGTTAAATAAAAACAGTACGGCTCAAAAACCGGAAGGCTCTTGTTCTTTGCTTTCTTTATTCGTTCAATCTCCTTTTCCAGCTCTACCTTTTCTATCGTATCATCCATCTTAAAACGGCTGTCTCCGGGATGAATGATCTTGTAATAATCAAGAACTCTTCCGTCCTTCACCTTTCTATAAGGTGTCTCAATAAACCCGAATTCATTGACTCTCGCATAGCTGCTGAGAGAGGAGATAAGGCCTATATTAGGTCCCTCCGGAGTCTCTATGGGACATATTCTTCCATAGTGAGAGGCTTGAATATCTCTTACCTCAAAGCCTGCCCGCTCCCTGCTCAATCCTCCCGGTCCCAAAGCGCTCAATCTGCGCTTGTGAGTCACCTCCGCAAGACTGTTTATCTGATCCATGAACTGCGATAACTGAGAACTGCCAAAAAATTCTTTGAGTGCGGCTATAACAGGTTTTGAATTAATGAGGTCCTGGGGCATGGACGATGCTAGATCCGATGCAACAGTCATTTTCTCTCTAATGGTTCTTTCCATACGTGTCAGCCCGATACGAAACGCATTCTCTACCAGCTCTCCAACAGAACGGACACGCCGGTTTCCCAAATGGTCGATGTTGTCTATCTCCCCTTCTCCCATCCTCAATCTTAACAGATACCTTATGACTTCCACAAAATCCATTGGAGATAGAATCTTCTCATCAAGAGGCCTGTCAAGGCCTAATTTTATATTCATTTTGAGCCGGCCGATACGGGAGAAATTGTACTTCTGAGGATTAAAGAAAAGGGTGTGAAAAAGATTTTGAGCGCTTTCCATTGTGTGCGGTTCGCCCGGCCTTAATTTTTTATAAATTTCACCCAGAGCCTGATTCGTATCCTTCTTTTTATCCTTTTTCAGGGTATTTGATATGATTTTACCGATTTTGTCTTTTGAAGGGAAAAAGACCTCAAATGTCTTTTCAGATTCAATAAGTCTATCTAATTGTGAATCTTCGATCTCTTCGTTGTGTTTTATGATTTCTGGAACCGCGCTTATTGAAAAAGCCCCTTTTAACTGGGTTTTTGCGACCGGAATCATGTCCATACCCCTGCTTTTCAGCTTACTGTATAACTCCTTTGTCAGCTTCTTTTTTGCTGATGCAAGAACTTTTTTTGTCTTTGAATCAGGATCGACAATATCTGCTGTCAAGACTTTTCCTATAAGGTCTTCTTTTAATTCCCAGTAAAGAATCCCATTTTTAGGAATGACTTTATAAGACTTATAAAACAGCCTTAATATCTCTTCGTCTGAACCAAATCCGAGTGCCCTTAAAAAGATACTAGCGGGAAACTTTTTCTTTCTATCCAGCCTCACGTAAAGTATATTATTCTTAGTGTATTCGAACTCAACCCACGCACCTCTGTAAGGTATCACCTTTCCAACAAAATAATCCTCTTTCCTTTTATCAGGTCTGAAGAACACTCCAGGTGACCTTTGAAGCTGGCTGACAATGACCCGTTCGATCCCATTAAAAATAAAGGTGCCCTTCTCTGTCATTAAAGGAATATCACCAAAATAGGATTCCTGCTCTTTTATATGTTTGAGACGCTTTGCTTTTGTTTTAGGGTCTTTTTCCCAGGATACCAGCCTGATCTTTATCCTCAGAGGCACACTGTACGAGTACCCTTTTTGGAGGCATTCAGTAGGGCTGTATTTCATTTTAAGTCTGACCCGATCCCCACAGTGTTCACATATGGGGAGCTCGATTTTACCGGCAGTTCCGCAGTAAGGACAAATCTCCTTGTCAGTAAGCTCCATATTTCCAGGCAGCAAAGTGCCGCATGCTGTGCATATGCGCCGCGAATTTTCAACGCCTTTGAGCTTCCCGCACTTGCACTCCCAGTCACCGATTGAATAACTAATAAACTCTAATTGGGTCGTTTCCTTAAAATCAGAAATGGGAAAAATATCCTTGAACGCACCCTGCAGACCGGTATCTTCCCTTTCTTCCGGAAGAAGTTCCATCTGCAGGAATTTTGCATAGGATTCTTTCTGAATAGCCAGCATGTCCGGTATAGGAAAAGTACTTTTGATCTTTGAGAAATCAACCCTTTCTCTATAAACATTTTTCAATTCCATATCCATATTTTTCTCTCTCAAAAGAGACAGTTACTCTATTTAAAGCTACTCCAATTCTATAACCGCCCCGACTTCTTCGAATTTTTTCTTCATTGCCTCGGCTTCCTCTTTGGAAATTCCTTCTTTAACTGGTTTCGGGGCGCTGTCAACAAGGTCTTTTGCCTCTTTTAACCCTAAACTTGTCACTTCTCTGACTGTCTTAATCACATTTATTTTTTTGTCGCCAATTTCTTTCAAAATAACATTGAACTCGGTCTTCTCTTCCTCTGCCTGAGCTTCTCCTGAGGCCTGGACTCCTGCAGCAGCTACAGGTACCGCAGCAGCATACGCGCTTATATCATACCTTTCTTCGAATTCCTTGATATAATCAGCAAGCTCTAACACAGTGAGATTATCAAGATGTTCAAAAAACTGCTCTTTAGTCAACTTTGACTTTTCAGCTTTTTTTGCTGTCTCCTTTTTTCCCTTATTAGAATCACTAGACTGTTTGGTCTGTTCTTTAGCCATTTTTACCTCCAACTCTATTTTTTTGATTTTAATTGACTCAACATGCTGCCAAGACTACTAAAGGGGGCCTGCCAAGTCCTTAATAATTTAGTTAACGGGGCTGCCATTAAATATCCGAATTTTGACATCAATTCCCTGCGGGAACCCAGATTCACGACTTCTTTAAATCTATCGCCCCTTATGAACTGTCCTTCGACAATACCCGCTTTTATGCCTAATATTTTATTAGTGCCTATAAAATCATCTAAGATCCGTGCCAAATTTATGGGATCATCAGATGTAAAAGCCAGGGCCGTAGGGCCCTTAAAATTTTCTTTCAGCTCTTTGATAATATCATCTCCTAAACCCTTTAATGCCAATCGATTCTTGATAACCTTAATGGAACAATTATTTTCCCGAAGCTGCGTTCTCAGTTTAATAGATTTAGAAACAGGAATATTAACATAATCCACTAAAAACAGAGCATCATTGTTATCAAAGTCCTCACGGATTTCCCTTGCTCTTTTTTGCTTTTTTTCACGATTCAAACTCACTTTCATATCTCCTATTTATCAAGATCGCTCTCAGCAATTTTTATAGAAGGCCCCATAGTTGAGGAAATATAAACACTTTTTATATACTTTCCTTTACTAGAAGCAGGTTTAGCCTGAATAATGGCCTGGATAAAAGCTTTAATGTTTTCCTTTAATTTATCTTCAGAAAATGAAATCTTTCCCACTGGTGAATGAACTATTGAAGTTTTATCCACTCTAAACTCGACTTTACCCATTTTAATCTCATCAACAGCTTTTTTTATATCAAAGGTAACGGTTCCGGATTTTGGATTGGGCATCAGACCTTTAGGCCCGAGCACTCTTCCAAGCTTTCCAACTCCTTTCATCATATCTGGAGTGGCAACGACCGCATCAAAATCTATCCAACCCTTTGATATCTTTTCAACAAGGTCTTCTCCTCCTACATGGTCAGCTCCGGCTTCTTCAGCTTCCTTTATTTTCTCGCCGGTCGCAATGACACAGACTTTTCGACTCTTACCGGTACCGTGGGGAAGCACGAGTGTTCCCCTTACCATTTGATCCGAATGTTTGGGATTAACTCCCAGAGTCATAGAGATATCCACAGACTCGTCAAAATTAACATAACTTGCTTTTTTTATGAGGGTTACGGCTTCATCTAAAGCATATTCCTCTTTTTCTACTAAACCTCTTGATTTAATGTATTTTTTGCCTCTTTTAACCACTTATTATCTCCAATCCCATGTTTTTTGCGGTTCCTTCAATAATCTTTGCCGCTGCATCAATATCATAAGCATTTAAATCCGCTAGTTTCTGTTGGGCTATCTCCCTTAATTGGGATCTAGTTATCTTACCTACTTTCTCCCTGTTTGGCTCTCCGGAACCTTTGGCAATTCCTGCTGCTTTTTTGAGCAAAAAAGCAGCAGGAGGAGACTTGACTATAAAACTAAAGCTTCTGTCTTTGTATACTGTAATGACAACCGGAATAATGGAACCGGCTTCCATCTTTCCAGTTTTCTCATTAAATTGGCGTACAAAATCCATGATGGGTATGTTGTGCTGTCCGAGGGCAGGCCCAACAGGAGGAGCCGGACTTGCCTGGCCGGCGGGAATCTGAAGCTTTATTTCTGTCACAACTTCTTTTTTTGCCATAGTACCTCCTATATTTTTTCGACCTGTAAGAATTCCAGTTCAACCGGGGTTGACCGGCCGAATATGGTGACCATAACCTTCAGAGTGTCTCTCTCATGGTTCACTTCTTCAACAATTCCATTAAAATTAAAAAAAGGTCCGTCAATAATCCTTACAGCCTCGCCTTTCTCAAATGAATGCTTTGGTTTGGGTTTTTCAGAAGTACTCTCCATATGTTCTACAATCTGGCTCACTTCCTCTTTGCTTAAAGGTGATGGTTTCTTTCCTGAACCGACAAAACCTGTCACTTTAGGCGTATCTCTAATAATCAACCAATTTTCATCACTCATTTCCATCTCTATTAAAATATATCCAGGATATGACCTCTTCGTAGACACGACCTTTTTCCCATCCTTTATTTCTACTACTCCCTCTGTAGGAATAATGATTTCTCCTATCTGGTCTTCTATTTTATGTTCCACGGCTCTTTGATGTATGGATTCAGCAACAAATTTCTCAAATCCTGAATACGTATGTACGACATACCAATTTTTTGCCATTTTAGTCTCTTCTGTTTTTTATAAAAACAATGATTGTATGTTTTTTATGACAAACGAAAAAATAATGTCCATAAAATAAAGGTAAAAACCAAAAAATATGGTAGCCAGAATCACAACTATGGTCGTACTGTAGATCTCACTGCGGGAAGGCCAGGTAACCTTTTTCATTTCGGCTCTTACCTCTTTGAGAAAAGGAATAATCCGTTTGTACCACTTGTTTTTTTTATTCATTCTTTTCCCTTACATTAATTATTCTCTCTAAAAAACATTTCTCTTTTCCTTTGTCCTGATTATATCTTATTCCCAGGATATCAATGGCAGGTGAGGCAGGACTCGAACCCGCAACCCTCGGTTTTGGAGACCGATGCTCTAGCCAGTTGAGCTACTCACCTGTATTCTCGATCGTTTCTCTTTCCTTTTCTATTTCACCTCTTTATGAACCGTATGCTTTCTGTCGAATTTGCAGTACTTTTTAATTTCTATTTTTTCTTTGTTAATTTTCTTGTTTCTTGTGGTCGTGTAGTTCCTCCTGCCGCATTCTGTACATTGAAGTGTTATGATGTCTCTCATCCTCTCAACTCCTTTAAAATATCATCCAGCAATGACTATTCGATGACTTCGGTAACCGTTCCTGCTCCTACGGTTCTACTTCCCTCTCTTATGGCAAACCTCTGGCCTTTCTCCATGGCCACATTGGTTATCAACTCAACCTCCAGCGTTACACTATC